>Ga0315554_1002632_pt1 | contig 10212 bp, 5 predicted proteins | sample SalMarSW160370MG_FD_202114 | JGI IMG/M metagenome (GOLD analysis project Ga0315554, IMG submission 202114) | Salt marsh sediment microbial communities from the Plum Island Ecosystem LTER, Massachusetts, United States - Salt Marsh Sediment SW1603-70 ... | reverse complement strand
AAGGTCTTGGCAACACGAAGGTGCTCGCGGATCCGATCCGCCATACCCTTCCACCCGAAATATCGAAGCACGAACCAGAGCTTGAGCGCCCGGAATCTCCGGCCGAGTGGGACCCCGTAATCCATGAGGTTCTGCACCTCCTCATCGTGTTCGGTGCGAAGGTACTCGGGGACCAGGCTGAACGCGTGTCGAAGGACTGCCGGCCGCCGCGTGTAGAGAACGCTTAGATCGACGGGGACGAACATCCATTTGTGGGGATTGACAACAACGGAATCCGCGCGATCCCAACCGTCGAAGAGGCCGCGCATTTCCGGTGCAATCGCCGCCGCTCCTCCATAGGCTGCATCGACGTGCAACCACAATCTCTCGCGCTCGCAGATATCAGCAATCTGTGGAACGGGATCGATGCTGGTGCACGACGTCGTTCCGATCGTCGCCACCACACAGAACGGTCTGATGCCGTTTTTGCGGTCCTCGGCGATGGCGTCGGCGAGGGCCTGGGGCTGCATGCGGAACTCTGCATCGACGGGTATCTTCCGGATACCCGCCGTCCCGAAGCCCAGTGTGATGACCGCTTTGTCAACCGAGGAGTGAGCCAGCTCTGACATATAGACGCAGAGCCTTGGCAGATCGCGCCGGCCCGCCATTCCTTGTTCGCGGATGTTCAAATCGCTGAGGGCCTCACGGGCGGCAGCGATGGCATGGAGCGTGCTCGTCGATGCTGTATCGTAGATGATCCCCCAATTGTCCGACGGCAACCCAAGCATTTGCCGAAGCCAGTCCAGCGTTACCTGCTCCAGCTCGCTGGCTGATGGGGAGGATTCCCACACCATTCCATTGACGTTGAGCGCGCTTCCCAGAAGCTCACCAAGAATGCCCGGGCCGCTCGTTGAAGAGTTGAAGTATGCAAAGAACTTCGGATGGCTCCAGTGCGTGATGCCCGGCATGATGAGCCGGTCAACGTCCCCGAGGATCCGGTCCATCGGCTCGCCGTCCTGCGGCGGCGCCGCCGGAAGCTTACGCCGAATGTCTCCCGGTTGAACGGCGGGAAGCACGGGATAACGATCGACCTTCTGCATGTAATCGACTACCCAGTCGATCGCTCGATGGCCATACGTTCGGAATTGTTCAGCCGGCATATCACCGATCGTTACGTTGGAATTCGGCTGGTTGGATGTTTGACTCATAGTTTGACCTTCTGGATGATTGCTCTCTGCTGGTTTCCCCGGGGTTGCACTCTTTTCCCTTTACTTCGACTCCGATTCGTTCGGTGGCAATGGAAGCGCCACGTCAAAAACAATTACCCACCGATCCTCTGCGGCACGCTTCCACACCCTCACGTAGTATCCTTTTTCCATGATCGCTGCTGCGTCCTTCCCCCGCGTTTCATAACTGCCATAGGTGTACCCGAGGTCTGACGACCGGGCGGCGTCCGCCTTCATTGGTCTCCACAACGCACAGCAATGGTGAATATCTCCACAGGAACATCTGCCAAAATATTGGATTTATTGTGGACGAAAGCAAAGAACCGCAATGTCCCAACGAGATTCTCTCTCCCTCATCTATCAGCACACACCTGTCACGCTCGGTGTCCAGATCGTTAGACCTTCGATTCGAAGAACGATGGGAAGGATTGAAAGAGAGGTGCCGAGAGGAACGAGCAACATTCGGAGACAAAAATGAACTACCGGGCAGAACAAATCGGGGCTGCGAATCGAACGTGACGATAGAGGGTCGTCTCAGAGGGGCTTCCCAAGCAACTCCGGTAGATTGTTCTTATAGCTGCGACTCATCGTGAGCTGCGTGCCATCGCGCAGGATGACGACATACTCGCCGTGAAACCATGGCTGAAGTTCCTTGATCTTGTCGACGCTGACGAACGTTGAGCGATGGATCCGTATGAATTGATCCGGGTCGAGTTTCTCTTGGATATCGCTCATTGTCTCGCGAAGCAGGTGCGTTTCCTTCCCGATGTGCAGCCGCACGTAGTTCCCTGCGGCCTCGATCCAGTCCACTTCGTCTGTCCTCAGAAAGTGCACGTGGCCGCCCGATCGTACGATCAAGCGGTTCGGGTATTTCCCGGTCGTTCTCGGGTTGGCCAGCATCGACAGCAGGCGCTGGCGGACATTACCGCCGTTCCCCTGCTTGATGCGATCCTTCGCACGACGCAGCGCGTGTTCGAAGCGCTGCTCATCGAACGGTTTCAGGAGGTAATCGATCGTATTCACTTCGAACGCGTGGATTGCGTACTCGTCGTATTGAGTGAGGAAAACCACGGCCGGGGTATGATTCTCGCCGATCGCCTCCAGAATCCCAAAGCCGTCCAGCTCGGGAATCTGGACATCAAGGAAAACCAGGTGGGGGGTACTTGCTCGAATTGCCTCTATGGCATCCCGACTGCTCGCGCATTCGGCAACGACCGCTACATCTGGATCACCCTCAAGCATCTGCCTGATCTTCTGCCGTGCCTGAGGCTCTTCGTCGACAATGATTGCGCGCAGACGTCCTGATTTGGACATCGTCAGACCTTTTTCAATCGCTTCCGGTTCAGCCCTCCCTTGAGCTCGGAATCGCACTACAGTTGGTTGCCCGTCTCTGTGTACCTGTGATGATCGGGGTGGACGCTTACCTCGGCTCCGAGCGATTTGACCGCCATCAGGACGAGAAACTCGCATGGTTCTTCCGTGACTCCCCGTAGCTCTTAAGAAGACGTAGGGAAGGGCCATAAAGTTGCACCTGATTTGCTTGGCAAATGAAAGCCCCGGCCAGTGGTTCTCACCGACCGGGGCTCAATCTCACCGGAGAGCAATGCGTTCCAGGTCAATCGTTCTTTTTTGGTCTCCAGTCGATGTTCAGCGGTTCGTTAGGCGGGAAAGGAGAGAGCTTGGCGGCTTGCACCTTTGCCTGGTATATTGCCACGTCTTCCGTAAACACCTTGTTGAAATCCTTCAGAGCGTTCTCCAGCGTAGCTTCTGCCTGGTGAAGGTACATCAACTGCGTCGTTGTCGGCGCATCCCAGGATGAACCCAGGGAGCGCAGGACAGAGCCGAGCTTCACCGACACGGTATTGGGGCTCCGGGCTATTCCCTGAACGCGGTCCGGATCATCGATGAATTCGTCCGCGACGTTCGACAGCGCTTTCTTCAGATCGTCGGAGGCTTTCTTGAGAGCTTTCGCTTCATCGTCCTTGCGGTCCTTGACCTGCCCCATCACAAAATCGATCGCCTTTCTCGTCTTCTGAATCCGGTCCACCGCTTCAGCCGCAACCTCGATGTGCGCACCCACGTTCAGGGTTGTCTCATAGTTTTGGCGCTGCGCATCCGGAGGAACCTTGACCCGCGGATCCGGAAGGACGTCGACTCTCTGTGTTGTCTCCGTCTTGCCGACTTTGATCCTCACGGTGTATTGACCCGGCGGCACTTCAGGTCCCTGCGGGCTGAATCCACGCCTCGCCGACGGCTGTAATCGCGGCATCTTGAACGCGTCGCGCCGCAAGTTCCACGAGAATCGATTGATCCCCTTCTCCATCGGTCCGTCCACCTTGCGTATCACCTTACCCTCGGCATCGAGAATCTCGATCTTCACTTTCTTCTTGTCCCCGCCGCTCGTGCGCTCCTCCTGATCAGATTCCGCCGTTTCATCTTTCATCCCTTCATCTGACACCCCCTCTTCCTTTGCTCCCCTCGCTTCCTGAGGAGGGTTTACGATATAGGTAATGAGTGCGCCGTAGGGTCGCGTCGCGCCCCTGAACATCGCGTCGCCGGGAAAATGATAGCCATCCATTTGCTTGACCCGGTGTTGATATACCGGCGGGACATCAAAAATGTGGAGCGGCTTTTGCAGGAGCTCTGTTGTGACGGTTCGCAGGGGGCGAATGTCATCGAGGATGTAGGCCGACCGCCCATGCGTTCCGATGACGAGATCATTGTCCCGCGGATGGACCATCAGTGCCATCACGGAGACCGTCGGAATCCCATGCGTCCACTTCATCCAGCTCGTGCCATCGTTAAAGCTGACCCAGAGCCCGAATTCCGTGCCGAGGTACAGGAGATCTTTCTTTACGGGATCCTGCTCGAGAACCAGCGCATACCCCCACATCGATTTCGATCCGGCGGTAGGATCGTTCTTCGACAGGCTCGTCCAGTTCCTTCCGAAGTTTTCCGTCTTGTAGACATACGTTTTCCAGTTGCTGCGTCGATGATCATCAAACATAACGTAGGCCGCGCCGGCGTCGAATTTCGATGCTTCGATGTGAGGCACCCACGTGTTCTTCGGCACATCAGGAATTCGATCAACCACGTTGCTCCAGGTCTTTCCCCCGTCTTGCGTGACCTGAACGTTGCCGTCGTCCGTACCGACCCAGATCACGTCCCGCTGAACCGGGCTTGGAGCAATGGTCAGAATCGTGGTGTAGTTCTCCGCTCCCGTGACATCTTTTGTCAGGCCCCCGCTCTCCTCCTGCTTCTGTTTTGTGGTGTCGTTGGTGGTAAGATCGGGGCTTATGATCGTCCAGCTTTCCCCGCGATCAGTACTCTTGTGAAGGAACTGGCTGCCATAGTAAATCGTCTTCGGATCGAATGGATCGCTTGAGATGCCCGCGTTCCAATTGAATCGAAGCTCAACCCCGTCGGGTCCCCACGGCCGGATGTCTTTCCGCTCCCCGGTCTTCAGGTTGAACCGGATTAGGCCTCCGCTCTGCGACATGGCGTATCCATAGTCCGGATCGGAGGCATCGACCAATGTGGCGAACCCATCACCGAATCCGACCTCGTTCCAGTGCCAGTTGCGGATGCCTCCGTTCTCCCAGACATCGCTCGGTCCGCGCCAGGACCCGTTGTCCTGCATACCTCCGTACACGTTGAAGGGGATCTCCATATCCACGTTGATATGGTAGTACTGGCCGAGCGGCAGGTTTTCCACGAAGCGCCACGTCTTCCCGCGGTCGTGGCTGATGGCGATGCCGCCATCGTTGCCGTCGATCAGGTAACTGCCATCCGTTGGATGGATCCAGAGTGCGTGGTGATCAGAGTGGACCCGCGAACCGGGTGTGATGTTCGTGAAGGTCTTTCCCGCGTCGTTGCTTACCGTGAGGTTGGTGTGAAGAGTGTAGATCCGGTCCTCATTCTGCGGATCGACGTAAATCTCTGCAAAGTAAAAAGGCCGCGGGTTGACCGTGCGTGAGTTGTTGACCATCTTCCAGGTTCGGCCGCCATCCTCCGATCGATACAGGGCATTGCGTTTCGCTTCCACTAGTGCGTAGACAACATCGGGGTTGTTCCGTGCGACGGCGATACCGATGCGGCCGAGATCCCCTTTGGGCAAGCCCTCCTTATCGGTGATCCGCTTCCAGCTTTCGCCGCCGTCGTAGGTAACGTACAGACCGCTCCCGGGTCCACCCGATTTAAAGAACCATGGCCAGCGGCGATACTCCCACATTGCTGCGAAAAGCTTGTTCGGGTTCGAAGGGTCCATCACCAGATCGGCACAGCCGGTTTTTTCATTCACAGAAAGAACCTTCCTCCATGTCTTTCCGCCGTCGGTCGTCTTGAAGACACCTCGGTCAGGATTTTCTCCCCACATTTGTCCCATTGCGGCCACGTAGGCTACGTTCTGGTCGCTTGGATCAAGCACGATCCTGGGAATCCGTTCGGTGCGTTCAAGCCCCACATGGGACCACGATTGACCGCCGTCGAGGCTTTTGTATACTCCGTTCCCAACGCTCGCGCTGTTGCGCACATTCCCTTCCCCCGTTCCGATCCACACGACCGACGGGTTGGCTTGGAAGACCGAGACGGCACCGACGGCTGCCACCGGCTCGTTGTCGAACATCGGCTTCCACGTCGTGCCGCCATCGGTGGATTTCCACAGTCCACCGGTGGCCGCGCCCACATAGATCGTCTCCGGATCTGATGCGACTGCATCAATGTCACCGATGCGGCCGCTCATGCCGGCTGGACCGATGCTGCGGGCCTTCATGCCGGAAAAAAGCGCGGTGTCCAGCTGGGCGAAGGCTTGCATCCCCAGGCATTGTGTGAGCAATACGAAACCAATCGCGCGGAAGAGAGTTGAGGCTTTCACGGGTTCCTCCTTGGAATGGTGGACTCTCGATGGAAATAGGGGGATAGAGGGGATAGTCTTCACAATGCAAATGAATATAGAATTCCGCCCTTTGCGGGATTCGCGGTCGATGAGCATGTGTAATGATTGCCAATCGGGGGCTTCGAGGCTGCCAGGGCAGAGGGCCTCTCAAAGGTTATTCAAATCCCATCCGAAAATCAAGGATGATTGCAGGGGTTTGCTGGGGTGGGGTAGAAATAAAAACGGGGAGCCTTGTTGCGGCTCCCCGTTCGCGTGGGGCTCAACGTTTCTTGCCGTTATCGCCTGGTACGATAACCTCCATTGTCTTTTCAGCGTAGTTGCCACTGGGGTCGGTGCAGCGCACCGTGATGGTGTAAATCCGTCCACCACCTTTACCGGAACGTTCGGCCCTCAGGTCGACCGATAGGCCGTTGATATTCTGGATATCGTTGGTGGTGTTGCCATCACCGATTCCGTTGTCCGCCTCACTGCTTGTGACGCCAACGATCGCGCTTGTCACGCTGCCACAATTATCGCTGGCATTAACACCGATGGTGACCGCGACCAGTTTATGATTGGGCGGCCAGAGACTGTTTGGCGTCGCCGTCACGCTGCTGATGACGGGAGGAGTGGTATCGACGACCTTCACCGTCCTCGTCACGACCGTGGTGTTGCCGCTCGCATCTTTCCCTGTGTAGGTAATCGTGTATTCACCCACGGTGTGAGAGTCAACGCTTCCCGTGATCTCAAGTGATGGGGTCGGATCACAAACATCGGTCACAACCGCTTCTAACTCCACATACGGAGCCGGGCACTCCAACGTTACCTCGCTTGCCCCATTCAACGTTACGACAGGCGGTGTCGTGTCAACGACGTTCACCACCACCACATCCGTTGCTGTTCCACCCTTCCCGTCATCGACGGTGAGTGTAATCTCGTGCGAGCCGAGGGGCAGAGTAACAGTCGGTGTCGCGCCGCTCGCCGTTCCGCCCGTCCACGTCCAGGCATAGGTCAAAGGATCGTTATCCGGATCGCTTGAACCGGAGCCATCGAGCGTGACAGATGCGCCAGAGTGGCTTGTGCACTCTACTGTTTGATCAGGACCCGCATTGGCAACGGGAGGTTGATTCGTGAGCACCTGCACGATCGCGATGTCATCGAAGTCGACGAAGAGAGCGGTAGCGTGAGCATACGTGGCAAAATCAAGTCGAACCGTTTGTCCCGCAAATGCTGTCACATCGGCGGTCCTTTGCTCGTAATTTGCTGTAGTGACGTTCCCTCCGCCTGAGAATGGTGGCGGTTGGATAGTAGAAGCTTTGAAAAGCGTAGCCAAAATTGCATCGGTCGCTGGGTTTCTCAAAGTCACAACGAGGTCCTGGGCGTTGTTGAACCACTTCGGGCTCCCCGGGTACAGATTCTTCCATCGAACCCAGAACTCCAGCGTCAGAGTTCCGCCGAGCGGAAGTGTGTCGGTCTGGTACATCCGATGATCGACCCCTCCTATATTCTCAACTGCACTTGCGCCATAATCTCCAGAGTGCGCAAGCGGCTCCGGATGGAGCATGCCAAACGGGTAGATAGCCGTGTTGGTCCCCCGAGGATCAAAGTCGTCCACGATCCAAGCCCACTCTGTATGGTATGTGGCCGTGGTGTAGTCGACCATGCCAGCATTATTCAGATAGGTCGTCCACGGTGAGAAACTCCCCGTCTCGAAATCACCATTGGCGACGATCGGCGGCGTGGCTGCTACACTCTTCAGCGCACTCTTGCTCGCCGGAGCGGGATAGCTCTTCACATATGGCTTCATGTGTGCCGCATCAGGATATTGCCATGGCTCCCAGTAGATCTTTGGAGAAGCCTGGACTACCTTCTGCTGCTGGTCATTGGCGACTGGGCCTGTCACATTCGTATCATCTTTGCTGCAACCGACAACGATCAGAAGCAGCAGGGCAGGCACTGACCATGCTGTTAATCGTTTCATGGGTGTCTCCGTAGGATTGTTAGTGGATCTCATTTATTATCTGCCTAAGGTTGGGAGCAGACACCGCCGCGCTTACGCGTGAGCGCTCGATGAGATCCCGTCGTCCGATGTGTAAGTTCGGACTCTAGTTAACGAAAAGCCGGCTGATTGTCAATAGGACAATTTGCGATTCTTGATCCCGCTCACAGTCTTTTCTCACTGTGAGACCTCAATTCTGTCCAAGATGGACTTCGCAGCAAGCGAGACAAGCGTCGGTAATTGCCTGCCAATAACAATAAGCCGATCGAAGATATTGCTCCGTTGGAGGACGGGTGAGACTACTTGGTTGATCCAGAATCGACTACGTCGGTCATGTAACCTAACGCTGGATGAACACTGTATCAGAGCGAGAAGTCGCTCAGCAATCGAAAGGCCATCTTGAAGTGCGAAGAAAACTCCTTCGCCCGAGAATGGCTCGACAGTTCGCTGCGCGTCACCGACTAGAAATGCAGCATGGTGGTTGTGGTGATGAACGGCCGGGTTGATGGGGAAGGCGCTTGAGATCTCGCCCACCGGGCGAGGCATGTCGAACCTCGTTCTTGCCGTCGGGTTCGATAAAAAGGTACTGTTCAGAAAAGCGTGAAAGTCGATCTGAGCTGTATGAGCGACTTCTGGAGTCGTCACCATTGCCACCGTCGCGCGGTCCCCGTCAATATTAACAATTCCGCCACAACCCGTTTTGAATAAGTACATCTCCACGCTTCTGCCGATCCACGCATGGGGTCTCTGGTTGTACGGCGTGTATACAGGTTTGCGGACCAAGCAGCAATCCGGCTCCTGTTGAGATCATTCACGATGAACCCGATGCGACTCAGACGATGCATCGAGCGCAAGATGCGAACCGCATCATCTCTTGAAAAGTGGTGAATTGCCAGCGAGCAGATGACGATGTCGAAACTCGCGGAGTCATAGTCCAACCGGCGGAGGTCTTTCTCCTCAACCGCGATATTCGGATGGTGCGCCGTCCGCTCGCGTGAAATTTGGAGCATCAGCGGGTTTCTGTCAACGGCGGTGATGTGGACGCTCCGCCGGTGTCGCCGGGCAAGTTTTATCAGCTCGAGCGGATGATCCGCTGAGCCGGTCTCAAGGTCAAGGATGCGAACTTCCCTGCCATTTTCTATCTTACCAAGCAGCGGAAGAACGCTCCTTCGGACCGCCTTCCATCCACCGAAAAGTCTATTGATGGTACGAAGATTCTGCAGGTCATCGCGCAACATCGTCGGCTCTGCATCGCGGCGATCCGTCATCTCCGGCACCGCGGGATCGAAGCGGCGTGTGGGAACAAAAAAACTCATAGTAAAGCAACCTACATGCAGCCTCCAAAGGTTCCTTCGTCAGCGAGGGTCTCTCTGTTGCTTTCCTACTGTTTCTTTCTATCTTTCCAACACCAAACCCGCTGCCCTTTTCAAGGAGATCCCGCATGAATATACTGAAAGCCCCCCGCCTCCGAAAGGGAGATCTCATCGGGGTCATCTCGCCGGCAAGCCCTCCATCGGCACAGGAGAAGATCGACAAGGGGGTGCAGTATCTCGAGCACTTGGGATACCGTGTGAAGGTCGGACAGTACGTCATGGCACAGCATGGCTACCTTGCCGGAACCGACGAGCAGCGCGCTCACGACTTCAACGACATGGTTCGAGACAAGAAGGTCAAAGCGATCTTCGCCGTTCGTGGTGGATACGGAACGCCCCGACTCCTTCACCTGATCGACTACCGGTCGATGCGCCGCAACCCGAAGATCCTCGTCGGGTACAGCGACCTCACGGCTCTGCAGCTGGCGCTGTTCAAGAGAACAGGACTCGTGACGTTCTCCGGCCCCATGGTTGGCGTTGAGATGTGGAACGGTATCGACCCGTTCACGGAAGAGCATTTCTGGCGCGTGATTACCTCGGAAGCCCCTGTCGGACCCTTGGCCCACCCGCCCGAGACACCTTTTTCCTTCTTCAACAAAGGCAGCGCGCGCGGGAGAATCCTCGGCGGCAACTTTGCGCTTGTCATGGCGTTGATGGGCACTCAGTACCTACCAGACCTTCGAAAGTCCCTCTTGGTCCTCGAAGATGTCGACGAGGCACCGCACCGGGTTGATCGCATGTTCATGCAGCTGCTCCACGCCG
>Ga0315554_1002631_pt1 | contig 10217 bp, 8 predicted proteins | sample SalMarSW160370MG_FD_202114 | JGI IMG/M metagenome (GOLD analysis project Ga0315554, IMG submission 202114) | Salt marsh sediment microbial communities from the Plum Island Ecosystem LTER, Massachusetts, United States - Salt Marsh Sediment SW1603-70 ... | reverse complement strand
GTAGTGGATGTAGCGGGAGCGTACCTTCACCCGGCTTTCCATCAGGTGAACAACGATGACCGGCTTACCGGCACACTGGCCGGGAAACACCTGCTTTCCCGAGGCTTCAAACAGTTTGCTTTCTGCGGGGTGAAACAGGTCGGCTGGTCGGATAAAAGGAAAAGCGGTTTTCTGGCCGTTGTAGATAAAAGCAACGGTGAAGTACCGGTCTTTGAAGAATCACTGCCCTGGTGGGAACAGCTGGAGAATTCCCAACACCTCAACGATTGGCTGTTGCAGCTGGAATACCCGGTAGGGATCTTTGCCTGTAACGATACGGCGGGACTCAAACTCACAGATTTGTGCAGAAAGCTCGGTCTGGAGGTGCCGGAAGCGGTGGCTATCCTGGGGGTGGATAATGAAGATGTGCTGTGCGAAATGGCCGCCCCTACTCTGTCCAGCATCGACCTGGACTGCGAAGTCATTGGGTACAAGGCTGCAGCTCTCCTGGACCAGCTTTGTAGTCGATCCCCGTCCCCGCTGAAAATCCAATCCACGATACTGATTCCGCCGCTTCAGGTCGTTGCCCGAGAATCAACTCTCGTGTATACCTGCGAAGATCCTATTGTCGAGCGGGCGGTGGGCTACATCCGTTCTCACGCAAGGCAACCGATAAAGGTAGCGGACGTCCTCTCCCAGGTAGCGGCATCCAGGCGGAGTTTGGAGAAGCGTTTTCGCCTTCATATGGGCCACAGCCTCCACGAGGAGATCGTCGAAACCAGAATCGAGTATGCCAAGACGATCCTGAGCAATTCCAACCTGACCGTTGCCCATATAGCGGAGGAAAGCGGTTTCCAAACTCTGCAGAGATTCTACGCCGTATTCAAAGATCTGGTGGGCACCACCCCGGCCCGGTACCGGAAACTGGCCAAGTCCGGCGGTGGGATTGACGGCATCGAGAGCGAGAGCTTCTGAACAACTCAGTAGTCCACATAGCAGCGCCCATCCCGATCGAAAAAGCGGATCGACAGCCCGTACAGTTCGGACAAATGCTCCCCGGTAAACAGCTCGGCGAATACTCCGCTGTCCATCCTACCGCCCGGGAAAACGAGGATCAGGTGATCCGCCAGCAGGGCAGCGGGTTCCGGATTATGGTTGGTCAGGACCGCGATTTTGCCGGCTGCTCTCCAGGCCAGCAGGAGCTCGAGAATGCCCTTCCTGTGTTTCAGATCCAGGTGGTTCATAGGTTCATCCAGGAGGAGGAGCTTCGGTTCCTGGGCGAGGGATCTAGCCAGGAGTAGTAAAAGTGTATCGCTTGTGGCTGTCAAATGCTATATACTCAATACTGCCCATCACTTACGACAATGAGCTCTTCAAGGGAAAGAACGAATTCTTCCCTGTGACTCGTTTCTTGTCGGCACTGACGCAGCACATCCGCCCGTGGATCTCAAAATATCCGGCGATATGGGCTCTATGCTTACAGAACCAAGGACAAGTGGCAGGATATGCCTGGGGGCGCCCAGCCCATGTGATGCGGCTCGCCCGCGTTGAATACTACCGTCTCTGCTGGTATAATTTCTCCGATGCCGTTTACCGTTCTCATCGTCGATGATGAGTTGAAGATCTGCCTCACTTTGAGTGAAATCCTGCGGAAGAAAGGCTACCGCACGCTGTACTGTACAGATCCCCAGGAGGTCATTCCGGCGGTTAAAGGCAGCGCCGTAGATCTGCTGCTCGTAGACGTGAAGATGCCCGAGCAGGACGGCATAGATCTGCTCAGAGCGCTTAAAATGGAAATGAGCGGCCTGCCGGTGATCATGATATCCGGTCATGCCACCGTGGACAGGGTGGTGGTGGCCATGAAGTACGGAGCGCTGAACTTTTACACCAAGCCGATCAACAATAAGAAGCTGATCGAGGAAATCGCTCAGATCGAGGCGGCCAAGCGCAGGCGGGTCGTTTCCGACAGCGCTCCGACAATCGTCACCCGGCATCCGGCCGTGCTCAGGATCCTGGAGTTTGCCAAAAAGGCCGCTCCGACCGATGCCGCGGTGACCATCACCGGTGAAAGCGGCACGGGCAAGGAGCTGATTGCGGACCTGCTGCATCAATACAGCCCGCGCCGCGACAGCCCGTTTATCAAGATCAACTGCGCCGCCATTCCCGAAGCCCTGCTTGAAAGCGAGATGTTCGGTCACGAAAAGGGGGCGTTTACCGACGCCAGGTCATTGAAGCGGGGCCAGTTCGAGCTGGCCGGAGAGGGCAGCATCTTTCTGGATGAGATCGGCGACATGAGCCTGCAGATCCAGGCCAAGATGCTGAGGGTGCTGCAGGATAAGTGCTTTACCCGGGTCGGCGGCTCCACGGCGCTGAAAGCCGACTGCCGGATCATCGCCGCCACCAACAAGAAGCTCCAGGAGCTGATCGCCAAAGGCCTGCTGCGGGAGGACCTGTACTACCGTCTGTCGGTGATTACCCTTCAGCTTCCTCCTTTGCGAGAACGAAAGGAGGATATTCCCCTGCTGGCCGAGCATTTTCTGCAGGAGTTCAATCACCTGTACGGTAAACGGATCGGATCGATATCCGGCGAAGTCTGCTCTCTGCTCGAACGGCACGATTGGCCGGGCAACATTCGCGAGCTGAAGAACTTCATGGAACGGGCGGTTATCTTCTGCGAAGGGCGGCGTATCGAGCCTGCAGTGATTCCCGAGCAGTACCGGATACTCGGCTCAGGCCGTCAGGAGACGCCTCTCAATATCCGCTACCAGACCAGCGCGCGGGAAATCATAGTAGAGGCGTTGGAGAAGAGCCGGGGGGTCAAACAAAAGGCAGCCGAGCTTCTAAACATCGATCGCAAAACCCTGTACCGAAAAATGAAGAAGTACAAGATCGACCCGTAATTCAAGCTCGAGATGAAATCAAGCCGCTTGCTCCTGCAGATGCGTAATATCCACGTTGCCTACGAGAAGGTCCAAGCCCTGAACGGGATCGATTTCGACCTGTACTCCGGGGAGATACACGCCCTGATCGGAGAGCATCGGGCCGGCAAGTCGTCCCTGGTCAAGATCCTGAGCGGTGCGGTGCGTAAGAGAGAGGGAGACATCCTCTTGAACGGCAAGCGGATCAATTTCTTCACTCCCAGGAGCGCCACCCTGCACGGGATCGGCATGGTGTACCAAAACCTGAACATCATTCCGAACCTCAATGCGGTAAAGAATATCTTTGCCGGGCAGATGCTCAGCAATCGCTGGGGCTTCCTGGACTATGAGCGTATGCTGAGAAGAACCATGGATATGTTCAGGCAGCTCGAGCTGACCATCGACCCCAACCTCCCGCTGTACAGGCTGACGCTTTGGCAGCAGTACATGGTAGAGTTCGCCCGTATCCTCGTCATGGATCCCAGTCTCATAATTCTCGACGAGGTATCCAACAAGCTAACCCCCGAAGAGATGAAAACGATCTACCGGGTCATGTACGAAAAGCGAAACGAGGGTAAAAGCGTCATCTACATAACCCATAACATCGACGAGATCCTACAGCTCGCCGACCGGGTCACGGTCTTGAAGAACGGCTACCGCAGGGGAACGGAGAACGTCAAGGATCTGGACCAGTTCCGGCTCTTTCAGCTCACCTACTCCTTCGCCATCAACAAGCAGGAGCCGGGCAAGGAGGAGAAGCGGTTCTGGATCATAAAGAGATACGTGGAAAATATAATCCAGCACCTCCCCGTAGGGGTAATCGTCTTCGACGCCAAAGACAAGGTCCAGCTCGTGAACTACGCCGCCCTGGAGCTGCTGAAGACCAACCATGAAAGCATTCTTAAAAAGGCGGCTTCCGGGCTGTTCGCGGAAATAAAAATCGCTATAGGGGCCGAGATCGCAGCCAAGATAAAGAGCAGGGCGGAAGCGAGCTGGGATGAAGTGGCGATGCCTGAGGAGGCGCTGGCCAAAATCAGCGTCATACCCTTCAAAGACAGGGATTACCGCTTCTTAGGCACGACCATGATCATTCAGGATGTGTCCATCGATCACTACCTGCAGAGCTATTTCGTCAGAAGCGAGAAAATGGCCTCGGTGGCCGAGCTGGCCGTGGGCGTGGCCCACGAGATCAACAATCCTTTGTACATAGTCAAGAATTACTTCGAGCTGATACGGGACGACACGCTGGATTCATCCGTCAGGCAGAGAATCGATGAAATCGAAAAAGAGGTGGACCGCATCGTGCAAATCGTGAGCAGCCTGCTGTCCTTCTCCAGGATCAGGGATTTTCCCGCCAAAAGGGTCAATCTGGCCTATGTGCTGGAAGAAGTGCTGCTGCTGCTTCATCATACCCTGTCCAAGAAAAATATCATCCTGAAAAAAAACCTGCCGGCACGGGAGGTGGAGATCTTCGGAGACGAGAACAAGCTAAAGCAGCTTTTCCTCAACCTGATCAACAACAGTATCGAGGCGGTCCTGGACGAGGGAGTGATCGGGGTCGACCTCGCCCGGACCGACGGGGAGAAGAAGATCGAGGTGGTTGTCTCCGACAACGGCTACGGCATCCCGAGGGACATCCAGGACAGCATCTTCAAACCCTTTTACAGCACCAAGATAAACAAGCGCAACACGGGCCTGGGTCTGTCCATTTGCCAGCACATCGTTCGCGAGCACGGCGGCGAGATCGGCTTCAGCAGTCTGCCCGGAGAGACAACCAGCTTTCACGTCCGCTTCCCACTGCCCTGATCCCTAAAAGCAGCGGGGTGTGCTTTTCTCCGCTCCCCTGCCCCCGTCCGAGGATCGCCCCTTCTACCGACGCCGCTTGCGTAGCTGATCCAGCATGATGGCCACTACGATGACGACTCCCTGGATGGCCTGCAGCCAGTAGGCCGACGTCCCGATCAGTACCAGTCCGGTCCTCAGCACCTGCATGATGGCGGCGCCGATGAGCACTCCCAGAATCGTTCCTTCGCCGCCGGAGAAACTGGTTCCCCCGACCACCGCGGCGGCGATGACGTCCAGCTCGTAGCCATCGGCCGCAGTCGGGGCAGCCACACCCAACCGGGAGGTCATGAGAATGCCGCCTACAGCCGCCAGTAAGGAGGCCAGGGTGTAGACCATGATCTTCACGCGATCGGTGTTGATCCCGGACAGGCCGGCCGCCTCCTCATTGCCGCCCACCGCGTAGATCTGGTAGCCCCAGACGGTTTGACCGGTGAATACGGTGATCAGAAAGGCCAGGACCAGTACGAAGATCAACGGGATCGGGATCCCTACGAAGGGAATGTCATACTGCCCCAAGACACTGAAGCTCTGAGGCAAATCCCGCACCGGCCAGCCGCCGGTCAGCCCGTAACACAGGCCGCGGCCTATGAACAACGTCCCCAGGGTGGCGATGAAGGGCGGAAGCTTGGCTTTGGTAATCATTACCCCGTTGGCCAGGCCGACCGCCGAGCCGGTGGCCAGCCCGCCGATGATGCCGATCGGCACGGGCAGGCCCGCCGCCATCAGCATGGCGCCGATCAGGCCCGAAAGAGCCATGACCGAGCCAACCGACAGGTCCACGCCCCCCGTGATGATCACCAGGCATTCGCCGAAGGCGCTGATGGCGATCCAGGAAAAGGCGCGCAGGATATTGAAGATGTTGGTGCCGGTGAGAAAGGTGCGGGTGAACACGCTGAGAAAGATCACCATCACGGTCAGGATCAGGGAGATGCCGGCGACCTGGCCCTGCAGGAGCTTGCTCAGCCTGTGCTTTCTAACCATCTGCGCCTTGGCCTCGTTGACTGTCTGTGCGCTCATTTTGAACTCTGTTCCTTTTTGTTGTTTTTTTCCGTTCCGCTGGCGTAGGCCATGATCAGCTCCTGGGTCGCCTCGCGGCGATCCAGTATGGCAGCCACGCCGCCCTCATGCATGACCACGATGCGGTCACTCATGCCGAGAATCTCGGGCAGCTCCGAGGATATCAAGATAATACCGATTCCCGATTGGGCCAGCTTACTGATCAACGCATGAACCTCCGCTTTGGAGCCTACGTCGATTCCGCGGGTAGGCTCGTCGAGGATCAGGATCTTGGGTTGAGAGGCCAGCCACTTGGCCAGGACCACCTTCTGCTGGTTGCCGCCGGACAGGTACATGGCCTTCTGCTTCAAGTGCGGCGTACGGATGGAGAGCTGGTTTATATAATGTTTGGCCGTATTTTGCATGGCGGCCTTGTTCACCCAACCCCGGCGGCTGTGGCGATTCAAGCTGGCCATGACGATATTGTTCAGAACCGACTGCATCAACACCAGTCCCTGCCGCCCCCTGTCCTCCGGTACCAGGCTGATCCCCGCGGCCACCGCATCTTTCGGCGAATCCAGCGGCACCGGCCTGCCTTCGACCAGGATCTCCCCGGCATCTTTGGCATCGGCCCCGAAGATGATCCGGGCGATTTCGGTCCTTCCAGCCCCCACCAGCCCGGTAAAGCCCAGGATCTCGCCGCGGCGCAGGGTGAAACTTACATCCCGAATCGCCCCGGTACGGGTGAGTCCCTTTACCTCCAGGACCGGGGTGGTGATTTCCGCCTCTTCCTTGTGCAGAAAATCCTTGAGGCTGCGGCCGACCATCATGTGCACGACCCTGTCAATGTCGGCCTCGGAAACCGAGAGCTCGCCGACCAGTTGACCATCCCTTAGAACTGTGATTCTGTCGGCGATGGAAAATATCTCCTCCAGGCGGTGGGTGATGAAAATTACCGAGACACCCTGTTCTTTCAGGGAGCGGATCGTGGCAAACAGAGTCTGCACCTCCTGCTCACCGAGGGTCGCGGTCGGTTCGTCCATGATGATGATCTGGGCGTCGACGGACAGCGCTTTCACGATTTCCACCATCTGCTGTTGGGCTACCGAGAGATCTCGGACAAGCATCCTGGGCGAGATTCGGGCTTTGACCCGCTCCAGGAGCCTGGCGGCCGCCTTTTCCATGCGCGGCCGATCCACCAGTCTCAAGAGCCGGCCCAGGCCGCCTCGCAAAGGTTCCCGGGCCAGGAATATATTAGTGGCCACGCTTTGGTTGCGGGTCAGGTTGAACTCCTGGTAGATGATGGCGATGCCGAGCTGTTGAGCCATATGAGGATTGCCGATATCAATCTCCTGACCTTTTAAGAAGATGCGTCCGCTGTCTTTCCGGTAGGCTCCGCTCAATATCTTCATCAGCGTGGACTTGCCGGCTCCGTTCTCGCCGACGATGGCCAGCACCTCACCGGAGGCCACCTGCAGATCCACATTGTCTAGAGCCTGGACCCCGGGGAAAGACTTGCAAATACCTTCTACGCGCAGTATGGTTTCCATTCCCTTAGAGCACCCCATTTCCCAAAGATAACAAATGCCCAAACGTAGGAGCTACGCCTGGGCATTATATCACGCATTATATCACTAAGACAGTTAGCCTTGATGTCCCCTTAGAAGGCCGGGGGCAGGGATTGGGTGAAGTCCTTCTTGTCCCACATCGCCTTCATGGCGTCCACGTTCTTCGGGGTCACGATGTCCATCCCCGAGTTGGTGAACGATTCATAGCTCTTTCCGTTGACGATCTTGTCGTAGATCATCTGCACCGTATCGTATCCCCAACCCCAGTATTTCTGGCCTACCAGACCTACCAGGTATCCTTCGCGCATGAATTCCAGCTCCACGGGCAAGGTATCGAAGCTGACGGTCTTGCACTTCCCGGACAGAGAGACCTTCTCCCACAGGGGCATGGAGCCCTTGGTGGCAAACAGGGGCCAGAGGCCGACGAAAAACCAGCCGTCCAGATCCGGGAAGGCCTGCATCGTTTCCTCGACCACCTGGACTCCCAGGTTGATGTCGTCGCTACAGGCCACGGTCTTGACGATCTTGATGTCCGGGTAGCCCTTGATCACGTCTTTGAAGCCGCGGATTCGCTCTTCCAGGTTGAAGGCGCCGGGAACGCCGGTCAGCAGGGCGATCTTTCCTGATTTGCCCATGCTGCGTACCAGCAGATCGGCGGCGGCCTTTCCGCCATCGTAGTTGTCGACTCCGAGATAGGTGAAGCGCCCGCTTTTCGGAGAATCGGAATCCCAGGTCATTACTTCAATGCCGGCCGACAGAGCCTTCTTGATCGGAGCTTCCAATGCGGTGGGATCGTTGCAGGAGATACCTATAGCGTCCACTCCCTTGGCGATCACGTCGTCCACCACCCGGGCCTGCTCAGCGGCATCCGAGGCCACGGTACCCACGTAGAGCACCTCCACCTGGTAGGGCCCCTTGGCGGTCAGCTCCTCGGCCTTCTTAAGAGCCCCGTCCCGGCCGATCTCGAAGACCGGGTTATTCAGCGCCTTGGGTATCCAGGCGATGGTGATCTTGTTGTCCGCCAGGGCCTTGGACCCTCCCATTGGCTCCGCTTCCTTACCTCCGCCGGCGAACACGGCGCCTGTGCAGAGTGCCGCCAGAACGGCTAGAACCAGGAACGTTTTTAGGATTTTCATGAAACCCTCCTTAGTTAGATTTTGTTATATCACCAATAAGTGTGGCCACGCCACACCCATCAGCCCAAATACAATGTTGTCGGGATTGACGCCCCCCTTATCCACCTTTTGCCTGGGTCGCCGTCCGCCTTGCCGACCAGCATAAAAGTCATAGATAATACGCAAGAGCCGTGCCAATTCCCGCCGTGGCGCAATATTTCAGAACTTTGATACCAATCCCAAGCCGATTCCGGCGCTTCAGCAGGGCGGACGGGGGTGCGCCGGGACCAGTCTATTTTGCTGTCGGACAAAAAGTTAACTCAACCTTACCCGTCTCGACTCCCCGCGTAAGCTGCTGGCTTCCGCGGCTCCGGGTTCTGAGGAAGCTCAACCACCCGTGCTTCTCAGTTCCCGCTTCATTGTACCAGTTGCGTCCCATGAGGCATCCCGTTTGGGGAAAAAATGCCCCAGGAACGGCATGGGAGTACCTCGATGCCGTCTATTTCACCAGATCGTCCCAAGCCATGTGCCTGATCGTTGAGAACGATATCGATCTGATTCTTCTGGACATCGAGATGCCGGAGCTGAACGGCATCGAGCTGCTGAAGAGCCTTAAGGCGAAAGATCCCGGCATCCCTATCATCATGATCACCGGATATCCTTCGGTGGATAACATCGTTCAATCCATGAAGCTCGGCGCCAGCCACGTCTTCGTTAAGCCGCCGAACTTCGTTCCCTGCGCCTTTCCCTGAGCGCTCCGTGTCTCCCAGAAATGCGTAATCGCCCGGCGGAGCCCCTCGTCCAACTCCTTGGATGAAAGCACGTCACTCCTCTTGTTCTGAAAGGTGGGGTCTCACCTCCAGCCTGCGGAACATGTCACCGGCGGCGGAGTTTAGCCGGCGTTGCGCCATGCCAAAGTAGTGAGCATCAAGCTCGATCCCAATGCTGTTCCTGCCCCACTGTGCAGCCGCAAGATTGGTCGTGCCGGTACCCATGAAGGGATCAAGAACCGTGTCGCCTACGAAGCTAAACATACGAACCAGCCGAACGGCAAGGGAAAGAGGGTACGGCGCAGGATGGTCTTTGGTCGATTCCCCAGTGATGTCGTGCCAGATCTGCTGGAACCATTTTTTGTGATTGGGGTTGGAGATAACACTCAACAAGCGAGCAGCTTGAGTTGGTTTTCTGTAACCGCCGGGCTTTCGCAGCATCAGGATGTACTCGATATCGTTCTTGATGACACCGTTGGGCTCGTATGGCTTGCCGAGAAAGCGACTGTTCCCGGAGACCTCATAGGTGGCATTGGCGATCTTGTGCCAGATTATGGGAGCCAGGTTGGAGTAGCCCAAACGCCGGCACCGTTCCTGGATGGATGAGTGCAGCGGAACGCATGTATGCTCGCCATTGTTCTTTCGCCTCGAAAGGCATACGTCACCGATGACGCAAATGAGACGCCCTCCAGGGACCAAGGCGTCCAGGACACACCCCCAGACGCGGTCGAGTGCATTGAGAAATCCTTCGTAATCGACGACGTGGCCGAGTTAGCCCGGAGTCTCCCGATACCTTTTTAAGGTCCAATAGGGTGGAGAGGTAACAACAAGATGGACCTTGGACTGTAGGCGGAAAGGAGGATCAGTCGCATCCCCTAGATACAGGTCATGCTGTGTGGCCATGCGTTCAATGGCAGCTTCCACTTCTGTCAAAGCCTTTTCGTCTTTAGCGAGCTGTGGGATGGCTGTATCAAGACTGCGGATCGATGAGAGGCTTTCCGGGCACGAAAGCATCAAGAGACTCAA
>Ga0315554_1002629_pt1 | contig 10218 bp, 6 predicted proteins | sample SalMarSW160370MG_FD_202114 | JGI IMG/M metagenome (GOLD analysis project Ga0315554, IMG submission 202114) | Salt marsh sediment microbial communities from the Plum Island Ecosystem LTER, Massachusetts, United States - Salt Marsh Sediment SW1603-70 ... | reverse complement strand
TTGACGTAAAGAAGCCCTGTGTGAAAATTCCCTTTGCGGAAGTGCTCGAACTCGGCGGGAAGAGCGAGACGGAGCTGCCGAAACGCGAGCTTGACGAGATGGCCGCCATCCTCTATACGTCCGGAACCACTGGCCACAGCAAGGGAGTGATGCTCAGCCAGATGAACATCGCCTCGAACGTTGCCACCGCGAGCCGGATTCTCGATATCGGACCGGGCGACACGTTCCTTTCGGTGTTGCCTATACACCACAGCTTCGAAGCCACCGCGGGATTTCTGCTGCCGATTTATTGTGGCGCCAGCATCACTTATGCCCGCTCGCTGAAATCGGCGGAGATCGTTGAGGATATTCGGAACACAAACGTGACGTTGATGGTCGGCGTTCCGCTGTTGTATGAAAAAATGATGCAGGGGATCCAGCGCAAGCTGAAGCAGTCTGGCAAGGACAAGTTGGTAAACGCGCTGATGGGCGTTGCGAAAGCGGGCGAGACGGTCGGCCTGAAACTCGGCAAGCCGCTGTTCAAGAGCCTGCGGGACAAGGCCGGTCTCAGCTCGGTGCGCATTTTCGTCTCCGGTGGCGGTCCGCTCGATCCGCCGGTGGCCTATTTCTTCAACCGGCTCGGCCTGCTGCTCTTTCAGGGGTACGGCTTGACGGAAACCAGCCCTGTCACCCACGTGAACCTGCCGTTTAAGATCCGTCATGAGTGCGTGGGGCCGCCGGCTCCGGGAGTCGAGTGCATGCTGATCGATGTGAACGACCAGGGAGTGGGCGAGGTCTGCGTCAAGGGGCCCAACATCTTTCAGGGGTACTACCGCAACGAGAAGGCGACAAAAGAGGTTTTCACCGAGGACGGCTGGTTCAAGACCGGTGACCTCGGCATCATTCACCCGGACGGATACCTTCAGATTACGGGGCGTGCGAAAAACATGCTGGTGACTTACGGTGGAAAGAACGTCTATCCGGAGGAGATTGAATTCCACCTGAACCGCAACCGCTTCATCCTTGAATCGCTGGTGCTAGGCATCCCCCGCGAAAAGGGAATGGGGGACGAGGTCGCGGCCATGATCTACCCCGATTACGAACAGCTTGACCTGTATTACGAAGAGAAGGGGTTCAAGCCGTCGGAGGAAGACGTCTTCAAATTCCTCAAGCAGCAGGTTAAGGAGGCGCAGAAAGAGTTGGCCGACTACAAAAGGATCAAGACGTTCCGGATTGTGGAAGAGGAATTCCAGAAAACGTCGACAAAGAAGATCAAACGTTTCCTGTACAGCGGCGAGATGGTGAAACTCAACTCGGAGATGGTCTGATGAACACGAATGGAAGGGGGAGGGCTGCCGTGCCGCTCGCTGTACTGGCGGTGCTGCTGCTCGCTTTTGTGTTTGTGCTGGCGGATGATTTTGTTCCTGTGGGCCGCATGGACGTTGACAAGGCGCAACAGATCGCCGATTCCACGGACGATCCCCTGGTGGCGGCCGACGCTTTGAACGAAGCCTGGCTGAACGAGGAAGCGCTGCAGCGGCTCGAGCAGTCCGGACGCACGGATGCGGAAGTGCTCTGGAGGGAATCGCGCAGCCGGGTGAACATCGGCGAAAATTTTGAAGAGAAGGATGAACGCGCGGAGCCGTACTTCCTTCAAGGGCTTGACGAGGCGGAGAAGGCCGCTGAATTGGCTCCCGGGAACGCCGATGCGGAATTGATGATTGCCATCTCCGCCGGCCGTGTCGCGCTGCTGCGCGGTCCGTTCAAGGCGGTTGGGTTGGTCAAGAAGGCGTACCACGCCGCCCATCTGGCAACGACACTCAGCGACTCGATACCGGTTGCCTACTACGTCATCGGCAGGACGCACAAGAAGCTGATGGAGAAGCCGTACATCGTGCGCAAGCTGGCCGGACTCGGCTTCGCCTCCGCCGATTCGATCCCCATTTACTTCGAGAAGGCATTGGAGATCAGCCACGGCAACATGATCCAGTGCCACGTCGAGTACGCGGACTACCTGTTGAACGAAAAGAAAGATGTGGATGCGGCACGGCAGCAGCTCGAGGCGGCTCTCGCCCTCCCGATCCGCGACGAGCAGGACCCGAAAGCGATCGAGCGGGCGAAGAAGATGCTCGCGGAGATGTAAACCACGCTCTTGTGGGGATGAAGAAGCCCTCGAACCGGAGTTCGAGGGCTTCTTGTTTACTTCATTGCGCGTGAAGGAGCGGATCAGGAAACAGCCCCTTTCGCGTGCGTGGTGACAATTGTTGAGATCAACCGGACGGCGTCTTCGAGCACCGGGATCCGGATGGATTCTTCGGTGGAATGAACCGCCTCCATGCCCACCCCGAGCACGAGGCAGGGAATGCCCTTGTGCGAGAGCACGCTGCCGTCTGTCCCGCCGCCTGAGATTTTAGTTTCCATCTCTCCCCAACCAAGCGCCTTGCCGGCGGCCATCGTCAGCTTTACGGGGTAGTCTTCGATCGAGAAGCGGACGGCCTTGTAATCGTCCTCCCGCACAGATTCGAAACGCGGGAGATCGGTGCCGGATTTCTTCCGCCAGGCGGCGCAAATCTCTTCAAAGCAACTGTCCATGTGTTTCACCTGCTCTTCGAGCTTCTTGGGATCGTGGCTGCGGGCTTCGGCCTTCATCATCACTTTTTCGGTGATGATGTTGGTCGCCACACCGCCCTGGATCACGCCGACGTTGGCGGTGGTCTCCTCGTCGATGCGGCCGATGTTCATTTTAGCAATTGCCTCTGAGGCAACCTTGATCGCGCTGATCCCCTTTTCCGGCTCCACTCCGGCGTGTGAGGCTTTCCCGTACACGGTGTACTCGAGGCGGACGGCGCTGGGGCTGCCGACAGTCAGGCTGTGAGGATCATGGTCATCGAGGATGAAGCCGACCTTGGAGCGAAAGGCGGCTGTGTCCACGGTTTTTGCGCCGAGCAGGCCGATCTCTTCGCAGATGTGGATCGAAAATTCCAGGTCGGGACGGGGGATGTCCGGCTGTGCCTTGGCCATCCGTGCGAGCTGCAGGATGCAGGCAAGACCGGCCTTATCGTCGGAGCCGAGGATGGTGTCTCCGGAGGATCGGATTACGTCCCCATCGCGGACCGGTTTGATCCCGCGAGCCGGTTCGACTGTGTCCATGTGCGAGCTGAAGAGCAGCGGGTCGGCGCTGGTGTTGCCCTTCAGCGTGACACGGAGATTTCCCGCGTTCCCCCCAACCGTTTCGCCAGCCTTGTCTTCGCTGACGTCACAGCCCAGTTCAGTGAATTTCGCGGTCAGCCAATCGGCCATCGCGCGTTCGTCCTTGGAAGGGCTGTCGATCTGAACCATGGTCAGGAAATCGTCCAGCAGCTCGTCTTTCAAGATTGCGTAACTGTCGTTCATCCGTTTGCCTTTGCGTGTAGGAAATCATCGTTATCGTCTAAACGAATCAGTGTAACAGGGACACGGGTTCTCGGCCTGAATTTTCCTTCGGTCAGTGTCGCCCGTAAATAGGACCGGGTGTATCCGGCGCGGCCGTTCTCCTCAATCAGCAGTTCGTCTTCCGTGCCGGTCATCTCGGCAAGGTGTGCCCGTCGGCGTTTGCGCCCGGCGTCACGAAGGGCCTTTGCGCGCCGATGGATCGTTTCGCGGTCGAGCGCTCCCGGCAGCTTCGCTGCGGGCGTACCCGGTCGCGGGGAAAAAGGAAACACATGAAGATAGTGCAGCGGGCCGTCATCGAGGAAACGAAGAGTTCGCTCGAATGCATCGGGGCGCTCGCCGGGAAAACCGGCGATCACATCCGCTCCAAGCGTCGCACGGGGACGCAGGCGGATCAGCTCGGCTAGGGCTTCGCGGAGCCGGCCCAGGTCAGTGGGACGGTTCATGCTCTCGAGCAGCTGGGGATCCGCGCTCTGCAAAGAAATATGCAGGTGTTCACACCAGGGCATGATCGCCGCTAGGCGTTGGATGCGCTGGGGGCTGAGTTCCCACGGTTCGAGACTCGAAACGCGGACGCGGGGGATGCCCATTTCCGCCGCCAGGGAAACCAGGTCGATGAAATCGCCACCTTTTCCGTTCAGGTCTCGCCCCCATGATGTCAGATCCACTCCGGTGAAGACAATCTCCTCGTATCCCGCCGCGATAATGCGGTACAGAGCGGCTTTGATCTCATCAAGCGGTGCGCTGCGGGAGGGTCCGCGGACCAAGGTGACAGCGCAATAGGCGCAGGCGCGGTCACATCCGTCCTGGACCTTCAGGAACGCCCGGGAGCGCCCGGAGACGCGTGTTCCCACCGCGGTTTTAACGCTGTTTTCGACTTCATCAATGTGGATCAGCGGTTTGTCCGGCCTTCCAGATGCGGGGATGAAGTCGAAGGGCCGGGCCTTTTCGTTGACACCGAGGATGAGGTCCGCTTCGCTTTCCAAGGCAAGCTCATTTGCATGGCTGGCGGCAAAACAGCCTGCCGCAACGACGAGGGCGCCGGGATTATCGCGGCGGGCGCGGTGAATCAACTGGCGCGAAGAGCGGTCAGCACGGCCGGTGACAGTGCAGGTGTTGATCATCACCAGCTCGGCCGTTTCGCCGAAGTCCACGATTTGCCAGCCTTTGGACAGGAATTCGTCGCGCGCTGCTTCCGCTTCGGCCTGGTTGAGACGGCAACCGACCGTGGCGAATGAAACCCGATGTTTCCCGTATGCGTTCTGATCGTTCAACATCATGTACGAACCAACGTAAGTTGTGCAGTAACCTACAACGCTACCGTAGTGGAGACAACTGCGGCGCGAGTGCGGGCGAGCGGTGCGATGAGGCGGTTTACAGTAGCCTCGTAGGGCCCCGTGTTTGCCGTTTATTTATTTGTAATTAAAAGAGATCGACATACAAATCGTGAACTCTTTAATTCTATTTTCTAATTCAACCCGGTTCGGCCGGGACTCAAGATGGCAGTCTGCATCGGGACTGGACGGTTGTGCGGCAGGAGAAGAAGCACTTTTATGTGTTTTCAAGCCGCTGGGAATAGAGGAGGCTAGAGTTCAAGCAGTGTGAATGTGTGATCACCAAACTGAGCCGTTTCGCTTTGGCAACGGCTGCTCTTCTTCCCTGATGTGCAAAAAAAACCGCCGCGTAAAAACCGCAGCGGTTGTTTATACTGTTTAAGCGAAAAGCAGGATTATCCCTCGTCCTCCTTGCTCTTCTTCTTTGCCTTGGTTTCAGAAGTTTTTCCTTCGCCTTTCGCTTCCGGTTTGGGTTCGTCAGTCTTCTTCCCGGTGCCCGTCTCTTTCTTGGCACTTTTTGAAGAAGCGGTTTTAGCCTCCGCCTTTTTCGCCTTGGTCTTCGTCTCTTTCTTGGCGTCGGCTTTGGCTTCGGTTTTCGCTTCAACCTTCGCTTCCGCCTTGGCTTTCTCCTTGGGTTCGGCTTCCGCTTTCGCAGGAGCCTCCTCCTTCGCCTCGTCCTTCGCTTTGGCTTTGGCAGGCTTTTTGGCGGTTTCCTCTTCCTTGGCGGGCTCCGCTTTGGCCTTTTTCTTGGCCGTCTTCGCCTTCTTTTCTTTTGCCTTCTCCGCTGCTTTCTCCGCCTCGGCGCTCTTCATCGCCTTCAACAGCGGGCTGTCTGCGGGCAGGGTGTCGGCAATCGTTGTTGTCTTGCCGCTGCCCTTGTTCTCGGCATAGGAGGCGGACTTTGAGCTCTCCGCTTTCTTTTCCGCCTGGCTGTTCGAGAGGATGATCTTGCGCTCATCCTTGTCGAATTCGACCACGATGATGTTCAGCAGATCGCCCACCTGAAGAGTGCGCTTCTTGCCGTCGAAGTACTTGCGCGAGACCTGGCTGTTCGGCAGGAATCCCTCGATTCCGTATTTCAGCTCGATGATCACGCCTTTGTCTATGAGCCGGGTGACGTTGCCGGTGGTCCGCGTGCCTACGGGCATCTCGCGCTCGAAGTCGTCCCAAGGATTGCCTTCGATCTGTTTGATGCCGAGGGCGATGCGGCGCTCGTCGCGGTCGAAGGAGAGCACCACCACCTCCACCTCGTCGCCCTTCTTGAGGATTTCGCCGGGGTGACGGACTTTCTTCGTCCAACTCAGGTCGCTGATGTGGACGAGACCGTCGATCCCGTCTTCGAGTTCGACAAACGCACCAAAGGGAACGAGGTCGCGGACGATGCCCTTGTGACGGGTATCGACGCGGTATTTGGCTTCAAAGTTCTCCCAGGGGTCCTGCTCAACCTGCTTGAGACCCAGGGAGATCTTCTTGTTGTCTTTGTCGATGTTGAGCACCACGACCTGCACATACTCGTTTTCGTGCACCACTTGGTTCGGGTGCTTGATGTGCTGAGTCCAGCTCATCTCGCTGATGTGCACGAGGCCTTCGATGCCGGGCTCGATCTCGATGAACGCGCCGTACTTTGCGAGGCTCACCACCCGGCCCTGAATTTTCTGGCCGACCCGGTATTTCTTGTCGATCTCGGTCCAGAGGTGCTCGTAAAGCTGCTTCAGGCCGAGGCTGATGCGTTTCCGCTCCTTGTCGTAGTTCAGAACCTTTACGTGGATTTTCTGGTCGAGCTGCACAACCTCGCTTGGGTGCGAAACACGGCCCCAGCTGAGGTCAGTGATGTGCAGCAGGCCGTCCACGCCGCCGAGATCGACGAAGACACCGAAGTCGGTGATGTTTTTAACGGTTCCTTCCAGCTCCATGCCGACGTCAAGGTTGGAGAGCAGTTTTTCGCGGACCTCGTGCAGCTCCTCTTCCTTCAGCACCTTGTGGCTGACGACAATGTTCTTTCGCAGATCGTTGATCTTGAGGATCTTGAAGTCCATCTCCGTGCCGATGATCGCGTCAAAATCGCGCACCGGGCGCACGTCGATTTGGCTGCCTGGCAGGAAAGCATCCACGCCGCCGAGGTCGACCACCATGCCGCCCTTGATGCGGCGCACGCAGCGTCCGCGAATGATGCCGTCCGCGGCGTAGACATTCTTCACGCGGTCCCAGACGCGCATGAAGTCGGCTTTGCGCTTCGAGAGCTGCAGCATCCCTTCGCTGTCTTCGACGCTGTCGAGGAAAACGTCGATCTCGTCGCCCACTTTCAGCGCGGATGGATCGTCGAATTCCTCAATGTCAACAACACCTTCCGATTTGAAGCCGATGTCCACCGAGACTTCTTTTTCGGAGATCGCGATGATTTTTCCGGTGACGATTTCGCCTTCCTTGACGTCTGTCAGCGATTCCTCGTACAGCTTTTCCAGGTCGGCGTACTTGTCATGGGTCCGGGTGTCGTCTCCGAGGTCTGACTTCTTGATGAACTTCTCGCCGCCTCGCTCGACGATCTTGTCGGTTTTCAGGGTGGGGTCCAGCTCGTCCAGCGCGATCTCTTCCGCGAATTGTTCGACAGGCGCCGGCGCTTCTTCCTTCTTCTGGTCGTCCTTTTCCTGCTCGTCGGCCGCCTCTTCCGCCGCCGCTTCGGTTTCAGCCTGAACCTCTTCCTCTTTCGGTTCCTGCTCCTCCGCTTTCGGCTCTTCCGCGCTGGGGTTTGGGGTCTGTTTGTCTGCCATTTTCGTTTACCTCCTGGCACCTCTTCTGCATCCGTGCCGTAATGCGCCACGTGCAGGGTTTGTGGGGGTGCGCGGCGGGAGTAATTCGCTTGAAGAACTCCGGCGGGGAAGGTTGGCACGGCGGGGGTGCCCGCGCCCGCTATACAACGTTCCACGCGGCCTCGCCATCGGTCCGCCGAATACAGGAAAACGGCGGCCCCACCACGAGGCCCGGTCCTCACACCTTCTTGGCTGCGTGCACACGTTTCGGCTCCTGTGCCGACGGCGGATGTGCGCGATCTTTGTCCGTGTGCAACACGGACCGTCCCGGCGCCGTCCGGAACGAAAAACGGCCTCAATCGAGTCTTTTGCTGCGGGGTTTCAAAACGTCCCTCGTCCCGCGGGCAAAACAAGCAAAACGGCCATCGGCTCAATCTGCGAATGGCCGGAAAACATCAATGATGATGCTGATTACGCTTTTTCATCGCCCGGTATCTCGACGGTCAGGACCCGGACCTGCCGCATGATCTCCTCGGCGATCTTCTTGTACGTCTCCTTGCGGTCTTTGCTGTCCTCGGACAGCTCGGCGAGCGAAATCCGTTTGCCAAACTGCACCTTCACCTTGCCGGGTTTGAAAATGCTCTTTGGAACTTCTCTTGAACCGGTAATACGGATCGGGAGCAGGTCCGATTTCGCCATCAGGGCGATCATCCCCACGCCCGCCTTCGGGTCTCTGCCATTGGGGTCCAAACTACGTGTTCCCTCTGGAAAAATCAGAACGGCCTTGTCCTCTCGGAGCACTTTGATCATCGCCTTGATCGCTTCTTTGTCCGACCCGCTTCGGCGAACCGGAATCCCGTTGACATACCGGAGAAGCCGTCCTACAAATCCCTTAAAAAGTCCTACCTTCGCTGCGTAGTAGGCTTCCCGTGGGATGCAGCAACCGATGGCCGGAGGGTCGTACTCGCTGATATGGTTTGCGACGAGGATAATCCTGCCCTCGCGGGGAACATTATCCTGTCCGTAGATCTTCAATCCGAGATAGAGTTTCGCCCAGGCCATCACCGACAGGCGAAAAAAGTTGTACCCTAATCGCATCTTTCCCGGTTTCATGCATCCCCTCCAATGCCAAACCGATCGCGGGCGACATTCATCACTTCGCTGATCTGTTGTTCAAGCGTCCAGGGGTCGGTGTTCAGCACAACCGCCCCCTTAGCGACCTTCAAAGGACCCTCGCTGCGGTTGGAATCCCGCTCGTCCCGCTCGTGAATCTCTGCGACTACCTCCTCGAAACCAATCGTACGTCCTTGTTTCTCATAATCAAACAGGCGGCGCCGGGCGCGGATTTCCACTGATCCGTCCAGGTAGATCTTCAACCCGGCATCCGGGAATATTTTTGTCGTCGTGTCCCGTCCTTCAAGCACCGATGGGCGCATAAGACCCAGTTTTCGTTGAAGTTCCACCATCTGTCTGCGGATGGATGGGTGAACTGAGACGCGGCTCGAGCCCTGGGACATCTCGGGCGTGCGGATCGCCTCGGAAACATCCTCCCCGTTCGACAGCATTGCAGGCGGAAACCCGTCACCGAATGTGATTTCCGTGTGCTCCAGGGTCTTCAGTACGTCACTCTCCTTGTCCATGTTGCCCCCGGCGCGCTCCACAGCGAGGGCGAGCGCCCGGTACATCGCCCCGGTGTCGAGGTACTGCCAGCCGAGCCGCTGGGCCACGGCTCGCGCCGTGGTCGATTTCCCGGATCCGGCCGGACCGTCGATCGCGATGACTTTCTTTAGGATGCTTTTTTCCAAAGGCGTTTCACGTTTCCAAGTGGTGGTGATGAAATTGGAAATACGTACCATACTTCATCGAATGGGAACTTACCTGTTTTCTCAAATAGAGCTTGTATTTTGCGGCTAAATTCTTCGTCGGAATAATCAAGCCCCGTTACCGATTCATGTTCGTGTACAAGTAGAAGGTATTGATCGCATTTATGTTCTGGCTCCCAATTGCACTTTTTTTGAACAGCCTCCAACACAAGATTCTTATTTGTGCTGATTTCCATTGACGGAATAACCTTCAAGCCTGTTGTATTCTTTAATGCAACGAAAGCGAATGCATCCATAGTCAAACGTGACGTACGGCATGGTGGTTCGTCTGGATCGTTGAATTGTTTTAAAGATGATTTATACTCTTGCTGAATCTCCTCAGCCAATAGGTCGATGTCGCTGATGGGCTTGTGAATATTAAGCTGTACGTAACATTTGACTCCAACATCAAGGCTTTTCAACTTGCCTAGAAGTCTATCCGTGTGCGCAGATAACGCTGCATTGTAACAGTCAATAGCTTCGGTTAATTCAACGCCAATCAAAGAAGATCCCGATTCTAATATCACATCGGGTTTTTCATAGTTCTGGTTCGGATCAAGCGCGCTCTCGGTGAGATCAAGTTTTGGTAATAAGAATCGGGCTATTTCTAATTCTCTAGCTTTCGAATCAGACGCAATTTCGTGGATGTCTAATTCCCATCCTCGAGTACTCTGCTTCCAGTACCCAGCTACACGGTGTGGTCGCTTCTGTGGACTCACGTGTCTTCTCCCAGCTTTCGCGCCGCTTTGCGGATTCCTTCAGAGACAAGTTCGACGCTGTGGCGTTTCTTCTCCGGGACGCCATCGAGCAGACGATCGACGTCATCCGGAGTCAGCTTTATCGCTTCGGCCAGGCTTTTCCCTTTGG
>Ga0315554_1002628_pt1 | contig 10218 bp, 9 predicted proteins | sample SalMarSW160370MG_FD_202114 | JGI IMG/M metagenome (GOLD analysis project Ga0315554, IMG submission 202114) | Salt marsh sediment microbial communities from the Plum Island Ecosystem LTER, Massachusetts, United States - Salt Marsh Sediment SW1603-70 ... | reverse complement strand
GCTGCCGTCGATGCTGATGCTTTGTTGGCCGCCCTGCAGCGTGATCTTGAATTCCATCCAGGCATTCTGCGACGGCTGCCAGCCGGGCGAGACGGCCAACTCGCTTTCCTGGCCTTCGCCCTGATTCTTCAAGAGTACGACGGCGTCCTCCAGCAGGATCAGGAGGTAGCTGCCGCTGTCGCTGGCGCGGTAGTTGATGTGCGACTCGCCGGGACCCGAGAACTTCAGCTTGAAGCTCAGCTCGAAATCCTGCCAGCCTCCGCCGCGGGCGGCGAAGTTGCCTGGACCGATCTGCAGGGCGCCTTCGGCGACGACCGCCTCCGGCGAGTGTTCCCACTCGGGAAGCTGCGGATCGTCGAACGAATCTGTAAAGCCGCCTTCCTGAGCGGCTGCCGGAACAACGGTAAAGGCAATGATCAATAAGAGCGTGATGGCGACGATGGGTTTTCGTATCATGGCAATTCCTCGCTTCTGGTTATTCTTCCGGCGACGGTTGTGCAGCTTCCTGCTGCAGTAACTGACGCACGAATCGACTGCGTTCGGCGACGAAATCCGGGATGGTTTCCCAGGAACGTTCGAAATCGGCAGGCGAGAACATGGCTTCCTCGCCGTAGAAGGCTTTGTCGCCATCGGATTGGGATATGTACGGTGCGATCATGTTGTGATACGTCTTGACCAGCTCGCTGACGTTCTGGCGGTTGAACCACACGCGCATCAGCAGGTCGAGATAAGCGGCGTACTTGCGCCGGTAAACTGCCGTGTTCATCACCTTGTCGTAGAGCGGGGCGCGCGGCATCATGCCCGTATCGGTACGCTCGAAAACTGCCGCCTGTGGATTGCCGCCCCAGGTCAGGTCCCAGGGGATCCACTCGAAGATGTCCGTAACAGGATCATGGTAGAGGTAGTAGTTATTACCGGTGTAGGGGTAGGAATCCCAGTTGTCGATCAGCGTCACCACGGCCAGGTAGCGCAGAAAGGCATCCATGTCGAAGACGGATTCGAAGGCCCGGATGAATTCCGTATCGGAGGCGTAAGACGTACCGTCGAGCACCTTACACAAATTCACGATGTCGCTGTAATCGGCTTGCTCTTCGTTGGACATCTTGCCGTAGGCGTACTGCCCGTTCTGCATGGGGTAATCTTCGATCTTGCCGCCGTAGTAGATCAGGTCCATCGGGCCGCGCTGGGCGTGGCTGGCCTTATAGAGATTGCCGCCTTTGCTCTCGGCGCCGAAGCGGTTACCGATGTATTTCTGGTCCACGCGTTCGACCAGCGAATACACGCCCCAGTAGACCGGCGGGCTGGAGATGTCGGTGAAATCGATCCACATTTCGACGAAGGCCACGTGGCTGGCGGGCAGCCCTGCGGCGTACATCATCTCGTAGGCCAGCTTCTCGTAGAGCAGCGACGAGTCGCCGATGTTGTTGAGGAACATCAACTGGCGCAGGTTGTGAAACTCCTGCCCGTCGACGTAGTAGTCGGTGTCGATCTTCCAGGGTTTCTTGGCGCCGGAGACGCGCAGGGAAAACTGGCCGCGCATGCGGAAGCCGACGTCGTTCAGCTTTTCACCGAAAACTGTAGCGTCAACCTCGACCTGGTATTTGGCTTCGGGATCGACCCACATGGCGTCCCAGTCGGATTGGGTGAGGCGGATGTCGACCCGGCGCACGCGCGAGTCGTCGAACACGTACCAGTAGTCGACGCTGCTGGAAGCCGGCAGGCGCACCGTGACGGTCGTCTGATCGCTGTCCGTGCGTCCCTGCGAATCGGTCACGCGCAAGGTGATGGTGTAAACGCCCGATTTGGTGTAGAGATACTGCGCATAGCCACTATTGGTTGTGGCGTCGAAATCGAATGCGCCGTTGCCGTCCAGGTCCCACTCGTACTTAACGATCGTGGCGCCGTCCGCGTAACTGCCATAGGCGCTGAAATAAGTCGTCAGCGGTGCCCAGCCGTCGTTATAGATGGCAGTGGCCTGGGCGGTGACGTAGGGACTGTCCTGGGTTTCGCCGACGGCAGGCGCGGGGCGGAGCACAGCTGCAATGAGCACTGCCAGGCCGATGGCGAGGAACAAATAGATCGAAGCCTGTTCAAGAGCGCGGCGGGTTCGGGCAGGACGGAGATCGCGGCGCGCGGTCATCGTATCTCCAGAGGAACGGGGATTTGCGTGATGCGGAGAGCGCTGGGAGGGACTGCGTCGCGCGCCGGCATAGGGCGATTATATAGATTTTTAGAAACGGCGCTGGAAGATCGTCACCACTGATTATGCTGAGGAAGATAATGTCACTCATGATATCAAGGATCAAGGAAGAAGAACCAGCGGAATCAGTTTTTCAGCGTATCAGGGGTCCGGGTGCCGGCAATACTGGTTCACCCTTTATGCGTCGCCAAAACCCTCGTCTTCGGCAACCAGAATCAACCAAGCATCCCAACTGGCGCTGGTGAGTAGCGCGGCGATGACGATGACCAATGCGTAAACGGCAACCATCGCGCCTCGTATAACCTCAATCCCGACTACGATCAAGCCGATCGATGCGATTGCGTGTAAAACGATCCCACGTTGTGCGTGCGCTTGCTTCAACTTTGGAGTCGGTGTTCGCAGCATCGTATAAACCTGCCTTAGCAAGCCGACTGCACGCGAGGCGCCCAACACGAATAACGCCACCGCCAGGCCGATCGGCGCAGGATGGGGAACAAGGAACACCAGTCCGAGCATCAGGACGTATAGAAAGTCGCCGAAACTGCCGCGAGCCAATTTAACGATGTCTCGAAACGCTGGTTCCTTCATCCGTTCCTGGCGGATGGAAAGAGAAACGAAGAGCAGTCCGGCGAGCGTGACCGAGGCCAGTGCGACGGTCGAGTAGAAGATTTCCCATTCTTGCAGCGTGGCGACGAATTCTTCCATTTCGATACCACCTTTCCTTTTTGGAAGTAGTCAGCCGTGCGGCGTAGGGCTATCCCGATTGATCCGCACTGCGCCACCAGACGAACGTCGCCAGCGTGCCTATGAGGAAAGCCACCAGTACCACGATCAAACCGTGCGCCGGTATCGGTTCGATAGGTTCGCCGTTCATGCTGACCAGCAGCCCCGGCACGGCCCAGGGGAACCACTCCGCCCAGCCTAGCACGCCGGCGATCTGGGCCGCAGCCAGGGTCAGGATCGCCCAACCCAGTGGCAGCAAATAGCCGCGCCCGGCGCTGGCGAACAAGGCCACGAAAGGCATCATCATCAGCGTAAGAACGGCGATGCCCAGCAGCATAGCGAACGAATCCCAGATCAATCCGGTAGACCCGCCGGGAATATCAACCAGTGTGCCGATGACCAATCCCAGGCCGAAGATAAGCAGCGTCAAGCACAACGCCCAGAGGGCGATCAAAATCAACTTGGCGGCGACGATAGTCTCGCGCCGCGTAGGAAGGGCAAGCAGTTCCTTGACGGTGTGGTCGCTGTGTTCGCGCCCGAAAACCCAGGCCGTGATGAAAGCGAAGAGGATCGCGCCGGCGATGGCTGTACCCATTAAGAGCACCTGGAAGAAAGTGGGCCAGTCGGCCACGCCGGCGGTGATCTGCGCCTTGGTGTTGATCAGGCCCATCGACTTTGCACGTTCGGGATCCTTGAGGATGAACATGAACACGCCGTCGACGATGGGCAGGATGCAAGCAGCCGCGGCCGTGAGAGGCAGCACTTTCGAGCGGCGTGCCTTGAGCGCCTCGGCCCACAGTGCCGGGATGAACCCGTTCATGCCGTACCTCCCGTCAGGCGCAGGAAGTATTCTTCGAGATTCTCCTGCGTCACGACCAGGCGCGTGGGCGGAAGGCCCGCCTCGACCAGGATCGTCGCTACCGTGTCAGGCTCTTCCAGGGCGCGCTCCTCTGACAGATAGAGCGCGCTTTCCTCGGTTTTCACGGCGTATCCAGCCCTTGTGAGCGTCTCCTCCGCGGCCTGCAGATCGCGCGTCTGCACTTCCAGACGGCGCGCCCGCAGTACCTGCAGCTTGTCATACTCGAGTTCCTCGAGCAAGTGCCCCTGGTGGATGATGCCGATGCGAGTCGCCAGGCGGTCCACCTCGGTGAGGATGTGGCTGGACATGAAGACGGTCATGCCGCGTTCCTGCGTCAACTGCTCCAGCAACTTGCGGATCTCGACTACACCGGCCGGGTCCAGGCCGCTGGCCGGTTCATCGAGGATCAGCAGCTCGGGTTCGTGCAGCAGAGCGCGTGCCAGCCCCAGGCGTTGGCGGTTGCCCGTCGAAAGGCCAGCCGCTTTGCGATTGGCATATGCGTTCAGCCCCAGACGATCGATGGCCCTGTCTGTCGCCTTCCGATCGGGGACGCCCTGCAGGCGGCGGGCGATCTCCAGATTCTCGCGCACCGTCAACTCCGGATAGGCCGTGGGCCGTTCGACCAGATGGCCGACCTGCCGCCAGGGACCATGCCCGTTGGGTCCGATCGGTTCATCCAGCAGCTTTACCCAACCTGCGCCGGGCTTGATCATGCCCAGCAGGGCGCGGATGGTGGTCGTCTTTCCGGCACCGTTCAAGCCCAAAAAGCCGTAAATCTCGCCGCGTTCCACGCGCAGGCTGACCCCCTCGACGGCGTGCACGTTGCCGTAAGACTTCGAAAGATTATGGGTTTCGATCGCCGGGTTCATGGGATACCGTTGGAAGGGAATGGAGTAATTGTACTACCAACTCGGCGGGATTAATGGATTTTTTCACGGCATCTCTTAGCGAGGCGACGTAGACCCGAAGGAAGTGTTCTATGGATGAGGCACTGAGATCGAGCACTATAGAATGCAGGTAGCTTCTGCTGTGCTGCATGCCGAAATTGACAGCAAGTGCATTCCTCCTTATTATGTAAACTAAATTCCGGTGGGGACTCGCATTCGATCGAGAAGTAACATTACTAAGTGCTACCAATTGATCGGTAGTATTCAATGAGGTTCACTAATAAATTCAATCGAAGCTCGACAATGAACAAGGAGAAGAACGATGCCCAGCATTACCTCCCCCAACGTGGACAAGTTGAAAAGCAACGCCGAGGTCGAAGGTTTGCTTGGAATAATCAAGCATCAAGAGGATGACCAGCTTCGCCGAGATGCGATCGCCGCCCTCGGCGAGTTGGGTGATGCGCCTGCCGTCGATGCGCTGATCTCTGTCGTTCGAGATTGTGAAGCGTCAGAAAGGATCACAGCTACCTATGCGCTGGGAAATGCCGGGGAAACTGCCATTGCGCCGCTCATCGAACTACTCGGAGAACGTAAAATTCCGCGTTGGAACGCCGCACTCAGGGCGCTAGAGATCATAGGTAAACCTGCAGTTGAGTATCTCACACCCTTGTTTGGCGGGGAGCGCAGTGGTGAAGTCATCACCTTGTTGGAGAAGATCGGTGACCCAAGCGCTGTCGGACCTCTCCTCGATTTTCTGGACGCAGATGAGGGCTACGCGAACATGATTTGCCTCGCCCTGGGTAAATTGGGAGACTCCCGGGCGGTGGAGCCGATCATCGCTGTACTCGAGAACAGCACCGATTTTCGTGGAAGAAGTGCTGCCGCACGTGCCCTGGGTCAATTGGGAGACCCGCGTGCGATCGAGCCGCTCATCTCTGCTCTCCGAGATGAGCACCAACTTGTGCGCAGCAGAGCTGCGGATGCGTTGGGAAGAGTGGGGAAAGATGCTGTAATACCGCTTCTAAGTGCGCTGGAGGATGAGAATCAGGAGGTTCGCAGCAGTGCGGCGGATGCGTTGGCCATCACCGGCGATGCGCGGGCAGTGGAACCGGTGATAGCGATATTCGGCGCCGAGGAGACGCTGACGCGTACCTTACGGAACGGAAACGCCGGATTCGCCAGGCTGCTTATCGATAGCGGAGCAGAAACCGAGTGGTCCAAATTACTCATGGAAGAAGCTGTTCTTGATCATGCCTCCAGCGTCGAATTGCTTCTCGAACATGGGGTCGATGCGAATGCAGTGAACGAACGAACGAACGGGTTTGAATGCATTGCATAACGCCGTACAAAAAAGCTGCTATGAAACCGTCAGGATGCTGGTTGAAAAAGGTGCAGATGTAAATGCGAGGCAGCAGGATGTTGTCGGTCCGGACAAAATCCGCATTCAGAAGATGAACAATGCCAATGCAGCGCTGTCTGACGCAGCGGCTGAATCGATAAGAATGGTACAGCTCCTGATCGAACTGGGTGCCGATGTCGATGTGCAGAGTACCGGCGGATATACGCCATTGATGGTGGCCGCGGGTCGCGGAAAAACTGACATCGTAAAGGAGCTGCTCGAAGCGGGCGCAAATGTGAATATAAAGTCTAAGAACGGCGAGACAGCCTTGGGCATCGCCAGGAAAAAAGGGTACTCCGAAACGGCAGCTGCGATTAAGGAACATGCTGTGTAATCCCTGAATTTGGTCATTTCTAATACGGCATTATTTTCTGTTGGTGTTGTAAAAGGATAACGCAGCACGCTGCCATGTGATTTCGATAAGTTCAATATTATGCTGGCCGTTCTCGTGAAAGATCTTTTCACGAGAACGGCGCAGTTTTCGACAAACTCGTTGGGGCGGTGAGCGAGATTCAGGTTCAGGCAACCAGGTGGCGGGATCTACGCACAAGATTACTGGTGACGCCGTGACTCCCACAGCCCCAGTGCCAACCAGACGGCGATACCCACGATGCCGGCGTAACCTCCGACGAGCGGATCAACGGAAGGGAAGATCAGCGTCCAGATCCCGAGCTTCTGGCTGTTGAACAGGCCATGCACCCAGCCGGCGAGGATCGTACTTCGACGCCGCAGGGTCAATTCGTTGAGATAGATTCCGAAGGCAGTCGTCAGGGCCATGAAGGCCAGTATGCCCAGGACGGGTTGGCCGGGATAGGTAAAACCGATGGCGATGAGCGGCAGATGCCACAACCCCCAAATGACACCCAGCAGCAGGTAGGCCTTCGGTTTGCCCAGCGTGAGCAGCTTGGGCAGCAAGTAACCGCGCCAGCCGATTTCTTCGCCCAAGCCGAACAGGGCGTTGATGAACGGCGCTGCCACGAACGTGGCGGCGAACAAGCCCAAGAGGATGTATGCAGCCGGCGGCGTCGGGGGAAGCGCGGTCCCGGCAGTTTCGCGTATCGCCGCCAGAAATTGGGTCAACTGCCAATCCGGCTTTCCCAAGCCGAACAGCCAGGTCAGGGCGTAGATGATGGCGAAGCAGAGCGGCACGAGCAGGGCAGTGTGTAAGTAGGGCTTCCAGGAGCCAAAACGCAGATTTAAAATCGCCAGTCCCTCTCGTGTGACGAATTTGATCGTCAGCCACGTCGCCAGCGCAGGCACCCACATGACCGCCGCGATCATCAACTGGCCGTAATAGGCCGGCAGGCGGGTGATGCGGAACCCGCTGGCGATCAACACCCCTTCAACGGCGTAGGTGATCGTGAAGGTGACGGCGATGTACGAAAGAATGCCTTTTCGGTCGAGCCTGGTCATGTTCATCCCTGGTCCTTTACGCTGACGGGCTCTCGAGCGGGTTTTCACCCGTGCGCGAAAGCCATCGGGCGCCGAAATAAGCTACCAGCAGCAGAGCGAAGGCGCCGCGCAGAACGGTGCCGTAATACATCTTGCCCCACCAGGCGGATTCGAGATTCTTGAATTTATAGATTGCGCTGAGCAGGCCGGTATTCAGCAGGGCGTGATAGAGGTAGCAGACGAAGATGCTGCCGCCCGTATTGTTGTAAAGCCATGTCATGACGATCGAAATAAAGACGGCGTTGAGTACGAATACGGCGAACAGTGTGAGGTTCAATTCGACCGGGAAATTGGCGCCGGGCACCAGGCTGATCGGCAGGTGCCAGACACCCCAAATCAGGCCGATGATCACGCTGGCGTTCAGCGCGCTGCGGGTCTCCTGCAGGCGCGGCAAGGCAAAGCCGCGCCAGCCGGTTTCCTCTGCGATCGCGCCGCCGATCAAGGCTGCCCGCAGGAAGGTCGGCAGAAAACCGGCCCAGTTGCCCCAGTCTATTTGCGGTGTGGCGTTCGACTGCCCGATGTAGAGCTGGGTGGCGAGAAATTCGATCGCCAGCTGGCTGAGGAAGAACGCCAGGTACCAGCGAAGCCCGACGCGCCACAGCTTCCAACCCGAGAGCAGTCGTTTGATCTCTTCTCTGCCACCTTCCAGCCCGGAAAGGATCAAGGCCGCGATCGTCGGTCCGAAGAAGCCCAGGAAGGCCAGCAGAATGAGGTAGGCGGGCGTCTCTTCGAACGAGACGGGAAACGGATTGCGGTAGTACCGGATCACGATCGGCGTCCATATCGCCCAGGAGATCAGCGCGGTAAGGGCAAAGAAAGAAATTAGAGGATATCGGGCGAGCGGGTTTAATCTTCTGACCATGGTTTTCCTCTCATCAGATGTTGTACGGTTGTATGCGGCAAGAGATCAGGTGGAGAATTCTGATTTTCATATATTCAAATCAACCGCTTTCTAATTCGATGAACCAGGAAGGTCAGCCAAGGTGAGGGCGCTTTCTTCTGGCCGAAGTCCCAACCTTTCCAGGCGGCCCAGATCGATTCGGGCGAGAAGCGACCTTGTGCGTCGGACTTCTGATCGATGATCGCGACCATTTCGAGGAAGCGCGGATCTTCTCGCGCCCAGGGAAATTGCGAAAGCACGTCGCTGACATGCAGGATGTCGTACCAGATCAGAGGCGCCTTGAGCTTGCAAAAATCGGTGCCCATATAAAACAGGTAGGGATGGCGATCGCGCCGCGTTTCCCACAGGTTCAGCAAGCTTTCCACGCCAGATCTTGCGGCCGGGCCATCACGCAGCTCGCAAATCTGCGCCAGGGCTTTCAGCATGACCAGATTGGCATACGGGCAAGGATCGTCCTTGCGTCCCGGACCGCGGAATTTGCCCATTTCTTTGGAAACGACGCAGGGCCACCCGTTCTCCCGCACTAATCCGGCGAGATAGACCGCTGCGTCGATCAGGCGTTGATCGTCGGCGAGGCCGAACTTCGCCAGCGAATAGATCAGCAGGGGCGCATCGCACAGCGCCCAGGCCCATCCATCCTCGCCGGAACCGCCGTAGCGCGGGTGTACGTTCATCAGGACTTGAAACGGACCGGCTGGATCGTGATGCGCCGTTATACGCTCGACGATGTCGGCGACTGGTCGATCGGATAACTGAAAACCCACGTCGGCGATGAATGTCAGCTTGTGGATCGGATGTCCCGCCGATTTGTGATTCTTCATCACTTCACCAGGCCAGTCGCTCAGTTCGTGAAGCAGCGGCTTCAGATGCGGATCATCAAGCAGGACCTGTCTCGATCGGCTGACTTCCACACTCTGCGGGTCGTCGCTCAGTAAATCCAATCGTACGCGGTATTCGCCCCAGGGATTATCCTCGATCAACCAGTTGATTACACTCTGCGACGTTGCCTTTTTACTTCCCCTCGAGTCTTCATTCATTGGGATTCGCCTTGGAGTTGGAATAAAGTACAAATCGCTGAGGAACAACCTTTTCTGTAACGACCCTCGAACCGATCCGGTGGTTGCATCTGGAACTTGATTATACGGCAAAGGCAACGTTGGTGTTACCCTGGCGACGACAATCGGCCGCCCGGCGGTCTTTCGTGCGGAGGCGGCCGATAACTGCTGCGATGGCGGCAACAGATTATGGATGCAAATCCATTACAGCATTGGATCAGATGGGATCAACGCAGCTTGCGGCCCACGTATAATCCATATCCGAAATACTCATCCAGTTCCGGGGGCACGATGCCCTCTTTACTTACGCGTTTGACGAATGCCCTGTAATCGCTGCTGCGTAGATACAGGCCGATGAGCCGTCGGTAGATGCGCAGCATACCAGAGCAGCCATAGCGTCCCAGCATGCCCCTGGCTTCCTCAGAGAGTTTGATGGGAGAGATGATACTCTGGATCTCCTGAAGACCGGCGTTTTCGAGCAGCGCCGTCCACGCATCTGGGGTAAGCGGCTCGACGTTCTCTCCCACATCCTGTGCGATCCAGGCCTCCATCTCCGGCGTCGGAGGATATTTGAGCCAGGTCGACTCGTTCAGTCCTATGCAGCCGCCGGGCCGGGTCACGCGCACGTACTCGTTGACGGCTTTTTGTTTGTCCTTTGGAAAGGCAGTCACCGATTCGGTCATCACGATGTCGAAGAAGTCGTCTTCGAAAGGTAAATCCTGGGCGTCGCCAACCCGGCATT
>Ga0315554_1002625_pt1 | contig 10234 bp, 8 predicted proteins | sample SalMarSW160370MG_FD_202114 | JGI IMG/M metagenome (GOLD analysis project Ga0315554, IMG submission 202114) | Salt marsh sediment microbial communities from the Plum Island Ecosystem LTER, Massachusetts, United States - Salt Marsh Sediment SW1603-70 ... | reverse complement strand
CCACCCGTTTTTCGTGCCGATCACCCGTTCGTGTTCCTGATTCGCGAGAGGAGCACGGGGAGCGTTCTGTTTCTCGGTAGGGTGGCGAATCCGGTCAGACCCTAAGGGCCTCTGAGACCCTTAGGGTCTGGCTCGTGACGGCACCTCTTGACATGGTTGGCAAAGGGCGTATAATAAAAGTTGTAGGATCGTAGCGTCTAACTCACACTATCGTCGTGATCGACGAGCCTTCTCAGCGTCTGTACGTTTCATTCCTTAACCGCGCGTAGCTCAAAACCGAATAGCGATCGAGCCGGTGGTTCGGTGCCGTCTCCCTCCTCTTCTTCCAGGGCGCCTACCGCCTGGGCAGCATCTGGCACAGCTTCCACCTCCTCGGCACCGAGACCGAGCGCCGCCTCGACCTCTATCGCGCCCGCCTCGGCGACGCCAAGATGCACGAGCTCAGCACGCCGCTCCGCCAGCGCCAGTGCCAGTTCCGCCGCTGGTTCTGGGCCACCGCCGGCCTCCTGCTGTTCATGGCCATCGCGCTGCTTGTCCTCGGCTTCATCGCCCCCACCTGGCTCGCCGCCGCCAAACTCGGGTTGTGATCGAGGGTACGGGAAGCTATGCGTAAAGTAGCCCTGGGCGATACGGGAATCCAGGTCTCCCGCCTCTCCTTTGGCACAGCCTTCATGGGGCCGCTCAGCGATCACCTCTCCCCGCAAGAGGGGGCCGCACTACTCCTGCAAGCCCTGGATCAGGGCATCTCCTTCTGGGACACCTCCGACGATTACGGCACCCATCCCCACGTAGCCTGTGCCTTGCAGAGCATCACGCGGGACGAGGTGACGGTGTCCAGCACGCTGAAGTGTTCTTGCGTCGACTCAGGCCGTTCTGCTCAGCTGGACATTAAAGACGATCTTTGTGAAAATGTCGAGCAATAGGTAGAGCAGGTTTGCCACTGCGGCGCCGATCAGCCCAAAGCCAGTTGGGGCAAGCACAAAGACGATCGGGAAGACGGTCCACCCGAAAAAGATATAGTACCTTACCCACTGTGACTCTGCGGTTTCGACCGAAAAGACTTGGCTGACGAGCAGAATATAGGCCACAGAGCTGATGACGAAATGGATCCACCTGACGGCGGTCAGGTCCCGCGCGGCAAGAAGGCCGGCGAACATGACGATCGCGGTCAGATACAGCAGCTGCACCAGCCGCTCACCCTGGACCTTTTTCAGCCGTGCGATTTCGTACATGAGCAGCGTGCAACTCAGCCCGTAAAAGAGCCATCGCGTCCAAAGGATCGGCTGTCCGGCTTTAGTAACAACGGTCAGATTGCCTTGCCACATGAGCACATAGGAGATCAGAGTGATGAAACTGACTAGAAAAGCCGAGTTGAGGCCGTTCTTGTTCTTGCCGGCGAAATAGAAATACGCGCTTGAACCGGCAAAGATCAGCAGTCCTGCCAACAGTACGGCAGTCAACATTTCTCCTCCCTTCTTGGGATGATCCCTTGAAACAGTTTGACACTGTTCATATTCTATGCGGTTCCCCGTCGCTGTCAAGCCCATACCGGCTGCAAAATGCCCGCAGTGATGTGGATGCTATCCCCTGGGCTTGCTCGTTACCTGCATCCATTCTATAATCGCAAGCGCTTTTTCTTTTGCCTGACGCACGCAGGTTGAGGGTCCCATGGACGTCCCCCTCCTCCAAACCAAGCTCCACATCCCGCCCCTGCGGGCGGACCGCCTGTCACGCCCCCGCCTGCTCACTCGCCTGGACGAGGGGCTGCGCTCCGGCAGCCGGCTGATCCTGCTCTCCGCCCCCGCCGGCTATGGCAAGACGGCTTTGCTCGCCGAGTGGGTCCGCTCCAGGCGGGAAGATGGGCGGCGAGTGGCATGGCTCTCGCTCGAAGAGAGCGAGAACGACCCGGCCCGCTTCTGGGCCTACGTCATCGCCGCGATCCAGACCGTCGAGCCGGGCCTGGGACAGGGCGCGCGAACCATGCTGCAGCCGGCAGGCAGCCCACGGACTCCCCGGCGCAACGAGGCGATGCTGGCGCTCCTGATCAACCAACTCGCTGCCCTGGATGGGCTGCTCCTCGTGCTCGACGACGTTCACGCGATCAACGAGCCGGCAGTCCACCACGGGCTGGCCTACATGCTCGATCACCTGCCTCCTGCAGTCCACCTGGCCATCGCATCCCGCGCCGACCCACCTTTGCCCTTGAGTCGCCTGCGGGCGCGAAACCAGTTGCTCGAACTGCGCGTCGCGGACTTGCGCTTTGCACCCGACGAGGTCGCCGCTTTCCTCAACGACGCCATGGGCCTCGACCTCTCACCGGGTCAAGTCGCAGCCCTCGACGTGCAGGTGGAGGGATGGGCCGTGGGGCTGCAGATGGCGGCCCTGGCACTGCAGGCAACGGCCCGCCGTGTTCGGGCAGCGGGGGATGCGGACGCGTTTCTCTCCGGGCTGGCCCGTACGCAGCGCTACGTGCTGGACTACCTGGCCGACGAGGTCTTGACCGCGCAGCCCGCCGCGACCCAGGCCTTTTTGCTGCGCACCTCGGTCCTCGAACGGCTGTGTGGGCCGCTGTGCGACGCACTGCTGGAGGCGCCGGGCGAAGGAGCGGCGATCCTGCGCGAGATCGAGCGCGCCGGCCTCTCGATCACGGCGCTCGACGAACGGCAGGAATGGTACCGCTACCATCCCCTCTTTGCCGGCTTGCTGCGCAAGCGACTGGAAGAGCGCGAACCCCAAAAAGTCCTGGTGCTGCAGCGGCGGGCCAGCGCGTGGCACGAGGCGCACGGTTCGATCGCCGAGGCGATCGATTACGCGCTGGCGGCCGCAGACTATCCCCGGGCGGCGCGGCTGATCGAATCGCAGGTCGAGGCTGTCCTCATGGCCAGCGGGCACGCCACCGTATCACGCTGGATCGAGGCACTGCCCGACGAGTTGGTCCGCGCGCGTCCTCAGCTCTGCGTCGCACACGCCTGGGCGCTACTGCTGAGCGGCCGCACGCCAGCGCGGGTCGAGGCGCGCTTGCACGAGGCCACATCCGGAAGGATGGCCGGCGAGGTGGGCGGCGAGGTCGCGGCGCTACGCTCCCTGCTTGCCCTGCTCGGTGGGCGGATCGCAGAGGCAATCGCGCTGGCACAGCTCGCGATGGAGCGGCTCCCTCAAGAGCGTGCCTTTTTGCGGGGGGTCGCAGCGGATACGCTGGGCATCGCCTACCTGTCGGCCGGCGAACTCGCCGCTGCCCAGGGTGCGCTCGAGACCGCTGTGGTCCTCGCCCGGCAGAGCGGCAACACGATGATGGCGGTCGCTGCGCTCTGCAACCTGGCCGGCATGCGCGTGCTGCGCGGGCAGCTCCGCCTGGCCGGGGCGAACTATCGCCGCGCGCTCGAATGGAGCACCGCTCCAGGGGGACAGCGGCTGCCCGTCGCGGCCAAGGCGCTGCTCGGCCTGGGCGAGCTGGCGCGCGAGTGGAACGACCTCGATGCGGCAGCGCGCTACCTGAGCGACGCACTGGCATTGTGCGTGCAATACGGGGAGATCGGTGCCTTGATCTGTGCTTTGACCCTGGCCCGCGTCTATCGGGCTCGGGGCGACGAGGCGCGGGCGGAGGAGAGGATGCGCGAAGCGGAGGCGATCGCCGCCGCCACGCGCGTCACCGAGATCGACGATCGCCTGGTCGCCGCCGCGCGGGCGCGGCTGTGGATCGAGGACGGCGACACGGATCGCACCGCAGCCTGGGCACGGGAGCAAGGGCTGGACGTGGGAGGCGTCGTCGAGGCCGGGTTGGAAGGCAGCCCGATCGATTACAACCTGCGCGAGGTAGAGTACCTGACGCTGGCCCGCCTGGCCCTGGCTCAGGGGGAGCCGGGACAGGCGTTGGCTCTCTTGGAGCTGCTCGGGCGCGAGGCGGCGCAGCGCGGGCGGAACCGTAGACTGATCGAGATCCTGGCGCTGGAGGCCCTCGCCCTGTCCTATCTCCCCACCGGGGAACAGGGAACAGATCGATCCCGGGATGTGCTTCCTACCCTGGAACGCGCCCTTGCCCTGGCCGAGCCGGAGGGGTACGTGCGGACCTTCCTCGACGAGGGCCCGCCCATGGCGCGCCTCCTCTACCGGGCTACTGAACGTGGGATTGCAGCGGATTACGTGGGGCGGCTGCTCGCCGCCTTTGCCACGGAGAGGCTGCCGTTCGAGGCAACAGCAAAGACCACGCCGGCGCCTTTTCCGCTCGTCGAGCCACTCAGCGACCGCGAGCTCGAGGTCCTGGCGCTGATTGCCGATGGCCTGGCCAACCGCGAGATCGCGGAGCAGCTCTATATCTCGCTCAGCACGGTCAAGAGTCACGCGGCGAGCATTTACGGCAAGCTGGGCGTCCACAAGCGCACCGAGGCCGTCGCCCGCGCACAGGCGTGGGGGATCCTCGGCAGCGCGCAAGGATAGAGCACGCCACGCTCTATCACTGGCAGACGAGCACAGGCCAGCGGGTGGACTGGAGGATCTCTTCTACGGTGCTGCCGAGGGCCCATTCTACCATCGGACTGGACCCATAGCCGCCCACGACGATCAGATCGGAGGCTGTTTCCCCGGCGGCGAGGAGGATCGCCCCGGCAACGGGGCCACGCTTTTCCACGCGCGTTACCTGCACGCCGTGCCCCTCCGCGTACGCCTGTGCGTAGGCCACCGTCTCTTCGGCGAGCCGATCGTCCTCCTCTACGACCGTCAGGACGAGCAGCGGGATGTCCCACCGGCCTGCCAGGTAGGTGGCGACGAAACGACCTGTCGCCACGCGCCTGTGGGCGGACCACTCGCCAGCCCCTCCGGCGTGGCGATGTCCAGCACCTGTTTCCGCAGGCGACCCAGGACGCGTTCCAGCGTACGGCTAAAGCGAGCAGCCATATTCGTCGCCGCGAGCTCGGCCTGACTTCCCACCCCAGCTCTTCGGCCAGGGCAGCCCGGTGCTCCAAGACCCACAGGTAGAGGTCAGCCTCGGTCCGCCCTGGAAAGTCGCGCAGGATGCCCCGGGAGCGGATTACTTCCACGACGGGTAGATAGTAGGTATCGTACCAGTGGATCACGGCCTCGTCGTACGGGATCTCGCCGTCCTGCTCCAGCCCCATAAAGTAGCGATGGACCAAAATGTGTTCCTCGAGGATCTCGTACTGGCCGGGGATTGTGCCAGAGGTACGTCCTCAGACATCGGTCTATGCCGCCAGACAGGCTCCGGTATGCAGGTACGTCCGGGGCGTCAAGCCCCAGCTCATCCGACCGATTCGAGGTGTGCTGTGCCAGAAAACGCAGGTGAATGCAAGTCCTGACCAGAGCCAAAGAGTCTGTTTCACCTCCTCATCAAGCGCGACACGCCGTGAGCGTGCTGTCGATCCACCAGCACCGATCCGATCGAGATCGCAGCCAGGATGCCCGCACCGACATAGAGCCCCCCGATCTCCAGGCGGTCGATCGCATACCCGCCCCACAAGGCCCCAACCGCCGAGCCCAGGGTGAAGGCCATCGAGGTGAAGGACTGCAGCCGCGCCTGGTACGCCGGATCCGCCTCCCGGCGCACGCGGCTGGTGTTCCACACCGCCTCGGCAAAGGCAACGAACCCCAATACCGCCAGCGGCAGCAGCGAGGCGAGGCCCACCGGCAGCGCAGCAAAGAGCGCCAGCGCCGCGGCTCCGAGCAGGCCAAAGGACGCATAGCGGCGCAGCGGTCGCTCGCCGGACCCGCGCGCCCCGGCGTACACTGCGCCGAGGAACGCACCCACGCTGACCATCCCCGCCAGCAGCCCCAGGTCGACGATCGAGCCCTCTTGGGCGTGTACGATCGCCGGCAGCAGGCCGATGGCGGGCGTCACGGCGACGATGGTGAGAAAGGTAAGCAGCAGCGGGCCAGCCAACGCGGGTCTGCGGTACAGGTAGACTGCCCCCTCACGCAGGTCAGAGAATAGGCTCTTGACCTCGAACTGGCTCTGCTCGCGTCCCTGGCCCAGCGCTCGCAGGCTCCACACACTCGCTGCGGCGACGAGATAGGTCGCCGTATTGACCACGAAAGCAACCGGCAGCCCGGCCAGCTCGAGGATCACGCTGCCGCCCACGTTGACGCTGACCATGGCCAGCGTTTCCCCCATCGAGTTGATCGCTACCGCCGAGCGCACCTCGTCGACCGGGATGGACTCGGTGATCGCTACCTTGTACGAGGGACGGGAGACGAGCACGATCAGCCCGTTCAGGAAGGCCCACAGGTAGATGTGCCCGATCACGATCCGGCCCGCCAGGATCAGCCCGGCGACGGCGGCGGTCGCCACGGCCCCTGCCAACTGCCCGAACAACAGGATGCGGCGGCGATCGACCTGATCCGCGATCACGCCACCCAGCGGGGAAAGCAGCAGGGGCAGCGAGCCGAGCATCGTGATCGCGCCGACGGCCAGCGCGGAATTGGTCAGCATCGCCACCAGCCAGCCCTGGGCCAGCTGCTGGAGCCGGTCGCCGGCATAGGAGGCGCTCATGCTCAGCCACAGCCGCCGGAAAGGGGCGCGGCGCAGGGGCTGGAAAACGGCGATGCGCCGAGGCATGGCTTTCGCGCGGTCCTCGCTCACGCGACCGTGTCCACGAGCGCATCCACCTCCTGGCACAGGATTTCATATTGGGCTGCTACGACCGCAAACATGTCCATGATCTCCGCCATCGGTCGCCCAAAGACCCTCTCTGCCCCCGGATGCTGTCTCTCGTCAAACACGATGAACAGCGTCTCCCCCAGGCCGCCGAGCGTGTAGCGGATCCGCAGTCCTGCCAGGTATCCCAGCCGCGACAACGCCGGATCGCCATGCCAGCCTACCTCGTGCAGCCCTTGCAGGTACCCTTCGAAGACGATCTGGTCCAGCTCTTGCGCCTGGCTAGCGCCTACCTCACCGAAAGCAAGGGTAGCGCCCACCAGCGAGACCAGATCTTCACCGATCGCCCCGATCCCGCTGTAGGACCAGTCCACGGCGATGGTCTGCTCACGGCCATCTGACCTCTGCCGCGCAAACAGGTTGCGGCGAAAGGCATCGAGGTGGCAGAACGTACGCGGCAGCCGTTCCAGGGTGGACAGGTAGCGCTCCCGGTTCTCCCAGCACGCCAGCAGGTCGCCGGCCGCATCGCCGGGAAGAAGGCGGCGGATCAGCGGATGATCGAGCGAGCCGCGCAGCCGGTCAAACGTGGGAGCAGCAGGCTCGACGTAGCTGCGCATCCACTTTTGACTCAACCACGGCGCTTCCGGTAGCGGCCGCCCGGCCAGGTATGCCCCATTGAACTGGCCAAGGTGGCGCGCGACCACGCCATAGTGCTCGATCGGCCATGCTCCAAGGCGGTCCTCGACCTCTTCCAGCCACAGCCAACAGGCATCGTCGGCGTATTCGACGACGCCGTAGCAGCGCGGCGCGGTCACCCCGCCGGGCAGATCGTACAGCAAGCCCGACCGGTACGCTTCCGGCTCGCGCCGCCAGTAGTTGAAGGAAGAGGGAGATCGTCGCTGTGGGATAGCGTGGATCGCTTTCAGGATCAGCGACCAAGGCACCTCCTCTTTGCCATCGCGCGCAGTCCCGGTAAAGCGATAGATGCTGCCCCCCGCTCCTGCCCCGCCATAGATCGGCTTATAGGCCCAATCGGTGACCTCGGCCTGCTCGCGGCCCAGGGCCTGGCGTACCAAGGGAGTGAGGGCTGCCCGGTCCACGGCAGCCAGGCGCTGCGCTTCTGGATCAGGGAGAGGATTCGAGGGGACACGCTGCTCGGCCACGAGGGCCTCCTTTGTCTACGCAGAGGGTACGAGGTATCGCTCTGTGCCCGGAAAATGCAGGATACGCGTCAAGGAAGGGTGAGTAGCAAGTGAAACTATTATAACATATGATAGACATATTAGTCAAGATGATATTTTACACACTATAGACTTCAAGGACCCCCAGTACCCTTGAGGTCTGGCCGATCATACTCCCAATCGTACTTTCGGCTCATCCCAATCCTCTCCAGATCGGGTATACTATAGTCAGAATACAGCACAGGAGGAGTGGTGGACGACACCAAGCGGCAGGCCCCTGAGACATACCAGATCGAGGTGCAGGGCAGGCTCGACGAAAGCTGGGCCGCGTGGCTCGACGGGATGACCATCGCCCGCACGCAGGCACGCGACAAGGCGCCGGTCGTCGTCCTCACCGGGCCTGTGGCCGACCAGGCCGCGCTGCGCGGGATCCTCTCCCGGCTGTGGGACCTGAACCTGGCCGTGGTTGGCCTACGACGGATCGATTCGCCCGGGGAAGCTGAAGGGAAAGGGCTATGAACAGCGAATACATCCTACCTTTGACCGGTAGTCGCGCTTCTGAGATCACCCTGGAACGGGTAGGCGGCAAGGCGGCCTCGTTGGCGCGCCTGGTCGAGGCCGGGCTGCCGGTGCCGGGAGGTTTCGTGGTCAGCACCGCGGCCTATGCGCGCTTTGTCGAGGAGAACGACTTGGGCTCCCGGGTCGAGGCCGCGCTGGCAGCGGTCGACCCGGCGCGCCCCTCGACGCTGGAGGCCGCCTCGCGCACCATCGGGGACGCGTTCGCGGGGGGCTCGATGCCGAACGACGTCGCTGCAGCGATCGCCGCGGCCTATGTCGCCCTGGAGGGCAGCCCTGCCGTCGCCGTGCGCTCCTCAGCTACCGCCGAGGATCTGCCCGACCTCTCCTTTGCCGGGCAGCAAGAGACCTACCTCAACGTCCGCGGCGTCGAGGCCGTGCAGGCAGCGATCGTGCGCTGCTGGGCCTCGCTGTGGACGGCGCGCGCGATCGGCTACCGCGCGCGGCACGAGGTCGACCAGCAAACCGTGCGCCTGGCAGTAGTCGTGCAGCGCCTCGTCGCGGCAGAGGCGGCGGGGATCATGTTTACCGCCAACCCGATGAACGGGCGCCGCGACGAGGTGGCGATCAATGCCGCCTGGGGGCTGGGCGAGGCGGTCGTGAGCGGAGAAGTCTCGCCTGATACGATCGTCGCCGACAAGGCCACAGGCGAGGTAAAGGAGATCGCGATCGGCGACAAGGCAGTGATGACGGTGCCGGCGCTGCACGGTACGGCGCAGCAGCCGGTCGGCCCGGCGCGGCGCGCGGCACGGGTGCTCGACGACGCGCAGGTGCGCGAGCTCGTCGCCCTGGGACGGCGGGTGGAGGCGCTCTATGACGCGCCTCAGGACGTCGAGTGGTGCTGGGCTGAGGGTGCGTTCTACGTCCTGCAGTCGCGGCCGATCACGACCCTGGGATCGCCAGGCTCCAGCCTGGCACGCCAGGCTGGAGCCTGGCGATCCGAGAAGATCCCCCCACCGAGCGAGTGGAAGGGGCCCAATCCCAAGGCACGCTATATGCGCAACAACATCGTCGAGTTGATTCCCGATCCGATGACGCCGCTCTTTGCCACACTGGGCCGGCGCGTGATCAACGAGCGGATGAGCCGCGCCATGGCCGAATATCTCGGCAGGTCGGGCCTCATATCGGACGAGATCGTGATCCCGATCCACGGCTATGCCTACTATAACGGCGAGTTTTCACGCGGCGCGATCGGCTGGATCCTGCTGCACAGCGTCGGCATTATGCGGCGCATGTTCACGGGGGCGATCGAGCGCTGGCAGGAGGCGCGCGCCAGCTACAAAGCTGCCGTCGCTGATGGACAGGCGCGGCCCTGGCGCACGTTCTCGACCACCGCGATCCTGGACGCCGTGCCCGCCGTGCTGGGAGAGGCGATCGCGTACTATGTGGCTTGCGTGTCCGGCCTGATCCCGGCAGCGTGGATCAGCGAAGGGTTGTTTACCATCGTCTACAAGACGTTGATCCGGCGACGGGACGATCCCGGCGCGGCGACCTTCTTGCTCGGCTTTGACAGCGTGCCGATCCGCGGCGAAAAGGCGCTCTATGATCTGGCTGCGTGGGCCCGCGCCCGGCCCGCACTGGCCGAGCTGCTCCTGGATACACCGACCGACCAGCTTGCGGCAGGGGCCCGCATGGCGCCGTGCGGGCCGCCATGCGGGCTGGACACGATGCCCGTGCCTGATGCGGCGCGCGAGGCGTGGGAGGAGTGGCGAGCACGGTTCCGTGCCCACCTGGCGCAGTACGGGGCCACGATCTATGATCTCGACTTGCAGAAGCCCACGCCAGCCGACGACCCGGCACCGACGTTGGGCACGTTCAAGCTCTTTCTCCGTGGGGAGGGCAGCGACCCGCACGCGCGCCAGGCAGCGGCTGC
>Ga0315554_1002624_pt1 | contig 10237 bp, 8 predicted proteins | sample SalMarSW160370MG_FD_202114 | JGI IMG/M metagenome (GOLD analysis project Ga0315554, IMG submission 202114) | Salt marsh sediment microbial communities from the Plum Island Ecosystem LTER, Massachusetts, United States - Salt Marsh Sediment SW1603-70 ... | reverse complement strand
AGCAGGTCGAGCGTCAGCCCCTGGCTGTTTATGGCGATGACGATGGTCAGCAACAGCAGGGTGACGAAATCGGCGATGGAGGCGGCCACCAGCAAATACTGCCCATAAAGCGAGTCCAGGATTTCTCTTTCCTTGAGCACCGGAACGACGACGCCGAGCGAGGTCGTGCTGAGAATCAGCGCCATCAGCAGTGGGTTTTGGACGTCATCCAGCAGCGATAAGGCGTAGGCGCCCAGCAGCGCAAGCCCGATGGTGCCCGTCAGCAGAATGAATGCGATTGGAAGCGGTTGTTTCCACCTCGCACGCTTTGCGCTGTTTCCGCGCGTGGGGAACAGCAAATTAAAATCAACTTCCAATCCGGAGAGGAACATCAGGTAGGCAAATCCGAATTCGGCCAGGAATTGCAGAATGGGTGAGCTGTCGACAAGGTTGAGTCCGCTGTGGCCGATGATCACACCGGCGAATATCTCACCGACGACGATCGGGAGACGCACGCGTCGAATGCGGCTGGTGAGGATGGGAACGGCCACGGCCAGCATCGTGATCAGCAAGAGCGCAGAAAAAGGATTGTGTTCCAAATGTGATTCTCCCGAATTTCACAGATAGAGTCCGTTATACCCTGCCGCGTCGGATGCTACTTGAATGCCTGGATCAAGTCTGCCAAGAGCCCGTAGGCCGTGGTTCGTGGACTGGGGTCGGATTCGACGATCGTGAGATCGCCGAGCGCGTCGCTCCGGAAGGTGATGGCACAAGACGTGCCCTGCACGTTGAAAAGCGGATTCTCGGGTCCCACCAGCGTCGGCCGCACGCTGGCGCGGATTCCCCCGGCGTGTTTCTCCGCACGGCAAAGCAATTTCCAGCGCGTTCTCTCCGCTGCAGCAGAAACGACGTCCTGCGGGTCGATATCTTCGATGCCTTCACGTTCGACCTGATCCGGCGTGAGCGGCGATTCCATGAGAACGGTGACCAGGGCCGCCACTTTGATGGCGGCGTCCCATCCCTGCGTATCTCCCCGCGGATCGCTTTCGGCGATACCGATGGATTCGGCGGCGGCGACCGATTCTTCGAAGGACTTGCCGTCCTCCATGAGGGACAGGATCAAGTTGGTGGTCGAGTTCAGGATGCCTTCGAAGGAATGGACTTCGGCGGCCGGAAGTGTCTCTCGCCACGTTGCAAATACCGGGGCGCCGTCCATCACCGTGGATTCGAACAGGAAGCGCTTGCCGTGTTCCTGCGCCAGTGCACTCAATCGATCGTAGGCATGGACCACGGGTCCCTTGTTGGCCGTGACGGCGTGCATTCCGTTTTCCAATGCGGTGCGGATGTGGTCGATTGCCGGTTGGCCGGTTTGGTAATTGACGGGCGTGTTTTCGAACAGAACGTCCGCGCCGCATTTGCGAACGAAATCGAGGCCGTGCTCCGGCGCCTCTACCGTCGAAAGCCGGGCGAGTGATTCTCCTCGGCCGGCGAGATCTAGCGCCTTCTCGAGATCGATACCCTGTGGGTTCAGTGCCGTCCCGTGGCGTCCCGTGGCGATGCCCACGGCGCGCCAGGCGAGGCCATGTCGATCACGCAGCGTCTTTTGCTTATCGAGTAGGAGACGCGCCAATGCCTGGCCGACGTTGCCGAATCCGATAAAGGCGATTTTTACGTCCTGCATGTTTCCTCGATCAATTTCGTCGTTAATTGCGAAGGATTATACCAGCGGGTACGGATAGGGCCGCCCCGGACCTGGCTTGGGGAACCGCCGAGCCGCGAGCAATTTTCTGGCACGGTCTTTTAACGCCTGGATTTCGTCTTCAGAAAGCAGTTCCATGTAGGCGGCGTATAACTCGCCGGATTCTTCCAGGCGCTGTAAAAATGCCTCGACGTCGGCGAGGATTTCCTCCGGGATGGGTTCATCGACGAAATCCCACACGACAGTGCGCAGCTTGTAGTCCTGGTGGAAGCATACGCCGTGATCGATCAAGTGGATGTGTCCATCGGGCGCCAGGAGAACATGGCCGCCTTTGCGATCGGCGTTGTTGATCAGAAAATCGAAGACGACGACGGGGCGCAGCCGCTGTTTCTCCGCCTCGCTGAAGGTGAAGTAGTGGCGATCCGGATCGGCGTCGATGAAAAGTTGCAGGGAGCCCGAGCCGGCAGGACCATCCCGGCGCAACACCGTCGGGGGAACGAGATCCCATCCCAGCGCGTTGCTGGTGACGAAAGCTGCGACTTCGCGTGCGGCGAGTGATCCGCGCGGGAAGTCCCACAACGGTCGTTCCCCCTGGGAGGGTTTATAAACGGCAGGGAGCGTTTCCTGATCGCAGGTCACCTGAGCGAGGAAGGTGTAATTCGAACTCCAGGTGAACTGGCCGATGACCTCGATCTCACCGAGCGTGAGATCGTGCAGCACTTTCTGGAGTTCCGTATCCGTGGGAATCATCGTCTTCCACTTCGACATCGATAGCAGCGTATATTTACGGCTGAATTCGAGAGGGGATCCCGGGGACGTTAGTGTTTGTGTCCGTTGCGTTTCGGGCAGAAGTGGCCTTCGGGATCGATGGGTTGACCACAATTCCCGCAAATCGGGCGCCCGCGGCTGGCGACTTCCAGCCCCCAGGCGCACATGCTGCGAAGCTGCGATCGTGTGCACCAGAATCGAGCGACGTCGCCCGCATCGAGGTCCTCGCCTTCGGCTTGAATCTCGCGCGCTACGAGCACCAAAAGATCATTCTCTTCATCGTAGCCCAGGCCCATGTGTCCGACGCGAAAGGCGGGATCGATCGGTTTTTCGAGCGTCATTTCATCTTCGATGAAAGCCGCTTCCGCATTCGAGAGATCCGGGAATCGATCGTCGAGATCGGCGAGAAATTGTTCCAGTCCGATCGCCAAGGACTGCACCTGTTGCTTTTCAACGATCAGGGTAATTACTTCCTCGCCCTTGCTTGCCTGGATATAGAAAACGCGTTGGCCCACAGGGCCAATGGCCCCGGTTGTGATTCGAGTTACCGGCTTCAAATCGTACTCCTTGGATGTCATCCAAACTCCGCGAACGATGTCTCCTTCGAGATCGATCGACTTTTCCCCAACTCTACAGGAAGTATATCATCCTCGCTCGGCCGCCATGGTGGCGCGCCGGTCATTCAGACCGATGAGGCGTACGTGACCGCCGTGGACCTGGAGAACGCTGATGGACGCGGGTGAAATCGTAAGCCGTTGGAAAAGGTCGAGCGGCAGGCCGATGTAATGTGCGAGGGCGAGCTTGATCGGATCGGAGTGGAAGATGCAGGCGATGACCGCCTTGGGCGTCCCGTATTGGGCGCGCAGCGTCTCCAGTTCGGAGACGATGCGGGCCTGGGCTTCGGGGAAGGATTCGCCCTCGGGGAAACGCGCCAGTGAGGGGATGCTCTGAATGACCCGCCACAGGTTTCGCCGGTACAATTTTTTCAAGGAAGCACCTTGCCATTTGCCGTATTGGATCTCCCCCAGGCCTTCTCGGACGATGACTTCCTTTTTCTTCGCCACGGCGAGCGGTGCGGCGGTTTCCAATGCCCGTTCGAGCGGGCTGGAAAAGATCGCCCGAAGCCTGACGGGTTTCAACACTTCCGCAAGGGCGTCCGCTTGCAGTTTCCCGCGCGCATTCAGGTGTACGTTGGGAAGCCGGCCGGCAAGTTTCCCCGTTTTTACAAAGTCGTTCTCGGCGTGCCGGATGAGCAGGATGGTGGTCATACTCGTCGCTCAGCGTTTCTGATCACCACGACGGGTGAGATCTCGCTTGATGGTTTGGATTTCACTTTCTTGCGGCTCGGGAATAGACTCGACCCGCTCGATGCCCAACGCTTTACGCTGCGCCTCCCGCCAGCGCGCCAGCCTGCTTTCGACTTCCGTCTCGTATCCCTGATCGGAAGGTTCGTAGAACATCGTTCCCAGGAGTTCGTCGGGTAAATACTGCTGACCGACGTGGTGAGTGGGAAATTCGTGCGGGTACTGGTACCCCTTGCCGTGCCCCAGGGCTTTTGCGTCGCGATTGGCGTCCTGGAGATGCTTGGGCACGTCCACGATGCCCCTTTCTTCGACCAATTTGTACGCTTTGAAGTAGGAGACCGCACTGTTCGATTTGGACGCCGTGGCCAGGTAGAGCGTGGCCTCCACGATGGGGTACACCCCCTCGGGCAAACCGACGAATTCGAAGGACTGCAGCGCCGCGGCAGCGACGACCAGTCCCATCGGATCGGCCAATCCGATGTCTTCGGAAGCCAGGATCAGCAGTCTGCGCAGGATGAAGCGCGGGTCCTCGCCGGCGTAGAGCATTTTCGCCAGCCAGTAGAGCGCGGCATCGGGATCCGACCCGCGCACGGATTTGATGAAGGCAGAGATGGTGTCGTAATGTGCGTCTCCGTCCTTGTCGTAGAGGATGGCCCGGCGTTGGATCGATTCCTGCGCCACGTCGAGGTCGATGTGAATCGCGTCGTTTTTATCGGGCGGGGTTGTTTCGACGGCGAGTTCGAGGGCGTTGAGGGCATTGCGCGCGTCGCCGCCCGCGACGTGAATGAGATGCGCCAGCGCGTCCTCATCGACCGTGACCGATCTGTCGCCGTAGCCTCGTTCTTTGTCCTGCAGCGCGTGTACGATGACGCGGCGTAAATCGTCGTCGTCGAGCGGCCGCAGTTGGAAGATGCGCGAGCGCGAGACCAGCGCGCCGATGACTTCGAAGTACGGGTTCTCCGTGGTCGCCCCAATCAGCGTTATGGTGCCGTTCTCGACGTGGGGCAGCAGGGCGTCTTGCTGCGCTCTGTTCCAGCGATGGACTTCGTCGACGAAGAGGATGGTGCGTTTGTTGTACAGCTTGCGCCGTTCCTGCGCTTCGCGGATCACACGCCGCAGTTCCGGTTTCCCAGCCAGCACGGCGGAAATGGTCTCGAAGTGGGACTGCGTCGTGTTGGCGATGATCATCGCCAGGGTCGTTTTTCCAGTGCCCGGTGGGCCCCACAAGATGATCGAAGAGAAGAGTCGATCGGCTTGAATGGCGCGGCGCAGCAAACATCCCTCGCCGACGATTTCCTCCTGTCCGACGAATTCATCCAGGCTGCGCGGCCGGATACGCGCCGCCAGGGGCGCTTCGTGCATCAAACGTTCACTCAAGGCGTGATCGAAGAGGTCCATCGGTTATTCGATATTGTACCAACGAGTCGGGCTGCATGAGGCTTTTTCGATCGAGATGGCGACAGGCCCTACCCGTTTTTTCCCCTGGAGTTGTTGAAGGCAGGTGGAGCAGCCCGTTTGGGCCGCATGAGTGTTGAACACCGAGTGAAGCAGGCTATGTTAGAATGTCCCCTCGATGGAGATTTGCACTGCGTACATTCCAATGTGCGCATTCGGGAGCACGATCGCAGTGACCGGGAAGGAAACGGGAAGGCAGGCTTTCACGCTGGCCTCGGCTTCTCCGAGAAGACGGGATTTGATGGGTTTAACCGGATGGGACGTGCGCGTCATGTCCGTCGACGTGAACGAACGCACGATCTCCGGCGAGGACGCTCACACTTTGGCCCGCCGCCTGGCGGAGGCGAAAGCCAGAAGTGCGCTGGAGCAGTCGAACCCGGAGGGCATCCTGCTCGCCGCGGACACAGTCGTGGAATACGAGGACCGGCTGCTGGGCAAACCGGGTGACGAGCGAGATGCGCTGCGCATGCTGACGGAACTGCGCGGGCGGAATCACACCGTCGTGACGGCGCTGGCGATCAGCCAACCCGGTAACGGATCGGTAGAAATCGAAGCCTGCGAGACGTCCGTCCCGATGCGGGAATACGCTACGGAGGAACTGCGTGCGTATGTCGCCTCCGGACGTGCCTTCGATAAAGCCGGCGGATACGGAATACAGGACGAGGATTTCCATCCGGTCGATGTGGATCGATTGGCCGGCTGCTTTGCCAACGTGATGGGTTTGCCATTGTGTCATCTCGTGCGCGCCGTGCGGCGTATGGAAGTCGAGCCGCCGACAGACGTTCCGGCGGCATGCCAGGCGTATACCGGCTATACTTGTCCGGTGTACGCGGAGATATTGAGGGACGCATCGTGAAACGACTATCGATTGTCTTTCTCTTTGCACTCGCGCTTTCTGCTTGTACGGGTTCGAACGGCACGCCGAATCAAGACGGAGGAGAAGGGCTGCCCAGCCCACAGGTGACCACGCTGGCAGCCCCGAACCCGGATGAGATGGCGGTCCGATTTCTGGATGCGTGGAAAGACATGGACTACGACACCATGTACGCACTCCTGAGCTCGTTGACCCGGGATGGATTGTCCCAAGACGATTTCGTCGAGCGCTATGAATATGTACGCACCACGGCGAACATCATCAGCCTCGATTACCAGATCGTTTCGAGCCTGGTGATCAGCCCTCAAGCCGCCGAGGTGCGCTACCGTCTGACGTTGACCAGCGGAGTCGTCGGGGACATCGTGCGCGAGACGCGCATGGATCTGAAGCGCGAAGGCGCGGACTGGCGTGTGGCCTGGACGGAGGGCATGATCCTGCCCGAACTGGAGGGCGGCAACCGTTTGCGCATGACCACACTGACTTCGAAGCGGGCCAACATTTACGACCGCAACGGACTGGCGCTGGCTTCCGAAGCGACGGCCGACGAGCCCAACGTGGCCGCCTTGTGGCTGCAGCCCGATCTGATCGGCGACGCGGATTCGGAAGACGCCATGCTCTCGGCGCTGCGGCGCATGTTCGGGCTGCCGGACAGTGATCCGATCGTCCAGCGCTATGCGCCCATCCGTTACACGAATTACTTCACCATGTTGGGAACGGTGCCCTACAGCACGTACGAAAATTACGGCGGTTTAATCGCCAACCTGGATGCAGTCAAGGTGCGCTTGTACGGCGCCCGCTACTACTTTGGGGAAGGGCTCACGCCTTTTGCGGGCGCGGCCGCACCGCACGCCGTTGGATACGTCAGCCAGATTCAGGAAAGTGAATTGGAGGAACTCCGGGCGCGGGGTTACGCGGGGGACGAGTTCGTCGGCCGCACCGGGATCGAGGCGGTCTACGAAGACGAACTGCGCGGCGTGCCGGGCGGCACGCTGTATCTCACCGACCCGGAGGGCGAAATCACGGAAGCGCTCGCCTCGCGCGAGGTAGAGCTGCCCTATGCAGTGTACACCACCCTGGATCGCGATCTGCAGTTGGCGGCGCAGGAAGCCTTCGGCGAGTTTGCCGGAGCGATCGTGGTGCTCGAACGCGACACGGGCGCCGTGCTGGCGATGACCTCTTCGCCGGGTTTCGACTCCAATCTATTCGACTACGAAAATCCGAACGCGCAATTCGGCAACGCGCTTGCGATGTTGAACGAAAGCCCGCTGCAGCCCTATACCAATCGCGCCACGAACGGCACCTACCCGCCGGGTTCGACGTTCAAGATCGTCACCTTGGCGGCGGCGCTCGAATCCGGAGAGTACACCGCCAGTACGATGTACGACTGTCAATTGGAGTTCCTGGAGTTGTACGAGCGGACCGGAAGACCGGAAGATATCTTGCACGACTGGCGCTACGACAGGGATTGGCCTCCCGCCGGGAAGATCAACCTGGTCCAGGGCCTGGAATACTCCTGTAACCCGTACTTCTGGCACATCGGGCTCGATCTTTTCGACAAAGGAATGCCCACTGCCATTCCCGATATGGCTGCGGCGTTTGGATTGGGACAAGAGACCGGCATCGAGATCGGCGACGCTGCGGGCCTGGTGCCCAACCCGGAATGGAAACTGGCTGAAGTCGGCACGGGTTGGGAGATGCACGATCCAGTACAGCTCGCCATCGGCCAGGGGGCGATGCTGGTCACACCGCTGCAAATGGCGCGTTTGGTGGCTGCGGTGGGAAACGGCGGTACGCTGTACCGGCCGAGCCTGGTGCTGCGCGTCGAGAACGCCGACGGGGACGTGCGCTACGAGTTTGCTCCCGAGGCGCAGAGCGAACTGCCGGTAAGCCCCGAGAATCTGGCGGTCATCCAGCAGGCCATGACCAACGTGGTGCGCGTGACCACGGCCACAGCCTACCGCAAGTTCCTCGGCCTGAGCGTCAACATCGCAGGCAAAACCGGCACGGCAACCACGGCGGGCGAGGGCGACAACCCGCACGCCTGGTTCGTCGGATACACATTCGAGGGGCGCGAAGATAAACCGGACATCGCCATCGCTGTGGTGCTCGATTACCGGGGCGAAGGCTCGGATTGGGCGGCGCCGGTGTTCCGCAGAATCGTGGAAACTTATTTCCGCGGCCAGGCGCAGTCGCTCTATCCCTGGGAGGCGCGCATCGGCGTGCCCAAGACGGAGACGCCGGAACCGGAAGAGGGGGAAGCAACGGCCACACCCGAACCTTAACCAAAGGCGAACCCGTGACTGAAGAACGCAAAATGCCCGGCTTGATCGTACGCGCGCAATCCGGTTTCTTTCACGTCGAAACGGACGAAGGCATCGTCGTGGCGGAACTGCGCGGCCGCCTGATGAAGGAGCGCATGGAGACCGACGCCGCCGCATTGGGCGACCGGGTCTGGGTGCAGGTGCATGTGGACGGCACGGCGACGATCGAAGCGGTCAGGGAACGCCAGCGTGTGCTTTCGCGGCGATCCCCGGGCAAGACCGAAGTGGAGCAGGTGATCGTGGCCAATCCGGATCAGTTGATCTTCGTCTTCGCCTGCGCCGATCCGGACCCCAATTTCCGCATGCTGGATCGCCTCCTGGTCGTCGCCGAGCGCGAAGGAATCCCGGCAATCGTCTGCGCCAACAAGATCGACCTGGTCACGCGCCGCAGCGCCCGAGCGGAATTCGGGGAATACAATCATCTCGGCTACCGCGTGATCTACACTTCGGCGTTATACGGAAAGGGCATACGCGGTCTGCGCAAGATCCTGCGCGGGAGGCTCTCCGTTTTTGCAGGACCTTCGGGCGCCGGAAAAACCAGTTTGTTGAACGCCGTGCAGCCCGGATTGGACCTGGAGACCAAGGAAATCAGTGAAACGACGCGGAAGGGCCAGCATTCGACCGTGGTGCCCAAGCTGATCCCGCTTCGGCGCGGGGGCTACATCGCCGACACGCCGGGCCTCAAGGCTTTTGCCTTGTGGGACATCGAGCCCGAAGAGGTGGATGCTTATTTCCCGGAGATGCGCCACCTCGTGGCGGAATGCGATTTCAGCGACTGTACCCACGAGCACGAACCCGGATGTGCAGTCATCGCCGCCGTGGAAGCGGGAAAGATCAGCCCGGAGCGCTATGACTCTTATTTACGCATCCGGCATGGGGAAGTGGACTAAAGGCTTCAACGGGGCCTGTATTGTTGTTCGATAAATCCTCGCTCTTGCAATAAGATGTGAAATAATTACCATTATTGCAATAGATATTGTCTTGCTCGCCATGACTTGATCGATGGAGCGTAATCCGAGATGAGGGAGCGATTTAAAGCGGCCGCAGGATGCGGTCTTCGCGCAGGCGTTTGAACCACAGCGAAGCGCCGCGCGGCATGGTTTCGATGGCCGCTTCCTGCCAGGCGCGGACGCCGAGACCTTGAATGGTCTGGGGTTTATAGCCCACGGCCCGCCAGGCGCCGACGTGCTGCGCCAAATAGGGGGGGAGGAACAGCAGTGAAGCTTCGCTCTGCAGTTCGATCGAGGCTTCTTCGACCGCTTGCATCAAGGCGGGGATCACTTCTTCGACGGCCAATCCTTGTTCGAAGTAAAGCTCGTCGATGCGGGTTACCAGATTCTCGACCTGCCAGCCGGTCACGCCTGCAAGGCGGTCGTCTTGTTCGATCAACAAGTACGCTTTCTCCCCAAAGGCCGCCATGACTTCTGCACGCGACATGCGCCGTTTTCCGTGCGTGGCGTGTGTAATGAAGCGCCCGATTTCATCGGCGTCTTTGGGCCGGCCGCGGCGAACGACGTACTCGCCCGGACGGGATACTTCGGGTTCCGGCAACAGCGGTTCTTCGGGCTGCGGCAGCTGTGCCCAGGCGTCTTGAACTTGATCCCAGGTATCTTCGAAAGAGCCGTTGTTGGTGATGACGACCTTGGCGGATTGGAGTTTCAGCGCCTGTGGGAGTTGCGAGGCAACGCGCTGTTTGGCCATCGTTTCGCTCATGTTGCGTTTCTGGATCAGCCTCGCAACCTGCAGTTCTTCGGTCGCATCCACGACCCAAGTGGTATCGCAGCCCGCAGCCAGGTCCGTTTCGAGCAGTTTTATGGCTTCGATCACTACGACGCTG
>Ga0315554_1002622_pt1 | contig 10249 bp, 7 predicted proteins | sample SalMarSW160370MG_FD_202114 | JGI IMG/M metagenome (GOLD analysis project Ga0315554, IMG submission 202114) | Salt marsh sediment microbial communities from the Plum Island Ecosystem LTER, Massachusetts, United States - Salt Marsh Sediment SW1603-70 ... | reverse complement strand
AATCACCGACTTGGAGATCGACTCCAGGGTGACGTTGGCGATCTTCAAACCCACAAACAGATTGGCTCCCATCGGCGGGGTCAGAAAACCGATCTCCGCACAGACCACGAACAGCACCCCGAAGTGGATGGGGTCGACGCCCAGATGGGTGACCACGGGCAGAAAGATCGGCGCCAGGATGATGATCTGGGAGAAGGTCTCCGCCCACATGCCGACGAACATCATGAAGGCCATGATGATCAGCAGGATGACGATGCGGTTCTGGGAAACCCCGGCTATCGAGCGGCCAAGGGCCTGGGGAATCCCCTCTACCGTCAGCAGTCTGGCAAAGACGAATCCCGCGGCAACCAGAATCAGCAGCGTTCCGGTCAGCTTCAGCGTGTTCGCCAGGGCCTCGTAGACATCCTTCAGCTTCATGGTTCGATTGATGAAGAAACCAACGATCAGCGAGTAGAAGATGGTCACTTCCGCCGCCTCGATGGGTGTGAAGAATCCTGCGTAGATCCCGCCCAGAAGCAGCACGATCGCGATCAGGGCCCACTTGGCATCCCAGACAGCCTTCAGAGCCTCCAGCACACCCATCTTCTGGTACTCCCGCTCCTCGTCGCCGTCGGTGGTCATCTTGGGAAACCACCTCAGCATCAACGCCGAGGTTATGGAAAGCGCCAGGGCCATCACCAGTCCGGGTACCACCCCCGCGGTGAACAGCTCGGCGATAGACTGGTTGGCGATAATCCCGTACATGAGAAAGGGATTGCTCGGCGGAATCAGGATACCCAGCGCCCCTCCGCTGGCAGCCACCGCTCCGGCGAACCGCGGTTTGTACTTGGCAACGATCATGGCCGGGATCATCAGGCCCCCGATGGTTGCCACCGTGGCGGGCCCGGAGCCGGTAACGGCGGCAAAGATGGCGCAGCTGGCGATGGTGATCACCGCCAACCCGGCTCGAAAGGAGGCCATGAAGCGCTTTACCATGCCAACCAAAGCCGCGGTGATGCCCGCCTTCTGGAAGAGATTCGCCACGAAGAGAAAACCGACCACCGCGATGAGCGGATACTTGTCCACCCCGGAGTAGAAGGTGCGCACCATGAAATGCATCGGCGTGCCGGTGGTGTAGAAGAAAATCAACGAGGTGAGTCCCAGACAGACGTAGATGGGAAGTCCCGTGATCAAAAGCCCTACCAAAACGAGTGCTATAGCCATGGCTGCCTCACCTTTCCGTTTCCGCCGGTTCGCCGGGGCCGCCGTTCGCCCTACCTGTTCGTGGCTTGATCTGATTGCGGATGAACTCCTGGATGAGCCTGAGTGTCAGCAACGCAAATCCAACGGGAATTGTCAAAAACACATAGTGAAGCGGAATCTTGAGGATGCCGCTCTCCCCCAGGAAGTTCTTCATGTGCTGGTACAAATTCATGGCGATGATGACGATGAAGACGTTGAATCCTATCCACACGATATCGGTGATGATTCCAACTATTTTCTGAACTGCCTTGGGGAGGGCTTCCACCACGAAGGTAATGCGGATGTGATCGTTGGTCTTGACACCATAGCTTGCCCCCAGGTAGCAGACGAACACGAAACCAAAGCGGGACAGCTCCTCCTGCCACGGCAACCCGCTGGTGAAAACCAGACGCAGCACGACTCCCAGGAAGACCAGCGTCACCACCACGGCAAGAACCATACTTCCGATGATCTCCTCGAACTTGTCGTCTATGAACTTCAGAATGCGTTTCATCCCTACCCTCGACTACTGTATATGTGATTTGCTCTGTTTGTTTCCCCGCGCCCAATGAAACGACACTCCTGCCAGGGCCATACGGCCCTGCAGGAGCGTCAGTCAGGTTTCGTGCTCTGTTTGCCGCCCTCTAGAGCTACATTCCCGCGGCGGCGAAAACCTTGTCGATGAACGCCTTACCTGCCTTGGCATCGCCTTCACCGATCTTCTCGTACATCACGGGCCAACTGGTTCGCGCCTTCTCGGCCCACTGATCGTAGTCTTTGGGGCGTCCCAGGAACTGCACCCCGTGTTCTTTCTTGGAAACATCCACCGCTTCCTGGAGGATCGCCGCAGAGCGGGAATCCACCTGGGGCATGCTGTCTTTCGATGCTCGATCCACCGCCTTCTTCAGATCTTCGGGAAGTTTCTTGTAGGTATCTTCACTCATGACCAGCACCGACACCTGCAGGATATGGTCGTCGTTGGTGATGTATTTGACGACCTCGTTCATCCGGGCGGAAAGTAGAACCGAGTCGTCGCACTCGAAGGCATCCACCACGCCCAGCTGCATGGCGTTGAACAGCTCGGACCACTCCACGGGGGTGGGACTGATGCCCCAGGTTTTCACCATCTCCACCATGATCGTGCTGGGGGGAACGCGGAACTTCAGCTTCTTCAGGTCGGCCAGCTCATAGACGGGTTTCCTGGACATAACGTGGCGGTAGCCGCTGTCCCACATGGTAATGAGGCGCATGTTGGCCCTTTTAATTGTGTATTCATTGAACTCATTCCACATCTTTTCGCGGGCTTTGCGGAAATTGGAGTTGTCTTCAAACATGAAGGGAAGCATAAGGGCATCCAGACGCGGCGTATATTGGGTAACCAGGTTGAGACTGGTCACGAAACAATCGAGCGCACCGGAAACCACCAGATCCGCCATTTCGGAATCGCTCCCCAGCTGAGCATTGGGGTAGATCTCCGCCTGAATTCGGCCGTCGGAGTAATCCTCGATCAAATCCTTGAACACCATGGCCGTTACATGCAGGGCCGAGTTATCGGCCGCCATGTTAGCGTGACCGATCCTGATGTTGTACACCTGCGCCGGGGCCTCGCCTCCTTGCCCCCCCGCCCATAGGCTCTGCAAGCCCACGAGAAACATCAAGATAACGAACAGCACGAGCAATGTCTTGGCTTTGCCCATTTCGTACCTCCTTGAAAAGATAGTTACATAGAGAAAGAAATTATAGCCTCTTCGAGTTTCCCCTGTCAAGAAAAAACTTATTGTACCGCTCATAATTGCCCTGATAAGAGGCTCGCGATCGATCCGGTACCGTTACGATCAAAAACGCAGGGCTATTCCCCTGTTCTCCCTCAACGAACGTTCGGCCTCGAGGCAGATGATCACGACTTTCCGACCTTCTTCGGGAGGATAGAAAGCTTTCCTATCGGCAAAAAACTCGGCGGCTGCCTTGATCTCCTCCTGCAACTCGAACAGCTCTCCCGAAATCTCGATCGGCACCTCCTCGCAAGTCCCTTTTCCCTTCCTCTGGATTTTGAGACTGAATTGAGGTTCCCGGGTTCTATCCATGGCGCCGGACCAGGTCGAACGGATCGAACCTTCCGTGCCCACGATCTCCACGAAGAGGTGATGCTCGAATCCGCAGAGGGTTTGGGTGATCACCGCGTAGCTCCCACCGGAGAACTTCAACACCGAGGAGAAGTTGTCGTAGAGCCCCTCGCTTCGCTTCTTGGAGTTTCCGTATGCCTGGATGAAAAGCGGGTCACCCAACGCCTCGAAGAACCAGAGGATGAAGTCGAAGAAGTGGATCGGCTCCTCGAGGATCCAGGATCCGACCCGGGAACGATCATAGCGCCACTCCTCGGCCCCCTTCCGATAGGGATGACGGAAGAGGCTCACCATGGCGTATTGAGGTGATCCGATTTCTCCCGCCGTTACCAGCTCTTTGATCTTGCCCCACTGTTTGGACACCCGAAACTCGTGACCGATCGTTAAAACCTTGCCGCTCCTTCGGGCCGCCTCCAACAGGTCGTCGCATTCCTCGGCCGTTGCGGCCATCGGCTTCTCCAGAAGCACGTGCTTGCCGGAATCCAGAGCCTCGATCCCCGCCCGGGCGTGGAGAAAGGTCGGCAGAACGATGTCCACGGCCTCCACGTCCTTTTGCCGCAATAGCTCCCGGTAATCGAGGTACACCTCGACACCGGGATGATCGGCCTTGGCCTGCCGCCGGCTTTCTTCGCTTTTGCAGGAAATGGCGACCAGCTGTGTTTCCTCACCCTGGGCAATCGCCGCTGCATGGTGCTTGCCCCAGGCACCGTATCCGATCAATCCAAAACGCATAAACCCCTCCTTGCAGAGAATACCCGGGTCCCTGAACGTCCAAGAATTTCGTTGGTCGCGGGACCTGGGATCCTCGTTTCCTAACAACAACTCACTTTGGGGGGATTGTCAAGAATTGCGGGGGAAGCGGGTTGCTCTCATTGACCGCATCCCACGCAGCGAGAATCGACCACGTCCTTGCCCTCCAGAGCTTTGTCCCTGATGCGAATGGACAGGGGACACGCAGTATCGCACTTCCCGCAGCCGATGCACTTGCTTCTGGTGGTAATGATCTTCTGGCCGACGGCTCTTCCTACCCAGCCAAACGACTGTCAATATCAGGCTCGTCCCGAGAAGCAACCACCTCATTACCGCAAAGAAGCTGAGCAACCCCTTGCCGAGCTTCCTCCTCTTGCCAAACAGCGGAAATGCCGGGGCAAAGACCTCGGAGGCGAAGCCGTTGAACATACATATAGTCGAACACTGCCAGCGGCGGCCGAGCAGTAATGTGCCCGCCAGTACAACGACATGGACGGCGGCAAAGAAGATGAGGGCTGAAGTGATGCCACCTTCGCCCCAGAGAACCAAATGTTCCTGATAGAACGAGGAGTCCCTCACGGCCAACCGCAAGCCCGCCGTGTACCAGGGAAGCGGCATCCCGACGAAATACAACTCAGGATTCCCGCTTACCAGCGGACCTGCAATATGGACCACCAATGCCGCCGATATCAAACCGATCAGATTGTACCGCCTCATGCGGGGGGTTTCTCTGGTTTTAGCCAGTCGCAACGTCAGCACAGAGCAGATAATGATGAGTACGGTCTTGAATTGATTCTCATAGATTTGCCAGACGGCCAGAATCACTGCCCGGGCTTTTTCCGAAGCATTCGGAGCCCAGCCGAAATTGACCCCGGCGATAAGCAGGCCCAGGAGGATGTAGACGAACAGGAGGCCTTTGAGGACCCTGATTTCAACTGCTCGTTTCTTGGGAAGCCGAAGGATGCTCGGACTGCTTGTTCCGCTCCCCGTTCTTGCGCTTTGTACGCCCCCTGCGTCCATTGCGCTCCCTGCGCAGTCCCACGCCGTACCAGTCGATGCGGCGGGTCAGGACCATCACCCCTGCCAGGATCACGAACAGGCCCAGGGATCCGATCAAGAGCGCGTAATCTTCGGACTTCAAGGCTGCGTACAGAAACAGGTAGCCCGACGCCAGAACCAGGAACATGATCCAGGCACGTCGCCAGGCGTCAAGCACGGCACTGGAATAGAAGGTGATCAGAGCTGTAGTGGCTGCGCTGGCCAGGAGGTAGGTCCAGTCGAAGCTGAGGTGTTCCGATACCGATACCAGCAGAAGGTAGAAAAGGCACACCGCCAGTCCCACCAACAGGTACTGAAAGGGGTGAATCCTGCGGCTGCCTGCGACTTCGAAGAGAAAGAAGATCAGGAAGGGCAGCAGCACGAAGAGGATCCCGTATTTCACGGAACGTAAGGTTTTCAGGTAGGTATCGACCGGAATCATCAGCTCCACACTGAAGACCGAATCGAGGAATGCGTAGCTTTCCACCTGGCCGCGAAGCCACCTCTGCCCGAAGCCGCGATTCAGCGACAGCACGTACCAGCTTGCATCGAATCCCTCCTCACCCACGCTTCGGTCGCTCGGAAGAAAGGCGCCGTCGAAGCTGGGACTGGGCCAGGTGGAGGAAAGCTGCACCCGGGTCGCGCCTCCGAGCGGCACAAAACCCAAAGACCGCCCGCCCTGCAGCTGTATATCGAAGGCGAAGGTGTGGCTGGTTCCTGCAGCGCCTTCGCTGGAAGCAGCACGTCGGGCACCTGGCCGTAGAGATATCCGATCCAGAGGCGCCCGAATCTCTCCGTTGAACAGTCCAACTTCCCCCTGATCGGCGGAGAAGGCAATCGCCTGGGAATCCCACTGCAGGGTCACCCGCTCCTGGAGGCCGCGCATGTCCGGAAGCTCCACAACCAGGGAGGCATCCTCCCAGAATATATCCTGATCGGCGATCCTCCAGTCATTGAAATCCGGCTCGCTGAAGGTCCCCCTGATCTGAAGGTCCGCGGTGTAAACCGTGACCTCGAAAATACCGCGATTGCGTTCATCCGTTTCTACCAATCCGGTGATCTGCAGGGTATCGGGAAGAAAGTAGGCTTGTTCGATGTATTCCTCGGTCTTGTCCTCCTCGCCCTTGACTCGCTTCAGGTACGGTACAACTACAACCGGACCGGCGATAATCTGCTCTCCCCCCCACTTTGCAATGACTTCCCCCTCCGCCTCCAGGCGGGTCATATCCCGTTCCTCGATTAGTGCCCGGATCATCTGGAGGGGAATCAGGAAGACGAGCAGCAGCACCCCGATCAGAATCATCTTGAACACGGTGCTCCAATTCCTGTTCTCCTGAATCGCACCCTTGAGTTTGTTCATTCGGATCCTCCTCGAAATTTGGTTTCGTTTCCGAGGCTATCCCGACAGGCGGTTGCCATAATGTCCTTTGCTGGAAAATTCTGTGAACAATTGTGGCAAAAATGTGGCCGCCGTGCTTCTGGAATGGCGTCTCAGGCTGTGGTACCATTCACTAGATGCAACCCGTGATCGAGCCCCTGGTCGCTCTGGTCGATGATGAGCGCAATATCCGTGAGCTGGTGAGCTACGCCCTGAAACAGGAAGGCTATCGGGTCGCTACCTATCAAAACGGAGCGGAAGCCTGGAGCGCTTTTCGTCAAACGCTACCTGATCTGGTGATTCTGGATATCATCATGCCCCGCATGGACGGATTGGAGCTGTGTCGCAAGATCCGCAGCGTCTCCGAGACACTTCCTCTGATATTCTTGAGCTCAAAGGACGAGGAGTTCGACAAGGTGCTGGGTCTGGAGCTGGGAGCGGACGATTATCTCTGCAAACCTTTCTCCACCCGAGAGCTTTTGACCCGGGTCAAAGTGCTGTTTCGCCGGCAAGCCTTGACCCTGGGGGATGAGAACAAAGCAGAGGGAACAACCCTCCGCTGCGGGTCGCTCGAGCTGGATCGAACACGTCACTCCGTGCGCTGGAACGGACAAAAGGTGCCGTTGACAGTCACGGAGTTTCGCATCCTCGAAGCGTTGATACGGCAACCCGGCTTCGCCAAAACCCGAGAGCAGCTCCTCGAAGAAGGTTATCCTTTCGACGAGTACATGAGCGACCGCAACGTCGACGGACACATCAAACGGATCCGGAAAAAAATCTCACAGCTGGATCCGCAGTTCGATGAAATCGAAACGATCTACGGTCTGGGCTATCGCTATCGAGCCGATTCGCAGGCATGATCAACAGAATCCTGAGCTTCTTTTCCCGCATCACCGTCCGCCTGCTCACCTTCAACCTGCTCATCGTCTTTCTCCCGATCGCGGGTCTGCTGTATCTCGACACCTATGAGCAGCAGCTGCTCCGCTCCCTGGAACACGCCCTGGTTCAACAGGGGCGGATCCTGGCCTCGGCCCTATCCGGGGAGGGTCCCCTGCAGGCCGACGGTGCCCGGAAAATTCTGCTCGAGTTGGAGCAGCGCCACGAAGCTCGCCTGCGGGTCGTGGATCCGGAGGGAAGGTTGCTTGCCGATTCCAGCCGCCTGGGACCGCGCTCGGAACAACCGTACTCGGAACATCCGGCTGATGGTTCCCGACCACCCGCGGGAAACGATCGGGACGCGGTACCCGCCGAACAACGGGTGTTGTACCGGATCGCTAGCTACCCGGTTCAGCTGTATCGACGTCTGTTCCGACCGCCGGAGCCGCCCCTGGAATCGGCGGAGTTCTATATCAATACGGATATCCTGACGGGCCCTGAAATCCGGGAAGCTCTAGGGGGACGATACGGCGCCATGACCCGCATCTCCACAGGCGGACAGCGATCGGTCACTCTGTACAGCGCCATTCCCGTTCGCAGCGGAGAATCGGTGGTTGGTGCGGTGCTGGTGTCCCAGTCCACCTATCGAATTCTCCGTGATCTGTACGAGCTGCGCCTGGAGATCTTCACGATCTTTCTCGTCTCCCTGGCCGCGGCGGTGGCCCTGAGCCTGCTGGCCTCAACGACGATCGCCTCTCCGGTGCGAAAGCTGCGTAGACAGGCGCGGGAAATCCTGGATCACCGTGGCCGACTTCGCGGACAGTTCCACTTCAACCGCCGCCGAGACGAAATCGGCGATCTGTCCCGCTCGCTTGAAGAGATGACCCGCAAACTCCGGGGACACATCGAGTTCGTCGAGTCCTTTGCCTCGGACATCTCCCATGAGTTCAGGAATCCCCTGGCCTCTATCCGATCAGCCGCAGAGATGATCCCTCAGACCGGCTCCGCCGAAGACCGTAATCGTTTCCTCTCGTTGATCCAGAAAGAGGTGGAGCGCATGCAGCATCTTCTAGGCGCGGTACGGGAGATTTCCCTTCTCGATGCTCAGCTGGAGGATGAAGCCCGTGCCCCGGTACAGGTCGCTCCGATCCTCGGGCAGGTGGTGGAAACCCGGAGGCTCCGGGGTGATTCTTCAATACCGGTGCAGCTGATCGCCAAATACGACTCATTCGTCGTCTCGATGGCTCCCGAACGGTTGACCCAGGTCATTGAAAATCTACTGGAAAACGCCTTGAGCTTCGCTTCGACAGAGGTGCGCATCGAGCTTTCCCGCACCCGGGGTTACGGAGTGATCAGCTTCGAAGATGACGGGCCGGGGATTCCGGATCAGCATCTGGAGAAGATCTTCGACAGGTTCTTCAGCTACCGCCCCGATCAATCGTCCGCGGGATCCGCCGGCTCTCCCGGCCATCACCTCGGGTTGGGCCTGGCCATCGTCAAAGCGATCGTTGAAGGCTACGGGGGTGCCGTGGAAGCGAGTAACGGATCCTTGAGCACCGGCCGGCTAAAAGGGGCCCATGTAGAAGTGCGCATGCCGATGGGAGGTGCGTAATCTGCCTGCGGGACTACACCCTAAAACCGATTCAACGACCAGGGTACGGCAATACGGGTGATATCATCGCGCCACAATAAAAAAGTAGTCTTTTTATAAAAATGGGCTACCAATAATATATAGAGAGACAAGAAAAGAACCCGAGCTCAGGCAATGATAGCACTCGACCCGGCTCCGAGCGTGCGGAGCATTATGAGGCGTGATCCGACCCGACTCCTTCAGATCGTGGAGGAGATATACTATATAAAGGACCTCGATACTCTTCTGGAGAAGGTGTTGTTCGAGGCGAGGAAATTCGTCAACGCCGAGGCCGGAACCATCTATTCGGCTGCAGGACGGTACCTGTACTTCAGCTACGTGCAGAACGATGCCCTGTTTCGGGAGGACCGGCCCAAGGATAAATACATCTACTCCAGTAAAAAGCTTCTCATAGATAAGAACTCCCTGGCAGGTTACGTCGCCGCCACGGGCGACGCACTGCTGGTCGACGACGTGTACGACATCTCCAGCAATGTCACCTACCATTTCAACCCGGATTTCGACAGAAAAACAGCCTACAAGACGGAGTCGATTCTGGTTGTTCCTCTGGAGACCACTGATCACCTGATCCTTGGAGTGCTGCAGCTCATCAATGCCAAGAATGAAAATGGCCTGATCATTCCCTTCTCCATGCAGGACCGGCTGTACATCACTGAGTTCGCCCGCAATGCGGCCAACGCCATAGAGAAAGCCAAGCTGTCCCGGGAGATGGTGCTGCGCATGGTGGAGTTGGCACAACTCCGCGATCCTTACGAAACCAGCCAGCATGCCAAGCGGGTCGGAGCCTCTTCGATAGAGCTGTACAAAGCCTGGGCTCTGGGTCACAGAATCGCAGACCGCAAGATCAAACACACGGTCGAGGTCCTGCGCAACGCAGCGATTCTACACGACGTGGGCAAGGTGGCGTTGAGCGATGTGATCCTTAAAAAGCCGGGGGGGCTGGGCAAGGACGAGATCATTCAGATGAAGTCCCACACGATTCACGGAGCCCGCCTGTTCAGATACGTCCATTCTCCCTGGGACCGCATGGCCGCGGAAGTCGCCCTCAACCACCACGAACGCTGGGACGGCCGTGGCTATCCGGGAAAGATCGACAACATCTTTGCCAGGGAGATCCGCTTCGGACCGGGCAAACGGGGAAAGGAGATTCCTCTGGAGGCCCGAATCGTTGCCCTGGCCGACGTCTACGACGCCCTGATGTCGAAACGGTCG
>Ga0315554_1002621_pt1 | contig 10251 bp, 14 predicted proteins | sample SalMarSW160370MG_FD_202114 | JGI IMG/M metagenome (GOLD analysis project Ga0315554, IMG submission 202114) | Salt marsh sediment microbial communities from the Plum Island Ecosystem LTER, Massachusetts, United States - Salt Marsh Sediment SW1603-70 ... | reverse complement strand
CGGCAATCGATCCAGGGAGACACCTCCGACAAGACGATACCTTCCGCTCCGTTCCAGATCAACTGCGCCACGATCTGCTGCACCCAGGTCGATCCGGATTTCGAATAGGAAACGATGAAGACATCGTCGTCACGAAACTCGAAGTCGTTCCATATCGTCGAATCCAGTAGATGATGCATGTGCTCCTGCTTCTTTCGAGGGCACTCGGTTAAATTACGCTTCATTCCATTATTACATCGCAGAAAGGTTTTTCAAAGCAGCCGTGCAGATCAAAGGTCTATCCATTTTTCGATGCTGGGAGGCGAATAGATCTCGAAGTTCTCGAGCAGCACTTCCGGATTTTCCGCAACGATGATCATCGAAAGAAATTCCTTTTTAAGCAGCTGCTCATCCACCGCATGGTCGAGAAATTCCAAAAGCCGGCGGTAAAACTGACACGTATTCAAGAAACCGCAGGGTTTTGGGTGCATTCTCAATTGCGCCCACGTCAGCGCCTCGAAGAACTCCTCGAGGGTTCCAAAACCACCGGGCAGCGCGATGAAACCATCGGCCAACTCCGCCATGACGCGCTTCCGCTCGTGCATGGAAGCCACAATCCGCAGATCGGACAACCCCTCGTGGGCGATCCCTTTATCCAGCAGAAATTCCGGCATGACGCCGACGGCTTCGCCGCCTTCCGCCAGGACGGTATCGGCGATCTCACCCATCAACCCCACCCTTGCACCCCCGTAGACGAGATCCAGCTTCTTGCGAGCCAGAAGACGGCCCAGTTGTTTCGCGGCCTGCACGTACTCCGGCCGGCTGCCTCGACTCGATCCGCAAAACACGCAAATTCTTTTCATGGATTACGTCGGATCCTTCGAATTATATAAATTCCTCGTTCTTTTTCGCCCTCACGGTGTTAACTGCCAAAGGGTTGCTCGCAGGTTGTTACTTTTCATTTTTCCGACAAAGAAGTATAACGCAGACTTTGTAGATCGAGGAGTATATTGAGGCGAACCCAATTCTTGGTGATGTCTAGAAAAGCGCCGGCTTGCTCTAGCGGGAAAAAGCTTTAAACGGATTGGATTGCGTGAGCTGGCGGATCGTCGCTTCCGTCACACCGGCCGCCCGCAGCTTGGGGAAGAACGCTTCCGTTAGATAAGTATACGGCTTGGGCGTGCCGCCGCTAGGCAGCGCCGGATCGTACCATCCGCGGTCCTGGCTAAGCAGCAATCGGCCTGCGAGACCAGCATCCAACAAACGCCGGATATTCTCAATGTCTTTCTCATCCTGACTTCCGATCCAATCGTACTCCAGCCAGGCGCCTCGCTGCGCCATTTCCAGATGCAAGGAAAAATTCGGCTCGGCCTGCGTGTGGATCCAGATGAAGCGATCGGCCGTATATCCCACCGACTCGATGATATCGAGTTGATCTCGAACGACGCTCCCGCGGATCGAATGACTGCCGATCACCGCATTCGTCTCTCGGCCGGCCGCTGCCGCAGCCCGCAGGACTTTGGCTTCGCAGTCGGTGATCCCCTCGTCGCCGGCGCTCAGTTTGATCCAGTCCGCTCGCACTCCGCTCCCCTCGATTTCACCCTGTAATTCACCCAGCATCCAATCCGTCAACCGCGCTTCGCTGGCGTCGTGGACCCAATCCGGAATCCACGGTTCACGATAAACGCCGGTCGGAACCACCAGGGGTAAATCTGCGGCCTCGGACACGGCGCGATCGAAATCGGCGCGGCGTCCCACGCCGACGGTGCTGCACTCGACGATGGCGGTCACACCGGCCGCTTTTGCGTTGCGCAATTCCGGCGTCATAAGCCGCAAGACGTCTTTACGATCGGCCTGCGCATATCCGGGCGTGTCCCACGTGCGCAGATCGACGAAGATATGCTCGTGCGGCAAGATCATATTCAAATCAGCGGAAGTTCTGGGACCAAGCGTCGTAAAGATCTGCAGCATCACAATTCCTCGAACAAACGGTTATTTGATGGCCAGGCTTCCATCATCATTGAAGTGCCAATTCTCCCAGGACATGACTTCCCAATAGTACCCATCCGGGTCTGCGAAGTATCCGTGGTAACCGCCCCAAAAAGCGCGCTGTGGGGATTTTACGATCGTTCCTCCCGCCTTTTCCGCCTGCAGCAGGATTCGATCGACCTCCCCCTCGTCCCGGGCGACAAAACCCAACGTCGTGCCCGAAAAGCCCTGGCCGTGCGGAGGATCGTTCTCGTCGATGTCATCGGCCAACGGCCCCTTGGGGCACAGCGCGAGGGTAACCCCGTCACTCTGAAAGAAAACGATCGGCGGATCGCTTTCGTCTACCGTGGTCGAAAAACCCAAACCGTCCCGGTAAAACTCGAGTGAGCGGTTGATGTCTTTCACTCCCAGGGTAACGATATGAACTCGGTTCACTCGTCTCTCCATTTCCAACGTTACACACCAAGTTATGGAATCATGATGCGATGAAACTGAATTTTGCCTGCACGACAGTCTCGGGCGTTGCGTCTACTCACGCTCGTCCAATGAAATTACATGAAGTTCTTTCCGGACCGGCGTCGAAGTTATTCTTATCTGACTACATCCCTCCGAAGATTCAAATAGGAGGATGGCTGGCGATTCATTGGAGGATGCATTCAGGAGGGCGTATGACGCTTCATTGCAGATTGTAATCCGACGATTCCCCCCACGAAGGCGAGGACTCCCAGGGAAAAATAGACGACGTTCCCAAGGTAAGGAATCGGCAGTTGAAGCAAGAAAACGATCCACCCGTCGAGCGTGGCGATGACCACTCCCCCTGCGGTAAGCAAACCCCCGATGATCGCGACGAGCGACATGATGACCAAAAGCGGTCTGCGCCGGGCGGCGATCGCCTCGCCTTGATTTTGCTCAACTTGATGCAGAAATCTCTGCGCTTCCGTCCAGTCCATCCCCGATGCATTGCAGATGGATAGAAGGATGTCGTTTCGACTCCGGTGCCGGGACAAATCCCGCACGACGTGTTCCGTAAGCGTTGCTGGATCCATTTATGAAATCTCCATCCTAAAAGATATGTGATGTCGTTGGAACAAGAAGATCGATGTCGAATCACGCGTTGGCAAAATAATCATCAACGTCGCCACTTTTAGCTTCGCTGAGAAGACCTCTCAATTCGCCAAGATGGAAAAGGGTGTGCCGCAGCAAGAATATCGCCACCCCCATCTTCGTCTCTCCAGCCCATTCGAATTTCGTGTTTTTACCTTCGAAATCCATGTCATCCAGCCACGATTCGGTTTTCTCTCTCAAATCCCGGATACATGACAAAACGTCGTCTCGAGTTGGCAAATCACCTTCATCCGTCTCACCCCATTCATCATCAAACCGTTTTCCGGACGCAAAATGAGTGATCGTGCTGTCTTCAATATAGTATTGGACTGCCTTTAATATATGAAATGCAACTCGAGTCGGCGTATACGATTTACGGCCTGTATGAAGCCAGGTCCCTTCATCAAACGCCTCGACGATTTTCTCAAACACTCTCCAGGAGTGTTCGTATTGTTTTACAAATTCATCTTGCACTGCTCACATCCTCATGCGAGCTCAAATTGCGAGAAATGCATACCGCACGACATGGACGTTTCAGAATTTGATCTACTTATATCGGATTCATCAATAAGCAATGTAACAGTGCGATGCTATCCATTTGCCGGAATAGAAAAAAGGAGTTCCTCGAGAAAGAACCCAAGATTATCTCGAGAACCAACGGAACCAGCCTCTTTTACTCGACGCGGGCTTCATATCCACGATAGCCTTCATGACCTGCTCGCGAAACTCTTGCGCAACGGGTTCCGTTCCCATGCCAATGTATCCACGAACGCGGCCCTTGGACTCCCCGATATATCCAAAGAGCTCTAAACCCGAATCTCTAGAAAAAATGGTTTTGTATTCTTTGGCCCTTACCTGAGTTAAATTTGCCGCATTCGATACCATGCCCGTTCGATCGCCGCGCCGCACCCAGACCAGCCACTTGGAGGTAAGCAGCATCCAGGTGTGAATGAGCATGTCCTGCTCTCCTTCCAGCCAGGTGAGCAGTTTACTGGTCTTCTTCTTTTCAGTGATCGTCTCGCAACACGCCAGGGTTTCACGCTCCGGATCGCCCAGGTCGTGCTTCTGGAAGAAATCCCGAATAGCCTGGAGCGGTTCGTGGGGAATCTGACTCACTTTACATTCTCTCGTACTGCGTTCATAGCTGCTCATTGGAAAGTCCTTTCCGATCGAACAAACGGTGCATGCCTCGAAGTCGATTCTACTGCAGGATGCATGATTTGCCGATCAGCGATTATGAGAAGATTCCCCACAAGGTAAACCGACACGTCATCAATCCGAACCCGTCCTCCAGTTGCCAATGAAGTTGTCAACTGCTGCTTCGAAGATGCCCGCAATTACTACTTGTGCTCCTTCGTCGCAACGACGATATCCTGATAGCTCAGGTAATCGTCCCTTCCGCACCACGAACCGTAATGGATCGGAGACGAAATTTGTAAGGCGTATTTTACGTACAAGCGTGTGACGAAGCCCTCGTCGTATGCGATGGCGCCTTCGGGGTCCTCCTCGCTCACCGTCAGACAGCCGTCGGTCTCAAAGTGAAAGTCGAGTGTGCTCTTTCCCGCAGCAAGCAGGTTTTTCGACTCTTCGTTCAACAGGAAAAAAGTGATCAGGCACTTTCCACCCGCTTTGAGCACACGCGAGATCTCGCGCAGGTAGTTCTCCAGAGCCGGCGGCAGCATGTGTGTGAACACGGACGTGAGGAAGATGAAATCGAAGGACTCACCTTCAAACGGAAAGCGATACTCCTCGGCAAGGATTTTTCCATCCTCGTTGTAGTGCTTGTTGAAAACGTCACATTGGAAAAAATGGAAATTGCTGTATTTGGACGAAATGTGTTTCACACACCATCTGATCCCCTTGGCGACGATGTCGAACCCCCAATATTCACCGTTGGGAGAGAGGTAACTCGTCAGCGGAACAGCCATGCGCCCTATTCCACAACCGACATCCAGAACCCGATCGTCGGGTTGAAGGTTTGCCAATTCGATGAAATAGTTTTGAAATTCCTGCCCAATCTGAATAAAATCGCCATCCCCGATGAAGATCATCGACCGCGGCGGGATCATGCTGTTTCGCATTTTAAACCGGTCCATCAAATCTATGGCCAGGCGGTTTACTTTCCGCAAGGGCGGTTTTAGGAAGTTGGGGATGAATCTTGAAAGACGTCTCTTCATAGGAAATTCTCTCGTTTTATAAGTAAATGGACAACCACAACCCGATTACATCTTTCAGCCAGGGTGGAAAACGATCTTCCGGTCTGGCTACGGTAGGGATTTTCAATCGTCCAACCAACGGCGATCAAGCCGGCGGCTTTTGCGCCCGGACGCAGAGAAAACCCGGCTCCTTGATGAGTTTTTCATAATCCAGCGGGTCCGATCGTTTGAATTCTTCCAGCGGTACGGGCTCGAGAATTCGCTCGAGCACGAAGCCGGCTGCGATGAGAGGGTTTACGATCGCCGAGAGCGGCCGCCTGTAAAAAGGAACCTCGATTTCAAAGCCGAAACCTGTCCAGGTTTCCTTTTTTACCTCCGTTTGGAAGTAGTCAGCATCCTCCCGAAAACGGCGATAGCCGCCGAATGGATGGCCGACGGAAAACACGAGCGTGCCGCCGGATTTGAGTACGCGGAAGAACTCGTTGAAAATCGGATGCCAATCTTCGACATAATCAAGCGCAAGCGAACTCAGCACGACGTCGAACTCCTCATCGCTTGCGAAATCGAGTGGTTCTTCAAAGTCAGCCTGCAATACGAGAGCCGCCTCACCGACCCGTTTTTCAGCCAACGCGACCATCTTCGGAGATCGATCGAAGGCAACGACTTCAGCTCCCTGTTGAAGCAGGATTTTGGCATACACCCCGGGGCCGCACCCCGCATCCAATATCCGCTTTCCCTGCAATGCCGGCAGCAGCGAAAGGGTGGCAGGCCGTTCGTATAGCGCGTTGTGGGCTTTGGTTTCGACCTTCTCGGCGTACGCCTCGGCCAAATTCTCCCACGTTTCGTATCCCAGACGCGAATCGTCCATACAAATTCCCTCAACCAGCACCCTGCAATCTATCGGCGTGAATCTAGAGGCTCTTTTCTCCCCGATCCTGCGCGGCACATCCGCATCTTCTCTTTGGAATTCGAGGACCCTGCTGTATCCACCTGGAAGCATCCATACTCGGTCCGGAAACCGGACCAGATCGCGCCTGCCCAATCTCCACCCATCAAGTCGTTCAGGAAGATTTCTTCGTCCTCATCGTCAGCGATGAGTTCGCCAAGCTCTCGTGCGCGCTCGTAATGATCTCTGGCGATTTCAACCTTTCCTTGAAATGCGTACGCTCTTGCCAACGCCTCATGGGCATAAGCCGCGTCAAAGTCCTCCATGGAATCTTTATCTCGTTCCGTCAATTCCATACACCGCAAGGCATGCACGAGGGCTTCATCCACTCACTCGAGATTGATGAAAACGCGGGATAAAAGCCAATGACCGCGCTGAGCATTCACGGGATTTCCAGCCTGGCTCCAGTGGTAAAGAGAGCCGTAAGCCGCAAAGAGCATTTCCTCATCCTCTGCGCTCGATCTCCTATTGTTTTCCAACAACTCCCATACCTGCCCGATTGCCAACTTGGCGAATTTGATATGAGCTTCCTCTAGTGTATATCGTTCCAGATCCGTCACCGCACGCCTCGTACGATCGCTCTACCCGATAGTCACGGCTCTTCGTTCGAATTCCATGCCCCGGCACCACGGCCGTAAATGAAATAATGGGAAGTCTCTTCGATCTTGAACTGCCACCCTGTTTGGGCGAGTCTCTCCGTTAGATGGGCGGCATCGTAGAATACTTTTACAATTCTGAATTCTCGTCCATCATTCAGACGTCTTGATACGGACGTTGCTTTCGATCCTTCCAACGCATGGTCTTGCGCGGTGGAAGTCGAATCGTAGCGAGAATCGATGAGGAATACCCGGCCACTCGGTTTCAAAGCACTTTTGACCAGCGCCCAAAAAGCCTCAAACCGTTCTGGGGGAACGTGTGATAACCAGAAGGCGAAGAAGATCGTATCGAACCACTCGTGAGGCTGCCACTCAAATATGTTGGCTTGAAGGTAGTGCACTTTCGAAGAACGTACACGTGTTCGATTGATCTCCAGGACTTCAGACACCGCATCGATCGCCGTGACTTGCGTCGCGTGTTGAACGATTTGCGCCGTCCACAATCCCGTACCACAGGCAATCTCTAAAACGTTGCCGGCAGGCTCGAAGGCATGAAGCGCCCGGCGTACCTCTTCGACTTCGGAAAACCAACGTCGATTCAGGGCTTCACCACGGTCATATCGGCCCTGACGATAGAACCATTCATCATATTCCTGGGACCGCGCCTGATAATACGAAATTTGCTCATTCAACATATTGTTCGGATCATCTGCATGCAAGTTATTCGGCTTCAACCTTCCATCCTCTTCGAACCATATCCTTCACCCGTAATCAATGTCCCCCAGCATGTAACCATATTTCCAGCGTACTTGCGGCCAACGGAAGCGGTCAATCCCTTTTCCTCACCAGGAAATGGGCATAATCGTTTCCCATGCCTTCTTCTTCCAGCGTAAACCCCGCCTGGTCGATCCAAACTCGAATCTGATCCATCGAAGGATAATAATGGTACACGGCCAAACCTGCCAGGTCTCCGGGAATCCCCGGCGGCGTTAACGACATCACCCGTTCGTAAGACCGCTCGACTTCGTCGCCCAATTCTCCGAACACGACCGGCAACCCCATCGCCCGTGCCCGCTCGTAGGAAGCCTTCAACGCTTCCGAGTTATACAGCTCTGCCGTGAAATACAACAAGCCACCCGGTTTCAATGTCTTGCAGAAATTTGCCATGATTTCCGGCCAGTCTTCCGGGCAAACGTTCTCCATCGCGTCCACACAAATTACGCCGTCGAATGCTTCTAAAAAGTCCAAATCCTGCAGGCTCATCCTCACGTATTTCACCTGTGGAAAGTGCTCCCTTGCCCGTTCCAGCATGCCTTCAGACTGGTCGATGCCGGTCACATCATGTCCCGCTTCCAGCAACATGCCATCGTATCGCCCTGCACCACACGCTGCGGAGAGCAAGGCACAGTACGGAGCGATGCAATCCAAAAACTTCCGGAGAAATACCATATGCGTCTCATTCACATAAAATCCAAAGTTCACCCAGTACTCCGGCGAGATATGATCGTAAAGCGCCTCCGTCATTTTGCGCATTTTCTCGAGCCACGCATCACGGCCCATCAGTTCACCCTTCCCGGAAATAGGATTAGCTTCATAACGCAGCGCAGTCATAAACGCCGCACGATGCGTTGTAGAAAATTGGAATGGCAACCTCTTACCCCAGAGCTTTTCTCTCCAATCAAGCCACGAATTCGAGACCTCCTCTCGGTTTAGACCGAATTTTACCGGCTGGGCATCCTTTCCGCTCATACATCAAAACCGTCGTGCCAGGCGAAATAATTGACCAGGAAGATGGCTTTCTGCAATCCCTCGCCCTTCAAATATGGATGCGGGTCCTGGATGCGTTCAATAACTTTGTCCTCGCCCAGCTTGATCTCCCCACCCTGTCTCGCGATCTCCCAAATCGTGTCCGAAATTTCTTTCATACGCTCGATAATCAGATCGATGGTTTCCGGGGAGTGAATCCCCAATTCGGCTTCCAAACGCTCCCTGCGGTCGATCAACCGGTCCGGGCCGAATTCCTCATAGATTGCAAACGCTCGATCGAAAATCTCATCGGGAATTTCCATCATCATCACCCTTTGGAAACCATTTTGCTAATCGGTGGTTTTGAACGGTCAAATTTCCGTGGTTGTTCCATCTCGTCTTTCACCAGGATTCCCGATGAGGGGCTTCTATCCCTCTGTCCGATGTCGGGCAGCGGCCCCTTTCCGTTCAACACAGACCAGAGGTGTACCAGGATCAACTCGACAGCGCTTTCCATTGCGTTTCGACCCAATTCGGATCCATCTTCTTCAAGCGGTTCTTCCTCAGGTTGTTCCGCATGATCCAGAGGACATCCCGGTCCCCGGATCGAATCCATTTCTCCATTTTGGGCTTACCAAGGTGTGGATGTGCAGCCACCGCAACGCTCCAGCCGTAACCCAGGGTTTTCCGCAAGACTTTAAACTCCTCGCTTCGGCGATCTTCTTCCGCCAACAGCGACTCTGTAATTCGATCAAGTAAATCGATGATCTTTGCTGCATCATTCGGATCACGCAGCAGGGAAGGTTCACACAAGGTCGCCACGACAGCCCTTCGCTCCAACAATGATCCCTTGCCCCACTCGACCAGCATGGCGAATACATCTTCGAACGAAACCTCGCCATACTTTTGCAGCCCCAGGGCGACGGATTCACGCACCCGCCATCTCGGATCGGATGCCCGTGCCCGGATGAGATCGAAATGCTTCGCCTCTCCTCGATACGCCAGGTATCCCAGACCAATCACGCCACAGACCGCCAGGAATTCTTCTTTCGTGTTCTTTGGCGCTTCATCGGGACCGAGGCCTGCATACTCGATCAGCCGTTCTTCCGATCCTTCCAATGCCGCAGCGAAGGCGAGTTCCAAGTTGGCTCTCGGGCCTGGCAGACAGGACTCTTGCATTAAAAATGAATCCCAGTGTTCCAGATTATTCAGTGTTTGACGATAGTTTTCGATTTTCCCCACGTCATTTCCTGAAACCCGACCGTGCGGCCAGCGATCGCGAATTATCGAGGCAGATATATTATGGCCTCGTCAAACTCCAATACGGAAGAAATCGAAGACGCTCACGGATGCCATTCAGCCGCCGGAACCGTTTGAATGTACGCGTCGATTTCGGATTGACCTTCAACGTTGTGCCATCGCCCTGATTTTCGTCACCGTGCGCCAGTTACGCGCCGTCACAGAAACGCCGAGTGCTTTTTCGATTCCCGCAGCAAGCTTCGATCTGCCAATGCCATCCGGCGCATACAAGTAGAAGACCTTGCCCAGCAGTGTAAAGCTTTCATTCTCGCCTTTTATTTCTTCCAATCTTTGTAGATCCGGGTTCTGCGGCGCTGATTTCATGAAATACAGATGCAGGCTCTTTGGTTCTTCAACGGCTTCCGGATAGGGGTTTGACTCCGCCGCCTCGGTAAGTTCATCCGAACGCAAAACAACCACGTCCGGAACGAAGCCG
>Ga0315554_1002620_pt1 | contig 10251 bp, 6 predicted proteins | sample SalMarSW160370MG_FD_202114 | JGI IMG/M metagenome (GOLD analysis project Ga0315554, IMG submission 202114) | Salt marsh sediment microbial communities from the Plum Island Ecosystem LTER, Massachusetts, United States - Salt Marsh Sediment SW1603-70 ... | reverse complement strand
CCGAGTTTGGAAACCGCTATTACGTCTTGTGCAGCAACAAACCTGATGAGATTATGCTCCACGACCCCAAGGTCAAACCGTGGAAGCTGACCGACGCCAGGCCGACTCAGGACAGGCAGGGCAGGCGAGCGATTGGTTTTATGCTCGACGAGCGGGGCGGCGGACTGTTCAGTAAACTTACCGGCGGCAATCTCGAACGTCCGTTGTGTATCCTGCTGGACGGAATGGCTATTTCGGCACCGTATATCAGCAGTAGAATCGGCAGGAATGGTGTCATTCAGGGCCGCTTCGGAGAAGAACAGGTCATGGACATGGTCAACAAACTAAAGGCCGGTTCACTGCCCGCGATGCTGATAGAGCAGCCCATCGCCGAAAAATCGATTGGTCCGTCGATAGGAGCAGATAATCGTGACCAGGGTATAAACGCCGGTGAAATCGGGCTGGCGATGGTTATCCTGGTGATGCTTGTGTACTATCTTAAAGCCGGTGCGATAGCCGATGCCGCATTGATACTTAACGTGCTGGTCATTCTCGCTGCGATGGTTGTGCTCAGGGCCACCTTTACGCTGCCCGGCATAGCCGGATTGATTCTGACTATCGGCATGAGTGTCGATGCCAACGTGCTTATCTTCGAGAGGATTCGGGAAGAACAGGGCAAAGGTGCGTCACTGCGCATCTCTATAAAGAACGGTTATCAAAAGGCGTTGAGTACCATCCTCGATGCGAACATTACCACGTTTATAACTGCGGCGATTCTGTATTGGAAAGCGCCCGAGGAGGTCAAGGGTTTTGCGATTGTACTGATGATAGGTATTATAGCCAGTATGTTCACGGCTTTGTTTGTGACCCGGGCTATTTTTGATTTTCTGACCGAATTCGGCCTGCTTAAAGGCGAGCTGCTTAAGTGGCAGCTTATTAAGAAGCCCAACGTCAACTGGATGGCCCTTCGTCCGGTGATGTTCACGACATCCATACTGCTTATGGCCGGCGGCTTATTTGTGTTCTTTACCCGTGATGATGCAAAGAACAACAAGTATGATATCGAGTTTACCGGAGGCACGGCCGCTACAATCAATCTCAAAGAGCCGGTGGACATACAGTTAGTCAGGGACAGGATAAAAGAGGTCGGCGAGAAGGTGGGCAATCCGGCGATTGCCGCGGCCAACGTTTATAGCGTCGGCGGCTCGCAGGGCCAACAGACGGGTACGCAGTTCGAAATCAATACGACCGAAACGAACAAGACCGTAACAAGTGTTAAAATCAGCGATGGCGGTCAGATGACGGTCGAATCGGTCATTGCGGCAATACGTAAAGCCGAAGGCAAGACAGGCAGAAAGCTCAGCAATCTGATAGTAGCCGCCGATAAACAGCAGCCCCCGCGGCAACTGAGCGGGGACAAGCCGGGCGTATTTGTCGTCTCGAGCAGCCAGTTGAACAAGTCGATTATCAAGGAAGTTTTATCGCAGGCTTTTGGCGCCGCCGAGATTGGCGAGCCGCAGCTCGACGAGGTCGTCAACAATGCTATTCTGACTGCCTTTGGAGACATGCTTGAGATACGTCTTAGTCTCAAACCTCAGGTAACCGCGACGGAGAAAATCACCGAAGATATAATCGAAGAATCGCCCGAGCTCATCGATTACCTGGGCGGCGTCAGGATTACCTGCAAAATCGAGAATCCCGCCAACGGTTCCGAGATTCAAAGACGGTTTAATGACCTGCATTTCAAGCCGGAAATGGAGAACGTCACGTGGTATGATTATGAGCTTTTGACTACCTCGCTGAAACCGCTAAATCCGGACGAAACGGTATCGGAGTTTGTTTATGTGAGTATTGCTCCTGAAGCGGCCGACCGGCAGTTCAGCGAAAATGAGTGGAAGCAGTTTGTTGACGGTGAGACAGCGAAGGTTCTCGGCGCCTGCCGGCTCGAGGAGTCGTTGCCGAGGGTGACTCAGGTTAATCCGTCGATAGGCTCTGAAGCGAAGACGGACGCGAAAATAGCGATAGTGCTTTCGCTTATCGCCATTGTCGGCTACATCTGGGTAAGATTTGGAAATGTCAGGTACGGCGTGGCGGCGATTGCCGCCCTGGTGCACGACGTGTGTATCACACTCGGCGCGGTTACAGCGTGTACTTACATAGCCTCGACATCTATCGGGCAGTTGCTGCTAATCGGTGATTTCAAAATCAGCCAGGTAATTATCGCGGCGTTCCTTACGCTGATTGGATATTCGCTCAACGATACGATTGTTGTGTTCGACCGAATCCGCGAAAATCGCAAAAGAGCTCAACTGGTTCCCAAGACAATCAACGACAGCATCAACCAGACTATTTCACGTACGATTATGACGTCGTTTACCACCTTCATCGTTGTGCTGATTATGTATATCTGGGGTGGACAGAACCTGCGAGGCTTTACCTTTGCTATCGGCTTCGGTATCATAATTGGTACGTATTCGTCTATTGCCATAGCGGCGCCTCTTCTGCTGTTCGGCACAAGAGGTAAATCGGGCGGCGGTCAATAGCCTGCTCCAGACGCCAATAGTATTTTACCGACAAGGCCAAGATGCAAAAGGACATGAAAATCGGGATGTTCGTTGGTCTTGTTCTGACTGCAGTGGTGATGGTTTACCTTGGCACCCGGCCGGGCCTTTCTCCCAGGGCCAGGATGCTCAGGCAGAATAACGAGTCCCTCCAATCAGAACAGCCGCCGCAATTGTCTGCAGAGTCTCGGCCTGCGGACTTAGCCCCGCAGCAGAGGCAGATTCCAGTACCTCAGCCGGAACAAATCAGCGAACCTGTCCAGATGCAGCCACAGCCGGTAAATGATAGTCCCGCTCAGCCGGTGTATGTGGAAGAGAACTACGAGACACGGAAATTTTACATAGTCCGCAAGGGCGACACCCTGTCTAAAATCAGCAAAATGTATTACGGCTCGTCCGACCAGTGGTACAGGATATACGAGGCAAACCGTGACTTGCTTAGTAATCCGGACAGGCTCAAACCCGGTATGAAGCTCCACATCCCCAACTGAGAGGTGATATTGCTTTACATCTTAAGGGATCCTCTAAAAATTGCTTTTGTAACGAAAGCCTGCGAAATTTCCACATGCAAGGCGGCAGGGCCAAAATCGCCGCAGGTGTAGCCAAAGCTACATCGAGGACGATTTTGTGCCCGACAACGCAGCAGGTGGAAATTGCAGCGGCTTGCAGTAAAAATGGATTTTTAGAGGCTCCCTTAAGGTTTACCGGAGCAGTGTGGCTGCCTGGCTGTCTACTAACCAGGTAATTTTATCCAGCACCGGCCAAAGGGTATGAATCGGGAAGCGAACCTCATCCGGTTCGCTGGTCAAAACTTCCTTCAGTGTTTTTGCTTTTTCCCGGCCGCTGACCAGAACCGCAAGCCTTGATGCCTCGCAAAGTACGGGATGGGTTAAAGTGATTCGAGCTACCTCATTGTCGAGGGCGTAAACTACACAAGCCAGGTCTTCAGTATCAAAAGGAGCGTAACTATTGGGGAACAACGAGCCGGTATGGCCGTCGGCGCCCATGCCGAGGACTATCAGGTCGAATTTGGGAAGTTTCTTTTTGTCTATGCCGAATATTTTGCGAATGGTCTGCTCGTAGTTGTGTGCGGCTTCACTAAGGTCGTCGAATTCAGTAAGGATTCGGTGCACGTTGGCTTCGGGGATAGGTACATGGCCCAGGAACGTATCGACGGCGAGCTTGTAATTGCTCAGGGCCGATTCCGGCGGAACATATCGTTCATCGACCCAGAACAATTGCATCTTGTCCCATGGAATTTTGTTTGCATAGTCCGATTGACCCAGGAGCTCATAAAATCGCTGCGGAGTGTGCCCGCCGCTGATAGCAACGTGGAAAACACCTTTTTGTGCCACGGCTTTATTTGCCTGCTCTATGAAAAAATCGACGCTGCGGTGTGCCAGAGATTCCGCGTCGTTTGCAACCTCGACATTCGGCTTATTATTGGCCATGGTTTCCATACCTTTTTTCCCACTCTCCTAAATGCTGATTATTATTATATTATGCCGTTTTCTTCCGGGTTCGCCAGAAAATAATGCCTATATTTGGACGGTATTTTCGATATGCCGCAACAGAAATAAGGGGCTTATTGTAACATCCAGCCGGCAAACAAGTTAAAGAGTTTTTGCATAAGTAAAAATAGGCGATTTACTTGGAGATTTTATCGCGAGAAAGCTAAGTGGCCTCATCAACAGTCCACATAAAAGCTTTTAGCCCTGCTTTGCCGATTTTTTCTTTCATTTGCCGAACTTTTTCCATAATGGTTTTTGCGACCTGCTCTTCGACGGCAACAGCTATTACATTATTTGCCTTGGGCCAGATATGGCTCAGCAAATGCGGCTCGCTTGTCTGTCCTTTCCCCATGGTTTTTGTCCATTTCGTATAACCTTTTGCCCCGGCGTTTTCGAGCATCTCCCTGATTTCATCGTCAATCGCTTCGTTATAGCAAATCATAACCAGCTTCATCGGCATACCTTTCACTCAGCATTTTTCTTAAAGCGCATCTCGAAAACACTGTACATCGTCGGTACGAGAATTAATGTCACTAACGTCGATAACATCAGGCCGCCCATAACCGTCAAACCAAGCGGATTCCATATTTCAGAACCCTGCCCCCGCGCGAACGCCATCGGCATAAGCGCCACTATTGTCGTCAACGCCGTCATAAGAACGGGCCTTAATCTCGTTTGCCCGGCCTGTCGCACGGCCTGGCCCAGAGGCAATCCTCTTTCGCGAAGTATATTGATATAATCGACGAGCACAATCGCGTTATTAACCACGATTCCTATCAGCATCAGCAATCCGAGAAACACGATAATGTTAATATGGAAGCCGCCGATGAATAACGCTAAAATCGCGCCGGTAATCGCAAAAGGAAGCGAAAACATAACAACGAACGGGTCGAGCAGTGATTCGAACTGCGAAGCCATCACCATATAAACCAGTGTCGAGCCGACCAGCAGGGCAAGGATAAGCCAGAAAAACGATTCTCTCTGCTCTTCCGCCTGTCCGGCAAAATAAATCTGCACCTCCGGTGGAATCTTCAGCTTCTCGATTTTACTCTGCAATTCCGAGACGACTTCACCGAGCGACCTGCCATATACGTCGCCTATCACGTTAACAATTCGCCCCTGGTCTTTGCGTTCGATTTGAACCGGGCCGTATTCCATCGCCATCGAAGCTACATTATCAACCCTGACAAGCTCGCCGTTAGGCAGCTCAACAGGCGTTGCCTTGACATCACGCGTATCACTGCGGTACTCCTCGCTGAGTCGGACAAATATATCGTACTCGTCGCCGTGGATTCGATATTTGCTTGCTTCCCTTCCGTAAAAAGAAGCGCGAACGGTATCGCCGATGTCAGAGACGTTCATACCCATCGCCGAGGCTTTTTCCCGGTCAACGTTAACCCATAATTCCGGCCTGCCCTGTTCTCTTGAAATGCTGATATCAACAGTCCCTTGTGTGTTTTGGGCTATTTCCTTGATTTGGGCCGCGATTTTGTCGGTTAGCTCCATATCGTTGCCAATAATGTTGATAGTTAAAGGTCTTTCATTGCCGCCGATTAGATTTGACATCGGGTCGCCGGTATCAATCGAGTATTTTTCCAGTCGAAGCAAGCCTCTGACTTTATCCAGCCGTGCCCTTATCTGCGCCGCTATTTCGTCAACGCTGCGCTCCCGCTGGTCTTTCTTAACGAGTTTAACTCCGAATATACCTATATGAGAGCCTTCATCGCCGAACATACCGCTTGTGCCTTCCTCGCTGACGCCGCATCTCATAAACGTGGCGATTTTCTGCTCCGGCGGAACTATCTCATTAAATATTTTCGAGATTTCATCAAGTACCCTCGCCGTTTCCTCAACACGCGTGCCGACAGGAGTATGAATCGTTACCTGAACCCTTGAGTTATCTTCTTTGGGCATAAACTCTGTGCCGAGAATGGGAACCAGCAACAGGCTGGCAGCGAAAGCCGCCGCCGCGGCAATGATAACCGTTCTGCGATGCCCGAGCGCCCAATCCAGCAGGCCGGCGTATTTTATCTCGATAATCTTGAACATCTGTTCTGTTTTGGTGAAGAATTTCCTTTGCCCCGACGGTCGTCTGCTTTTGCGGAACAAAACCGCTGAAAGCATCGGCGTCAGTGTAAGCGCGGAAAACAAAGAGGCGAACATGAGAATCGTTACCACTACCGCGAATTCAGAGAAGAAAATTTTCGTAATTCCCCTGACAAAAAGAATCGGAAAGAAAATACAGACCGTCGTCAGTGTGGAAGCGGTAATAGCCATTGCCACTTCCGCGGCGCCATAGACGGCGCCTTCTCTGGGTGTTTCTCCTTCATCATCCCTGTGCCTGGTTATATTTTCAAGAATGACGATTGAATTATCGATAACCATTCCGATGCCGATTATCATACCGAACAGGCTCATCATATTAATCGTATGGCCGAGAAAATACGCGGGTATGATGGCTGCGATCAGTGAAAACGGCATCGCCAGGCCGATGATTAAGGTGCCTCGCCACTGCCGCAGAAATATCAGCACGACGACCATAGACAATATACCGCCTATTAAAAGCGTGTTAGACAAATCATGAATTGTCCGCTCGATATCCTCGGATGAATCCATTACATTTACGAGTTGAATATCGGCAGGCAGGTTTTTCATCAGCTGCGGAATACGTTCACGCACCAGACGCGCGACTTGAACTGTGTTTGCGCCGGATTGTTTCTGGACAAGCAGTATCGCCCCTGATTTACCGTTGATTTTGACATAACGCTGAATTTCCTTGAAATCATCCTCGACGGTCGCTACGTCCGACAGCTTGACGACCATCCCGTTTCGCGCCGAAAGGACTATCTGCTCCATTGGTTTGACATCCTGGAATTCCCCCGGCACTCTTATCAGATAATCAGTCAGCCCCATTTTAATGTTACCGGCCGAGACGTCTTTGTTTTCATTTATAATCGCTCTTACCACGTCCTGCGGCGTCAGCCCGTAACCCGCTAACCTCTCCCTGTCGAGGTTAACGTTTACCTGCCGTCTCAGCGGAGTAATCAGTGCGGCCGTTCCGACTCCGTCCAGCCGTTTCAGAGGGTCAACCAGCAAATCATCAAGAATATCATCAAGCCGCGAATAACTTTCTTTGGCCGTCACTCCGTAAACCAAAATAGGAAAATTCGAGATATCCATTTTCATTACACGCGGCTCGTCCACCTCGTCGGGAAGATAATTCTGTGCCATGCCGACCGCGTCCCTGACTTCGTTGGCTCGAGTATCAATGTCGGTATCCCACTCGAAGGTTAGCGTGATGATTGATATATCTTCCCTCGACTTGGAATTTATGTGCTTCAATTCCGAAACAGTGGAAACATATCGTTCGAGAATCTTGGTAACTTTCTCTTCAACCTCTTCCGGCGAAGCCCCTTCGTACATAGTCATAACGGTTATCGTGGGCAGGTCCATTTCTGGGAACATATCAACCGCCATAAGAGTCAGGCACAGCACGCCTACCATTATTACGCCGAGAAACAGCATAAAAGTGGTAACGGGATTTTTTACGGATATTTCTGGAAGATTCATTTTACCGCTCCATCAACTACCTGGGCTGCCTGTCCGTCTTTCAATTGATTCTGGCCGTGAGTTACAACCACGTCGCCGACGCTCAGGCCGTCCAGAACTTCGTAAAGCTCTCCCTGCGAAATCCCCAGTTTCAACAGGCGCCGATGAGCCTTTCCATCATTGACGACAAACACGTACTCGTTGTCATATTCTCTTATCAAAGCCGCGTCCGGCACAACAACAGCTTCTTTGCGGTTCACAACTATTGTCATTCTCGCGAACATACCGGGGTTCAATTTTCCGTCCTTGTTCGGCACGCGTATTTCAACCTCGCCCGTTCGTGTCATCGGGTCAACAGCAACCGGAACTTTGAAAACTGTCCCCTGAAAACTGTCATTCGGATAAGCATCTGTCGTGATTAGTACGGGTGTTTTTCCCGCCTTGAGCTGCGGAAGATACCTTTCGCTGACTCCGCCTTTAACTTTCAGCTCATCTATGCGTACGATGTTCAGCAGCGGCGTAGACGGGCCTACCATATTGCCTTCATCCACGTATTTTTTGGCAACAATCCCGTTCAGCGGCGTTTTTATAGTTGCCCTCTCAACGTTGACCTTCACCATTTCAAGTGCCGCCTGTGCCTGCCTGAGCTGCGCCGCGGCCATTTCGGCTGCGGTTACAGCCTTGTCTCTGGCCTGCTCCGTTGACGAGCCGGCCTGGAATAATTTAACCATTCGATTCTTTTCTCGCTCGGCGTCGGCAAGAGTGACCTTGCCGGCCTCAACGGCGGCCTTGACTTCGGCTAATTGCGCCAGGTAAATGTCGTGATTTATTACCGCGATAACCTCACCTTCTTTGACGACAACTCCAACGTCCACCGGCGTTCCGTCCCCCAGCCGCAGTTTTTGAAGCTGTCCGGAAATCTCGGGTACTATCTCGACACTTACCAAAGGCTCGAAGCTGCCCGTAATCGGAATTTTTTCTTCGAGCACTGCCGTGCCTATAACTTCCGCTGAGACAGCGAATGCTTCATTAGCATCGTTCTCGACCGTGTTGTCGGAACGACATGACCGGATTACGAAAATTAAAACGACGAAAACAACTGCCGCAATGATTATTTTGCGTTTTGGATGTTTGAATTTGTATTTCACTTGGATTCTCCACTACTGCTTTTTACAACCATATCATTCTCAAAAGGACTAATAACTCCCATTGCCTTCTGCAAATCGAGCTTTGCAATTATATGCGAATAAACAGCCTGGTAATACAGCGACTTCGCCCTGGTCAGGGCCGACTCTGCGTCGATTACTTCCACTTGTGTATTAACGCCTTCTCGATAGCCGACCTGTGCAAGCCGGTCTCCTTCTTCGGCCCTGTCAAGATTCAAAAGCTGCGACTGAACAAATTCATCAGTGTTTTGAATGGTCAACAGAGCGCTGTTCAACTCGAACAGTGCTGTTTCCTCAGTATCAATCAAATCTATCTGCGACTGTTTGAGCCTTGCCTTTTGCTGGATGACTTTGCCTTCACGCGAAAAGCCGTCGAACAAAGGCATCGCTGCGACAATGCCGCCTTGCCATGCGTGCCCCCAGTCAATTGCAGTGCTGTTATGCGGGTCGGGCCTTGACCAGCTGTTATCAAAATAGCCGCTTATCGTAGGCCAGTAATAACTTTTTTCGATTTTGAGTAATTGAGTTTGATATTTGATGTCGAATTGACGTTGATACAAATCGGGCCTGTTGCGATAGGCTACCTCGACAGCCTGTTCCATACTCATCTGCATAGGCTCGTATTCCAGCTTATCCGACAAAACGAAATCGCTGTCCTGCGAAACGCCCATAGTTTTAAGAAGCTGCGCCTTTGAAATATTTATCGCGTTTTTATTCTGTATCAGCTCGGCATTAAAATTAGAAAGCTCGACCTCGGCGCGAAGCACGTCGAAATCCGAAGCCACGCCGGCTTGGCGTTTCTGTTTCACGTCATTAAGATGTGCCTGGGACGAGCGAACCGCATCGGCGCTTATCTGGTAAAGATGCTGATTAAGAAGAACATCGTAATAGTTGTGCTCGGCCGAATAAATCACATCCTGAGTCGCAGCACGAACAACCTGGTCAGTCATAAGGGAAAATATTTTGCCGGCGTTGATTGTCGCGATGATTGCTCCGCCGGCGAAAACCGGCTGAGTGACTCTAAGGCCCGTCGAATAATTATCAACGTCACCGATTGTAAAGCCGGCAATCGAAGGAACCTCATCGAGCCTGGTATATTCCGCCGTAACATCCAAAGAAGGAAGCGCCGCAGAATTCGCTACCATTTCACCGCCGCGGGCGAACTCCCGCTCCTGAACGATGCTCTGCAGGGTCTTGTTGTTTCCCAGCGTCAGCTTCAGACAATCCTGTAAGCTTAATTTGCCGTCTATTTGCGTTTGAGACTGCTTCTGTATTTCCTTGTGGGTTTTCCATTGGTGATACGCAGTATCTCTGGATAAACTAACCTCTTGATAAAACTCTTCACTGCTTGTGCATCCGACCGACACCGCCAGCAAAACAAGGGCAAGTCGGTATAATAATGTCTTTAATTGATTACTCATTTTAATACTCGATTTCTAATTACTCCTGTGCCGCTTGCCGAATACCCGCCGCCGCGAACTTCAC
>Ga0315554_1002618_pt1 | contig 10261 bp, 2 predicted proteins | sample SalMarSW160370MG_FD_202114 | JGI IMG/M metagenome (GOLD analysis project Ga0315554, IMG submission 202114) | Salt marsh sediment microbial communities from the Plum Island Ecosystem LTER, Massachusetts, United States - Salt Marsh Sediment SW1603-70 ... | reverse complement strand
ACCAGTTCCACGTGAATACGGAGTATTTTGCCGACTACGGCGTCTACGATGTGAAGATTACGGTCCCTACCCACTACATCGTCGGTGCCAGCGGCGGAATTGCGAAGCACATCGAGAACAATCCGGACAACACCACCACCTACAATTTCTACCAAGAGGACATCCACGACTTTGCCTGGGTGACCTCGCCGGATCTCGTGCCGACGGTTCGCAAATTCGTTCACGATAAAATGGATCCGGGCGAGCGATCCGATCGACATCACCCGCTGAAGGAGGTCACCGTCATCCTTCTGACGCAGCCCCACCACGCGAACATGATCGACCGCTATTTCGATGCGACCTTCAAGGCGCTTCGCTACTACGGCGAATGGTACGGCGAATATCCGTACGATGCGATCACCGTCGTGGACCCGGCCAACGGCAGTCGGTCCGGAGGCATGGAGTATCCGACGCTCTTCACCGGTGGAGGGAACATGTACACCCCCAAGGAACAGTCGTCGCCGGAAGGGGTGACCGTTCACGAATGCGGGCACCAATGGTGGTACGCGCTGGTGGGCAGTAACGAGTTCGAAGAGGCATGGCTCGACGAGGGCTTCAACACCTACTCGACCGACCGCGTGATCAATACGGGGTGGAAGCCCTTCAAGGCCGTGCGCTACTTCTTCGGTGGGCCGGGCGCGGGAACCTATGTCGGAATTCCCTACGTGTTTGACGAAGTCGATCAAGGACGACTGGGCCCCGGCGACAACTACTTGCGGCAGATGGGCAAGAACGACGTCATGGCGCGCAAAGCATGGGAATACAACCAGACTTACGGCCTCAACTCGTACACCAAACCTGCGTTGTCACTGGTAATGCTCGAGCGGTACCTGGGCGAAGAGATGATGTATCGCGTGATGCGGACCTATCACTTCCATTACCGCTTCAAGCACCCGACGACCCAGGATTTCATCAATACGGTCAACGAGGTGACGGGAAAAAATATGAACTGGTTCTTCGAGAACACCTGGTTCAGTTCCAACCTGTTCGACTACAGCATCGACCGCATCGTGAACCTGAGGGTTCCCAAGCCGGAGGGGGTGTTCAACGAAAACGGGAAGCCGATGGACAGCACCGAGGTGGGGACCGACACCAAAGAGTACCAGTGCGACGTAATTGTGAAACGAGAAGGGGAGGCGATTGCCCCGGTCGACGTGCTCGTCGTGTTCAAGAACGGGGAGGAGAAACACGAGCAGTGGGACGGGCAGTACCGCTGGAAGAAATTCACGTACCAATCCGACTCCCCCGTGAGCTATGCCATCGTCGATCCGGATATGAAGCTCGCGTTGGACATCAATTACAATAACAACAGCGAGGTAATACGCAACGGCAACTTTCGGTCGCTCACCGCGCGGAAGTACGCTTCGAAATGGATGTTCTGGCTCCAAAACCTTTTTGAGTTTGTAAGCTTCTAATCTGCCGCCGGGTCGAGCATTCAATCGGACTCGACGCCGCATCAGTCCGCTTGAGGCCCGGGCTCTTGACAAGGAGATTGCCATGAAGATCATTTCTACATTGAAGCAAGGGCTTGCACAGACGTCGCATACCAAACGGATGATTCTGTTTGCCTGGTTTGTCAACGTCCTCTTTGCGTTGGTGCTTGCCCTGCCGCTCCTGCGCACCCTCGACAACTACGTCCGCGGCACAGTCATGGAGGAGAAGCTCCTGCAACGGATGGACCCTGCCTGGTCGGGGACGTTCCGCTATGATTTCGAGAAGAACGAGCTGACGCGCTTCGTCGACTATACCATCTTTGGCTACGCACCGTTCGTCAGCCACCTGGAGACGTACCTCGACGGTACGTTCGTCAAGAGCACCGGCAGTTTCTTCTCCAATCTTATTTTCCGTTTTGAAGTCACTCCCGGCTACAACTCGATCCTTGTCTTCCTCGGTTTGCTGTACGTGTGCATGGCCAATTTCCTGGCCGGAGGGTTCATCGGTATCTATTCGAAGGAGTATCGGTCCTCATTCTCAGAATTCATGATGGAGGGGGGTAAGTACTTCGGGCGGTTTTTCAGGCTGGCACTCCTTGCGCTGGTCTTCTACTACCTTTTTTTCACCCTCCTTGTCGATTGGATTGACGCCGGCATTCCCGCCTGGACTCAGAGTTCGGCCTCCGAGCAAACGCCCTACCTGTATTACATGATCAAGGGTATCGTTGCCCTTTTCCTGCTTTCTGTTTTCACGATGATCTTCGATTACGCGCGCATTCGGATCGTTCTGGACGACCGGACCAGTGCACTGCTTGCGTCGGTCGCGGGCGGACGCTTCGCGCTCCGCAATTTCCTGAATACATACGGCCTTTATTTCGTTCTGGCTCTCCTGGGCGTCGTGCTCATAGCAATCTACGCACTCCTGGAAAGTCTTCTTCCACAGGACTCCTACTGGCCCCTCGTCGCCGTGTTTCTCCTTCAACAGCTGTATATGATCGCTCGATTCTGGCTGAAGGCCAATTTTTACGCGTCTCAGACCGCGCTCTACCGCGACCTCGCCGCGCAAGAACATAAAGCCGCGCTGGCGGCGGCGCCGTCGCTCGTTTCCTGACGCAAGGCCGTGAGGAGGGGAGCGTGTGATGTGAGCAGAAGTGAGAGAGCGGTTCTTCGGCCGAGTGCTTCCCTAGTTTTTTTTACACCTTCCGACTCGTGGGCCGGCAGAGAGGTAGCCTCTGCGCCGTCCTAGGAGGAGCGAGTAGTAGCCGTGCGATGAGCTGTTTCAGACGCCATGGTTGAATGTCCACAGAACGTAATCACACCTCGGAGGATCGTTCGATGACGATGATCAACAGTATCCGCAGATGCGCTCCCATTGTCGCGCTCCTGACAGCTGTGGCAGCCCTCGCTCTTCCCGCCGCCGCCCAGCCTTCTCGATCAAGCATGAAGTACGACACGACACTCTACAACAAGATGCAGTGGCGTGAAATCGGACCGTTCCGCGGCGGCCGATCCGTTGCCGCTGCCGGCCACAGAGACCAGCTGTACACCTATTACTTCGGCGCTACGGGGGGTGGCATTTGGAAAACCGAGAATGGGGGGCACACGTGGACGAATGTGTCCGATGGATTTCTGAAGGTCGGCATCGTCGGCGCGCTCGCAGTGGCGGAATCGGACCCGAACGTCATCTACGCCGGCACCGGCGAATCGTGCATACGAGGCAATGCCATGCCCGGTGAGGGGATGTACAAATCGGTCGACGCGGGGAAGACCTGGAAGTTCATCGGTCTGAAGGAGGCTCAGACGATCAGCGAGATCGCCGTCCATCCGAAGGACGCCGATCTCGTGTACGTCGCGGCCTTCGGGCATGTGTTCGGCCCGAATCCGGAGCGCGGCGTGTACCGTTCGAAGGATGGCGGGAAGACCTGGGAGAAGATCCTCTACGTGAACGACAAGACTGCGGCCGTCGACATTGCCCTCGATCCTTTCAATCCGCGCGTACTGTATGCCGGAATGTGGGAAGCGTGCCGCACACCGTGGAGCATGATCAGCGGCGGACCCGGTAGCAGCCTCTGGAAATCAACAGACGGCGGCGACACGTGGACGGATCTTTCCGGTAATCGTGGCATGCCGAAAGGAGTGAAAGGGAAAATCTGTGTGGCCGCTTCCGGCGCTGAGGAGGATCTCGTGTGGGCTATGGTCGAGGCTCATGAGGGGGGTCTCTTCCGGTCGGACAACGCGGGAGCAACTTGGCGGAGAGTCAATCAGGACCAGCGTATCCGGCAGCGCGCATGGTACTACTCCCACGTGTACGCCGATCCGAAGAATCCGGAGACGGTGTACCTCCTCAACACCGGCTTTTACAAGTCGATCGACGGCGGGCGGACCCTTACCGGCGTCGGTGTACCGCACGGGGACAACCACGATCTATGGATCGACCCAACGAACCCGTTGCGGATGATCGAGGCCAACGATGGCAGCGTCAACGTTTCCTACGACGGCGGAAAGTCGTGGAGCGATCAGGACATCCCGACAGGACAGTTCTACCATGTCCTCGTCGACGACCAGTTTCCCTATTACATTTATGGCGCACAACAGGACAATAGCACGATAGGCATCCCAAGCCGGACCACGGGATTCGGCATCAGCCGCACCGACTGGTTCGACGTCGGGGGTGGCGAGAGCGGCTACATTGCCGTCAATCCGAAGAAGCCATACATCATCTATGCGGGAAGTTACGACGGCTATCTGACGCGATACGACAAGCGGACGGATCAAACAGAGGACATCAACGCCTGGCCCGATAACCCGATGGGGGGCGGCGCGGACTCTGCCAAGTACCGTTTCCAGTGGACCTATCCCATCATCACATCCCCGCACGACCCGAATGTCCTCTACATAGCTGCGAACGTCGTGTTCAAGAGTACCGATGAAGGAAAGAGCTGGGCCATCATCAGCCCCGACCTGACGAGGAATGACAGGAGCAAAGAAGCCTCCTCAGGTGGACCAATTACGAAGGACAATACAAGTGTGGAGTACTATTGCACGATCTTCGCTCTTGACGAATCGCCTGTTCAGAAAGGAGTGCTCTGGGCCGGCTCGGACGACGGGTTGATCCACGTTTCGACGGACGGAGGAGCAAGCTGGAAAGATGTCACGCCGAAGGACCTCCCGGAGTGGTCGCGCATCAGCCTCATCGACCCGTCGCCGCATGACGCGGGCACGGCGTACGTGGCCGCAAAGCGGTACGAACTCGACGATTTTCGCCCGTTTATTTACAGAACTTCAGACTTTGGAAAGACGTGGAAGAAGATTGTAAGGGGGATTCCCGATTACGAATTTGTTCACGCTGTCCGAGAGGATCCAAACCGGAAGGGATTGCTCTATGCGGGCACGGAGCGCGGCGTGTGGGTTTCCTTCGACGACGGAGAAAACTGGCAGACGCTGCAGCTCAACCTTCCCGTGGTCCCGGTGCACGACCTGATGGTGCAGCCGCGGGAGAACGATCTCGTTGCCGCCACCCACGGACGGGCGTTCTGGGTGCTCGATGATTTGACGCCTCTTTACCAGCTCGCAGATGCGGCGAAAAGCTCCACCTATCTGTACCAACCACGCCTCACCTACCGGATGCGCGGTTTCGGCGGCTTCACCCGGCCCGGCTCGAAGGTCGGTCAAAATCCTCCCAATGGCGCCATCGTCTACTACTACTTCAAGGACAAGCCGAAGGGGGAAGTGAAGATGGAGTTTCTCGACAAGGATGGAAGACTCGTCAAAGCGTTCAGCACCAAGCAGGAGCGCGGGGAGGGTGAACAGCAGCGCGACTCCGATGAAGAGGAATCATCCTTCCGCGGCAGGCGCGGTCGTGCGCGACTTTCCGCCGACTCCGGCATGAACCGTTTTGTGTGGGATTTGCGGTACGCTGATGCGACGACGGTGCCCGGCGCCCTTCTCTGGGGAGGCACCACGCGAGGTCCCGTCGTCGTGCCGGGCAACTACACGGTCCACCTGATCGCGGGGAACGACACGATCCGGCAGTCCTTTGATGTGAAACTGGATCCACGCGTTGAGACCGCGCAGGCCGAGCTGCAGGAACAGCTTGATTTCCTGCTCAAGATTCGCGATAAGCTTTCAGAGACGGATGATGCGATCAACACCATCCGCGACGTCAGGAAGCAAACCGATGACGTGTCGAAGCGGGCGCAGAACCTCCCATCGAAGTCGACAATCCAGGACGCTGTCAAAGTCCTGAACCAGAAGCTCTCCGCAGTAGAGGAAGAACTGATCCAGGTGAAGATCAAGAGCAGCCAGGATGCGCTCAACTTCCCGATCAAGCTCAATAACAAGATTGCGGCTCTTGCAAGCACCGTGGGAAGCGCCGATACACGGCCAACGAGGCAGGACTACGATGTTTTTAATGAGCTCTCTGTGAAAATCAACGTTCAGCTCAAGAAGTACAAAGAGATTCTCTCTACCGATCTTCCGGCGTTCAACCGGTTCGTCCGGGAACAGGAGGTTCCGGCCGTGATCCTGAAGCCTGAGAGGAAGTAAGGTCACGGCAGGGCCGGACCAGACTTTTGTCCTACATCACGGGCCTTTGCCACGGTGGCGGCTATCTTCGTGATTGCCTGTCGCGCCCCAAGATCAAACGAAACAGAACATGAAGAACCGATCCAAAACAAAAGCGGACCTCGCAAAAGAGTTGGCCGCTCTTCGCCGAAAGCTCAGACTCCTGGAACGCAAACACGAAATTGCAACGGACGCTGGCGTCACGACGCTGGCTGAGGAATCGTTGAACAGGTACAAGTTTATCGCAAGCGCATCCCAGGATTTTATGACTCTCATCAACAGAGCCTACCTCTATGAAGCTGCCAACGACGCGTACTGCAGAGCCTGGGGGAAGACGGAGGCAGAGATCGTCGGCAGCAGCGTGATTGACCTCTGGGGTGAGGACGTATTCAAGAAGAACATCAAGCTTCATCTGGATCGTTGTTTCAAAGGGGTCCAGGTTCGGTGCGAGGACTCTTTCACGTTCCCGGCCTTCGGGTTGCGGCAGTACGAGGTGACGTATTCACCCTTCCGGACGGAGAAGGGAATCATCACGCACGTCGCCGTCATCACGCACGACATCACGGACCGGAAACAGGCGGAGCAGAACCTGCAGACGGGGCAAACGCGTCTTAGTCAGATCACCGACAACATGCGCGACATCGTCGCTGTCACCGATCCCAACATGATTCTTCAATACGTCACACCCTCCGTGAAGAACATCCTTGGCTACAAGCCGGAGGGGATCACAGGCACCCCCGCGCTTCAGTTGATCCACCCGGAAGACAGCACGCGGGTCAAGCAGGTGGTCACCACGCTCTTGCAGACCAGGAACCCGGGCAAAGCGGAATTTCGGTACCGGCACGCGGGCGGTCACTATATTTGGCTGGAGACTACCGGGAATCTCATCGCCGGCGAGAAGGGGACAATTGAAGGAATCGTTCTGGTGTGCCGGGACGTGACGGAGCGGAAACGAGCTGAGGAAGCGTTGCGTGAGAGCGAGGAAAAGTTTCGGTCGCTCGCTGAGCGGTCCCCCAACATGATCTTCATCAACAGAAGGGGACGGATTGTCTACGCGAACATGAAATGTGAGGAGATCATGGGGTACCGGAGGGATGAATTCTACAGCCCCCAATTCGACTTCTTGAAGCTGATTGCCCCGGAATCCCGCGACGTTGTGAAAAAGAACTTCATGAAGCACCTCGCCGGCGAAGAGGTCCCGCCGTATGAGTATACGCTCGTCACATCAGACGGAAAGCGCATCGAGGCGATCCATACAACAAAAGTCATCGACTACGAGGGCGAGCCGACGATCCTCGGGATCGTCACGGACATTACCGACCGCCGAAGGGTCGAAACAGCCTTGCGGGAAACCAACGAGACCCTGGAGGCTCTTATCCAGTCTTCACCTCTCGCGATCACTATGCTGGACCCCGCGGGGAAGGTACAGATCTGGAACCGAGCGGCCGAGCAGATTTTCGGCTGGAGCGCGCAGGAGGTTATCGGTCGGCCGAACCCCATCGTGCCGCCGGAAAAGCAATCGGAGTACAACGAGCTGCTCTCCCGGATACTCCAAGGTGAATCATTAGCCGGCGTTGAGGTTCGCCGCACCCGCAAGGACGGCAGCCTCATCGACGTAAGCGTATCAACTTCCCTCCTCAAGGACGTGCACGGAGGTGCGCGCGGAATCATGGCCGTAATCGCTGACATCTCAGAGCGCAAGGCGATGGAGAAGAGGCTACAGCTGTCGGATCAAATTCTCCAAAGAGTCGGTTCGCTGGTGCTTGTTGCGAATTCTGGGGGCGAGATTATCTACACAAGCCCTTCCGTGAAGACCGTGCTTGGCTACAACCCGGAAGAACTTCTCGGCGACAACTGGTGGCGGATCAGCGGTGAAAATCAAAAGAGCGCGGCTCGGGAGCGGGATCGTGTCGCCCGAAGCGCGCGCGGAGAACTCCCGATTATCGAATCGACATATGAGACGTTCATCCGGCACCGGGACGGCGGGATGCGATGCATCTTGTGGAAGGATTCTGCCGGACCTGAAGGCATGTTGATCGGCGTCGGTCAGGATATCACGGAGCTCAAGCACGCCGAGGATGCCTTACAGCAGAGCGAAAGACGATTCAAAGCTCTGATCGAGAAGAGCTCAGACGTCGTCCTGATTGTCGATACCTCTGGAACAACCCGGTATCTCAGCCCCTCCGTTGAAAGAGTGTTGGGGTTCAAGGCAGAGGAGCGGCTCGGTCGCAATACGTTCGAACTGGTCCACCCCGAGGACCGTGCCCCGGTCGAGGTCACATTTAAGGATCTCGTGCGGACGAGCGGGAAGAGCATCACCATCCAAATGCGCGCCAAGCACAAGGATGGTTCGTGGAGATGGCTGGAAGCCACAGGCACAAACCACCTGTACGATCCGACCGTCGGCGGCGTGGTCATCAATTATCGCGACATCACCGAGCGGAAACGCTCCGAGGAGGAGCTGATCAGGCTTCGCAAGGCTGTTGTTTCCTCCGGGGAAGTGATCTTCATGACCGACCGGGATGGAATCTTCAGCTTCGTGAACCCTACGTTTACATCCGTCTATGGCTACACAGCCTCGGAGGTCGTCGGCAGGACTACCCCTCGCATCCTGAAGAGCGGTCTGATGCAGCAGAAACACTATGCGAACTTTTGGAAAACAATCCTGAACAAAGACCTTGCGATAGGCGAACTCACCAACAAGACCAAGAACGGCCGTTTGCTCACGATTCACAGCTCGGTCAATCCCATCCTCGACGACCAGGGTCAGATCGTGGGATTTCTTGCGATCCAGCGCGACGTCACAGAGCAGAAGAACGTTGAAGAGAAGATTCGCGAGCAGGCAGCACTTCTCGACATCGCGCAGGATGCAATCATCGTGCGGACCATGGACGACCGGATCGTATACTGGAACAAAGGCGCCCAACGCCTGTACGGTTGGTCGGCCGAGCAGGCCATCGGAAAGGATGCGAATGAGCTCTTGTTCAAAGAACTTCCGCCGCGATTAAATGAGGCGAACGCGGCGGTTCTCGACCAGGGAGAGTGGTCGGGAGAATTAACCCAAATCTGCAAGAATCAGACGGAGGTGATCGTTGAAAGCCGCTGGACGTTGGTCCGCGACAGGAATGGGCTTCCGCTTTCCAAGCTGGTCGTCAACACGGACATCACCGGCAAGAAAAAACTCGAAAAGCAATTCCTCCGCGCGCAGCGAATGGAGAGCGTTGGAACCCTTGCCGGCGGCATCGCGCACGACTTGAACAACGTGCTGGCGCCGGTGCTGATCTCCCTTCAAATTCTTCGCAAGAAGCTTCCCAATCCGGAAGATCGGTCGATGCTTGATCGACTCGAAGCAACTGTTCAGCGGGGTGCAGATCTCGTCAAACAGGTTCTCAGCTTCAGCCGGGGAATGGAAATCGACCGCTCGCTTCTGCAGGTGCGTCACCTTATCGAAGAGAGCAAGAGGTTCGTGAAAGAAACGTTTCCTGCGGGAATCGAGATCACCACGAACACACCCCCCGACCTTTGGCCGGTCAGCGGCGACTCCACACAACTTCACCAGATCCTGCTGAATCTGTGTGTCAACGCACGGGACGCCATGCCCAACGGCGGCACGCTCAGCATCGAGGCCAGCAACCTGATCGTGGATGAGAACTTCACTCGTATCGACGTCGAGGCCAAGATGGGACCCCATATCGTCATCTCGGTCAGTGACACGGGCATCGGAATCCCGGCTGATATCCGGGACAAGATCTTCGAGCCCTTCTTCACAACAAAAGAGGTCGGGAAGGGCACGGGCCTCGGGCTATCCACCGTCTACGCAATCGTCAGAGGCCACACCGGGTTCATCCACGTGTACAGCGAGGTCGATAAGGGAACGACCGTCAAAGTGTACCTTCCTGCCATTCCATCGGAGCAGATCGAGAAACCCGTTGAGGAAGCGATCCGGAGTTATCGAGGGAATGGTGAGCTGATTCTCCTGGTGGATGATGAAACCGCGATCTGCGAGATCGCGAGGATGACGCTCGAGAGCAACGGATACAGGGTTCTGACCTCCGGAGACGGGGCGGATGCTCTCACGCAGTACTTTTCCCACAGACCTAACATCAAGCTCGTCATTACGGACATCAGTATGCCGATCATGGATGGACCGGCACTCATTCGGGCTCTTCGCCGACTCGACCCCGCCCTGAACATCATTGCAGCAACGGGATTGGGAGATCGGATGA
>Ga0315554_1002615_pt1 | contig 10266 bp, 9 predicted proteins | sample SalMarSW160370MG_FD_202114 | JGI IMG/M metagenome (GOLD analysis project Ga0315554, IMG submission 202114) | Salt marsh sediment microbial communities from the Plum Island Ecosystem LTER, Massachusetts, United States - Salt Marsh Sediment SW1603-70 ... | reverse complement strand
ATGAAGCGGGGTGCCGTGCTCTGTTGTGCCGTCTTCTTGTCCGTTTTAATCGGCTCACTGGCGTTCGCGGGGGATCCGGTGGAGCATCGTGCGATCACGATTTCCAACGACTACGAGTTCACCGTGGAGAACGGGGTCTGTTCTGGATCGGGCGAGTTGAACGACCCTTACGTCATCGAGGACTGGGTGATCGACGCCGGCTACGACGACTACGGGATCCGAATTCATGGAACCAGCAAAGCGTTCGTCATCCGCAACGTGGCGATCAGCGGAGCGGCCAAGTCGGCCATCTACCTGAGCTACGTGAAGAACGGGCGCGTGGAGGACTGCCTCTTCGACGGGAACTGGGCCGGCGTGACGCTCAGCTTCGCGACGTTCAACCGCGTCGCCGGCTGCACCTTCTCCGACAACACCGACGGGATTCACTGCTACTTCTCTTCCCTGAACCAATTCCTGGAGAACGCCTTCGATCGGAACGATACGGCGATCTGGCTCGACGCATCGAACGAGAACGAACTGATCGGCAACTACGTCGGCGAGTCGCACATGGGGATCTACCTGAACTTCGGTTCGACGGCCAACCGCGTCCTGGACAACGCGTTCGTCGACAACCTCCATCATGCGCACACCGACGATCCGAACCTCTGGGACGACGGCGCCGCGGGCAACTACTGGGGAGGATACAAAGCGATCGACGCCGAACGGGACGGGATCTGGGATTCACCGTACCTGATCACGAGCGACGGCGATCAGGACAACTTCCCGCTGGTGACCCATCCTCTCGTCCCGACTCCGCCGCCGGCGCCCTGCGACCTCTGAATCCTCCTGCACCTTCGATGGCATGACGAGCGGGCGCGTTCCGGGCGCCCGCTCGCCTGTTTCGGGCGCTACAGCAGCGGCGCGAATCGGTTCTTGTTCCAGTACTCCTCCTTGAGCGCCTCGTCCTGGCGAAGGAGGAGGCGGTAGTGGGTGCTCTCCCACTCGGCCAGGTCGCGGAAGAAGCCGGCGACCGCCGCATCCTCGGCCGCATCGGCCTGCCGCGAATAGAACTCGTAGGCGTTCTTCTCCAGCAAGATGCCGATCGAGAGGGCCGACATCTCCAGGTGCTTCCCGCCGATCCGCCGGACGAAGTCCTCCGAGAAGATCCCGGAGGCCACCGGCTCTCGGCCCTCCGGCAGGCCGCTCGACGGGTCCCACGTCTCCCCCTCGACCAGCGCTCGATAGCCGTCTTGGAGCGCCTCGTAATGCTTCCGCTCCTCGTCGGCGAGCCGCGCGAAGGTCTCGCGGGCCCCCGGATCCTCCGACCTTTCGGCCGCCAGAGTGTAGAACGTGAACCCGTCCCTCTCGGCCTCCATCGCGTCGCGCAGGACCCGGGCCAGCTCCGTCTCTCCCATTCGTCCCTCCTTCCGGCCGCACAGGGTAGCCGAGTCCCGGGTCGATGCCAATCGTTTGACTTCGGCGGTGTGCCCCCTACACTGTGAATCGGAAAGGACGCCATGGCTTCAGACCGGCTCTTCGATCAAGTGCGGGGGGAGATTCCCTATTCCCTCCTCCACGTCCCGATTAGCGACATCCGCGAGGGACAGCGGATCGGCCAGTGCTTCCTCGTGAAGCGGAAGGCCCAGCGCTCGACGCGGACCGGGGATCCGTATCTCGAGATCCTTCTCGCCGATCGGACCGGGACGCTCTCCGCCCGTGCGTGGGCCGAGGCGACCCAGCGGTACGCGACCCAGTTCGACGAGGGCGAGTTCGTCTTCGTGGAGGGGCGATCCGAGACGTATCGCGGGAACCTCCAGCTGATCGTCGAGTCGATCCGCCGGCTGACACCGGCCGAGCAGGACTCGGGGCAGGTCCCCGGCTTCGATCCGGCGCTCCTCGTCCCGTCGACCGATCGCGACATCGATCAAATGTGGAACGATCTCCTCGCGCTGGCGCGGACCGTCGAGCCCGACGCGCTCCGCCAGCTCACCCTCGATCTCCTCGCGGAGCACGAATCACGGCTCAGGGAGTTCCCCGCCGCGGCGTCGAAGCACCATGCGTATCTGGGCGGCCTGCTGGAGCACACGCTCGAGGTCGCGCAAAGCGTATCGACGTACGCGGAACAGAACCCCGGCTTCGACCTGAACCGGGGCCTCGCCGTCGCCGGGGCGATCCTCCACGACATCGGGAAGCTTATCGAGTTCGAGAATCCGGTGGCCGTCAGCTACACCCTCAAGGGGCAGCTCCTCGGACACCTCCTCCTCGGTCGGGACATGATCCGAGAGGCCGCGGCGAAGCGGTCGTGGCCGGACCCGCGCCTGCCCGACTTGCTCGAACATATCCTTGTCTCACATCACGGCAGAACCGACTACGCTACGGCCAAACTCCCAATGACAAGGGAAGCGATCGCCGTGTACTACCTGGACAACCTCTCAGCGAAACTCAACGAGATCGCTGCCATCATCTCAAGTGATCCGAATTCCAGCGACTTCACGAACTGGGTGCAGGACTACGAGCGTCGATTCTTCAAGGGCTCTCTCGAGGACGGGTAGCCGGCGCGCGGCCGATTGAAGCGAATTCCAGCCCGCCTATAATCGGTCGCCATCCAACGGGTTTCGGAAGGAGAGTCACCATGCGAACGGACTACTGCGCGGAGTTGGCAGCGGCAGACGTCGGCCGGACGGTGACCCTGGCAGGATGGGTCAATCGCCGGCGCGATTTCGGCGGGATCACGTTTGTCGATCTGCGCGACCGATCCGGGATCGTGCAGCTCTTCTTCCCCGGCGACGTATCGGACCTCGTAGAAGCGCACGGCCTCAATCGCGAGGACGTCATCCGCGTCACCGGGACGATCGCGCGGCGCGGGAAAGAAAACGTCAATCCTGACATGGTGACCGGCGAGATCGAGGTCCACGTCGAGAGCCTCGCGATCCTCAATCGCGCGAAGACGCCTCCGTTCCTCGTCGAGGGCGATGGCTCCGACACGACGGAGGAGACGCGGCTTCGGTACCGCTACGTCGACCTGCGCCGCGAGAAGATGCAGCGCAACCTCGCGCTCCGCCATCGCGTGTTCAAGAGCATCCGAGACTACTACTCCGAACAGGGCTTCCTGGAGATCGAGACCCCGTTTCTGACCAAGTCGACGCCCGAGGGGGCACGCGACTTCCTCGTTCCGAGCCGGATGAACCCCGGGTCGTTCTACGCCCTCCCTCAGTCGCCGCAGCTATTCAAGCAGCTGTTCATGATCGGAGGGGTCGATCGGTACTTCCAGCTGGTCAAGTGTTTCCGCGACGAGGACCTCCGCGCCGATCGGCAGCTCGAGTTCACGCAGCTCGACCTCGAGATCGCCTTCCCGACGGACAAGGACGACGTCCTTCGCTTCCTGGAGGACGCAATGGCCCGCGTCTTCCGCGAGACGCTCTCCGTCGAGTTGGAGATCCCGTTCCCCCGGCTGTCGCACGCCGAGGCGATCGCCCGCTACGGGATCGACAAGCCGGACCTCCGATACGGGATGGAGATCCACGATGTCTCGGAGCTCGTCGCTCAGTCCGGCTTCCGCGTCTTCACCGAGGCGGTCGCTGTCGGCGGGAAGGTGGCCGGGATCCTTGCCGAGGGCTGCGCCGCATACTCCCGCTCGGCACTCGACCATCTCCAGGACGTCGCCGTCTCGGCCGGCGCCCGGGGGCTCGTCTGGCTGAAGGTCGAGGAATCGATCTCCTCGCCGATCGCCAAGTTCCTGAGCGACGCCGAACTCGGAGGGATCGCCGAAGCGTTCGGCGCCGGGCGGGGCGACCTGATCCTCCTCCTCGCCGGGAAGGGGATCGAACCCCCGCTCGGCGAGCTCCGCCGCACGATCGCGCGGCAGGAGAAGCTCGCGAAGGACGAATGGAGCTTCCTCTGGGTGACCGATTTTCCGATGTTCGAGCTCGACGAGGCCGGGGAGCTAACCAGCTCGCACCATCCGTTCACGTCGCCGCACGCCGACGAGATCGACGCCCTTGAGACCGATCCGCTCTCGGTCGTCTCCAACGCCTACGATCTCGTCCTGAACGGGATCGAGCTCGGGAGCGGGAGCATCCGAATCCACGATCGGGGGCTTCAGGAGCGGATCTTCCGCCTGCTGAAGATCTCCCCAGAGGAGGCGGAGCTTCGATTCGGGTTCTTCCTCCGTGCGCTCGAATACGGGGCGCCGCCGCACGGAGGCTTCGCACTCGGAATCGACCGATTGGTGATGCTCATGGCGGGCGAGAATTCGCTCCGTGAAGTCATCGCGTTTCCCAAGACGGCAACCGGCCTCTGCCCTCTCACAGAGGCGCCGATGCCGGTCGCGAAAGTGCAGCTCGACGATCTCGGCATCGCCATCCGATGACCCGCGACAAGGCGCGACGCGTACTGATCCCCGTCGCCATCTGCGTCGCGCTCCTCGGTGCGCTCCTTATCCTCACGTCGAACCTCGACGACGTCGCGCTCGGCCCGGGGCGGCCCTCGTCCGAAGACGACTCGATCGCCAGATCCGGGGGATCGGACGGACGCGGCGGGCTCGCCGTGGACATGGGATTCGTCCGGCACCTTCTCTTTCTCGCCTTCACGGCTTCGCTGACGATCGTGTTCCTCGGCGCCCTGTTCACCCGATTCCTCCGGAGATGGCTCTACTTTGCCATCGGCCTGTTCGGTGCGCTCCTCGTCTTCGACCTGGTCGCGTCCAGACTTCCATCCACGACGGATCTCGGGCCGGACGAGGCGACGCGCGACCGGGTCGTCGTCGCGTCGGCCGAGCCCGAATCGGCGGGCTGGAGCCGCGTCCTCGCCGCCGCGGGACTGTCGCTCGGAACGTGTGCGGTTCTCTTTCTCGGCTCGTCCTGGGTCGCGGCGCGGTGGCGCGCCCATCGGTCGCGGCGCGCAGACTGGAAGCTCGCTTGGCAACTCGATCAGCTCGCCGTGCAGGCGACCTCCGCCGGGCGGAGCGCGGACCTTGTGTTCCGCTGCTACCGTGAAATGGTCGATCTGCTCAGCCGGGGAGAGCGGGTCGCGCACGCGGCGCTGACACCGAGGGAATTCGCCGACCGCCTGCGGAACCTCGGACTCCGCATCGAGGCGGTCGATCGTCTCACCGAGCTGTTCGAGCTGGTCCGCTACGGCCATCGAGAGAGCCGTCCGTTCGCGGAGGGTGCGGTCGCCAGTCTCGAGGAGATCCGGAGGAGCAACCGGTCCGCGGCGGCGAGCCACTAAGTATGCCGGCCGCAGGATATTGTGAGACCTTCTTCTATGCGAGTCTCTATCAGAATATGGTTATCCCACGTCTCCAGAGCCATCGAGGAGACGTTGAGCAGAGAAGTGGCTCGGACTGCGACGTCACGGTATCATCCACGGTCGATGACGAAAACGGCGCGTAATCTGTCTTTGGTGATCTTCGCGGTCGCGCTGATCGGGTTGCTGTTGATCCTCGGGCCGAACCTGCAGCGCATCGAACTGCGCCCCGGGGAGGCGAACCGCGCTCCTCCGGCCGACGTGGAAACGTACACGCCCGACCTGGGCGACAATCCGACCGGCGCGGTCGCCTACGCCATCTTTCTGCGGATCCTGTTCATCGCGGCCATCGCCTGCCTCGCGTTCAGCGTCGCCGGCTCGATCTTCAGCAAGAGGCTGCGAACCTACCTGGCGACATTCGGGATCATCTGTCTGTTGTTCATCTGGGTGTTCTTCCTTCCAGAGCTCGCGCCCGACAAGGCCGAGCCGGAGCCGCAAGCGACGGAATCGTCCGACACCGGGTTAATGGAGGCGAGCACGGGCCCGCCGGCCGAACAAGCCGCTCCGCCCGGCTGGTCGTTCGCCGCCGTCGCGAGCGGCCTTTCGATCGGCGTGGTCGTCCTCGTGGCGGTCGCCTGGGCGAAGCTCGCGCCGCGCTGGAGGCGGCGCGTCGAGGAAGGGGACCGCAGCGAGTTGGAGGAGCTCCTCGAGACCGTCGCCGCGGCGGCCGACGAGATCCAATTCGGCGGAGACCCGCGGTCGGCCGTTCTCCGCTGCTATCGGGAGATGGTGCGGATTCTGTGCAGGGGCAAGACGATCGACTACGTGCACATGACGGCGCGCGAACTGGCCGCCGCCCTCCATCGTGCCGGGTTCACCACCCGGCACGTCGATCAGCTGACCGAGATCTTCGAGCTGGTCCGCTACGGGAATCGCAGTGGGGAGCCGCTCGCCGAGCGCGCGATCGGTTGCCTCGAGGCGATCCGGGAGGCGTACGCGACATGAGGAGCAAGGCGAGGCTTCTTCGATTCGTCATCCTGGTCGGCGTCTCGGCGATTGTCGTCGCCCTCACGCTCCTTCTGCTGTACAGCGAGCCGCTCCGGCGGGCGATCGTCGAACCGCTGACGTGGGCACTCAACGACATCCGCCAATCGCTCGCCTTACTCCCTCAGGCCCTCCTCTGGGGGATCGCCCTACTGATCGGGTGCGCCGTCCTCGTGGCTTCGTGGCGTCGTCTGCTGAGCGGATCCGAACCGCGTCCGGACTACCCAAGTCGGCCCGTCGTCAAGCCGCATAACACGAACGCCATCGCGCGTCTGGCACGCGACCTCGACCGCGCGCCGAAGCGCCACGTCAGCCGGGTTCGGATCCTTCGCGAGCTGTCGATCGTCGCCGTCCGGCTGATCGCCCGAAGGGAGGGGCTTTCCCTCGAAGAGGCGCGAAGGCTCCTCACCTCGGGCCAATGGCCGGACGATCCCCTCGTCAGACGGTTCTTCGCGTCGCGCGGGGCTGGGCAAAGAGGCGTGCCGAAGCGGTCCTTCATCGAAGCCGTCGCCTACACGGTGGCGTACCTCGAACGATATCATCAGGAGGTCTAGATGCTGTTGCGCGAAGTCGGTGAGAAGGCAGACCGGATCATCCGAGAGGTATCGAAGGCGATCGTCGGCAAGGAGAACGTCCTCCACCGCGTGATGAACGGGATCCTCGCAGGGGGGCACATCCTGTTCGAGGACTACCCGGGCCTCGCCAAGACCCTGATCGCAAGGTGCTTCGCACAGGTCCTCGGCATCGAGTTCAGGCGGATCCAGTTCACCCCCGATCTCCTCCCGAGCGACATCACCGGGTCTCACATCTTCGAACGGGAGCGGAGCGAGTTCGTCCTCGCTCCAGGGCCCCTGTTCGCCAACATCGTCCTCTCCGACGAGATCAACCGCGCCACCCCGAAAACACAGTCCGCGCTTCTCGAAGCGATGCAGGAGGGGCAAGTCTCGATCGCCGGCGACACGCGGCGTCTTCCCCAGCCGTTCATCGTGATCGCGACGCAGAACCCGATCGAATACGAGGGGACCTTCCCCCTCCCCGAGGCGCAGCTCGACCGGTTCATGCTCCGCCTCGGCGTCGGATATCCGACCATGGCCGAAGAGGTCGAGATCCTGCAGCGTCGCCTCGAACGGAGGCAGGACGAGTTCGAGTTGTCGACCGTCTCCACGGCGGAGGAGCTGCTCGCGATGAGAGGCGCGGTCGAGGACGTGATCGTCGACCCGGACATCGAGCGCTACATCGTGACGATCGCCGCGAACACGCGCTCCCATCAGAGCGTCCTCGTCGGCGTCAGTCCCCGCGGTTCGCTCGCGTTGATCAAGCTCGCGCGCGCCAAGGCGGCGCTCGACGGGCGCGATTTCGTCATCCCGGACGACGTCAAGGATCTTGCCACCGACGCGCTGGCCCACCGCCTCATCCTCAGCCCCGAGCTCTGGTCGAAGCGCGTCACCGACCGGGACGTCGTCGCGAGCGTCGTCCAGTCCGTCCCCGTTCCGAAAGTGCCGTGAAGACGAGGAATTCCCTCCTCCTTCCCCTCGGGATCGGATGCGCGCTCGTCGCCGCCGGGCTCCTCCTGCTGAACGGTTCGATCGTCGCGGCGGCCGTCCCGTTGCTCCTCTTCGTCAGTGTCAGGATGCTCTCCTCGCCCCGGCCGGTGGCATCCGATCTGCGCCTCGTGCGTACCGTCGATCAGCTCCGCGCCACCGAGGGCGACAAGATCGACGTCGAACTGAGCGTGACGAACTCAGGGCCGGCCGTCGCTCTCCTCTCCGTCACCGACGACCCGCCGGCCGGCCTCACCCCGAGCGAAGGCCACGTCCAGTTCCTTGGGCGTCTCCCCGCCCAGGGGAACGAGACGATTTCGTACACCGTCCTCGCCCGGCGTGGGCTTCACGCCTTCGATGAAGTCCAGGTCCGCGTTTGGTCCCCATGGGGCCTGGCGATGCGCGAGTCGCACGTCCGACTCGACACGGACGTGAAGGTCCATCCACGGATCGAGAAGATCGATCCGATCGCGATCCACCCGCAGCGCACGCGGGCGTTCGCCGGTCCGGTCAGGGCGAACCGCGGCGGTCAGGGGCTCGACTTCTTCGGGTGCCGCGCGTACACCCCGGGAGACGACGTTCGGCGGATCAACTGGAGGGCGTACGCGCGCCAGGATTCCCTCATCGTCAACGAATACGAATTGGAGCGGATCGCGGACGTCAACATCATCCTCGACGCCCGCGCGAGGTCCCACGCCCGGCTCGACGGCGAAACGACATTCGACCACTCGGTCCGCGCGGCCGCCAGCCTGGCATCGCACTTCCTCGAACAGGGGAACAACGTCGGGCTTCTCATCTACGGCGACTACATCCGGTGGGCCTTCCCGGGGATCGGGCGTCTCCAGCAGGAGCGGATCCTCGACGAGCTCGCCGAGGCGAGGCTGGGGGACAAGGCCGTCTTCGAGGAGCTCCGCTTCATCCCCACGCGCCTCTTCCCGCCCCGATCGCAATTGGTGCTCGTCAGCCCTCTCGTCGACGAGGACGACATCGAGATCATCGCCCTCCTCGTCGATCGTGGTTACTCGGTCCTCGTCGTTTGCCCGCATTCGCTGACCCTGACGGACGAGGAACATCTCTCTGCCGACGACCGGCCCGTCGATCTGGCCGAGCGGATCCTCGGTCTGAAGATGGACCTGTTCCTCGGCAGCCTGGCGAGGATCGGGACGAGCGTCATCGACTGGAGGGTCGACGAGCCGTTCCGCGTCGCGTGCCAGCAAATCCACCACTCGCGGGTCCGGAGGTACCGCGCATGAAGATCGCGTCGCTGTTGTTCTTCGAGAGCGCCGCCGGAATCCTCGGCGCGGCGGGGTTTGTCCACGGACTCCCGGAGATCGGAATTGCCGGTCTCGTCGTCGGTGGACTGGGGCTCCTCGCCTTCGCCGTCTTCAGACCGGCGTTCGTGCACGCGATGCTGGGTTTCTACGCCGTCGTCGCAGGCGTGACCGGCCTGTTCCACTTGCCGCCGCTTCTCTGTGCCAGCGCCGTGGCCGCCGCGCTGATCGGCTGGGACGCCGGGCTGACTGCACCGCGGGTTTCGCGCGCCTCCACGGGGGTTCGACGACGCTTCGCGCTCGCCTACGCGCTCCGAGCTCTCCCCGTCGCCTTCCTCGGCGTCCTCCTCGTCGCGGCGGCGGGGAGGATCCACGTTCCGCTGACGTTCGGCACCGGGCTGGGGCTCTCGTTCGCCGCTCTCGCTCTCGCAGCGCTCTTCCTGAGGGCCCTTCGTCGCTCCGAGACCACAAGCGGCGACCCACGTCCCGATCGCAAATGAGAAGAGCGGCGGGAGGAAATCCTCCCGCCGCCCATCGAGGTAGCAACGTTGTTCTCTCGCTCGGTTCGGCTATTGCGGCATGCCGAGCTCGCCGCTGATCCGGCCGATGAAGCGCCCCTCCTCCGTATAGCCGCTGATCTCTCCTCTCAGCCCCTGCAGCGTGGACGTGTACGCCGGGTAGAGCCGATACGAGAAGGTCAGCGTTTCGCCTTCCACGAATTGGCTCCCCCAGAGGACCTCGAGCTTCTTCGTCAGGAGGTTCGGGTGCGCGACCGACCCGCCGGCATCGACGACCTCCACCTGCCACCCCGCCGGCATCGTTTCCTGAAAGCCGATCGCCGAGCAGTCTGCCGTCACGGTGATCGTGATCAACACGAGGATCGTGCCGTCGTCTTGGCTGAGAAGCTCTCGCACGGCGAACGCCGGGAGGCTGCCGACCAGGATCCCCTTCCGCCGCGTGCTCGTCCGTCCGCTCGCGTCGCTGACGGTGAGAACCACCTCGTAGTATCCGGGCGACGGGAAGGCGTAAGCCACCAGTGCGGCGTCCGTTTCGATCTCCGAGACGCCGTCGGCGTCGAAGTCCCACTTGTACTGAAATCCGTCTCCGCCGAGACAGGGCTCGCAGACCTCGAAGTTCACGATCTCCGCGGCGTTAGGGTTGTAGGCCGAAGGATCGAAGTCGGC
>Ga0315554_1002613_pt1 | contig 10274 bp, 6 predicted proteins | sample SalMarSW160370MG_FD_202114 | JGI IMG/M metagenome (GOLD analysis project Ga0315554, IMG submission 202114) | Salt marsh sediment microbial communities from the Plum Island Ecosystem LTER, Massachusetts, United States - Salt Marsh Sediment SW1603-70 ... | reverse complement strand
GGAATCCGATGGAAGGACCGGCCACGATATAGGGACGGAATTGCTTCCCAAAAGCCGCTTTCAGAGACAGATCCAGTTCAAAGAACGACATTTGAAAGTCGATGTCGGGTGAAGGAGAGTCCTGATTGAGGGTCCCCCCTTTATTGATATAGAGGGGTCTCAGTTGGAGGGCGATATGGTTGTTGAATTGAATTCCCAAAACGCCTCCGGCGCTCCACAGATTCCTCGGGTTGACAGTCTGTTCCACACCGTCCCCGAGAATGCTCATATCTGCGCGGTTGATTCCTCCGGTACCCCCGAAATACAACTGTTGCCCGATGACTGGACTGACAATAAATACCGTAACAACAATGCCGAGTACCAATGATGTTTTTTTCATTTTTCCAACTCCTTTGCAGGGTCTTAAGCCTTGGTTAAACAATCCAGCCAATAACCTATCTCCTCTGTAAGTCAATTTGACTTCCATCTTTAGAGTAGGCGAGCCGCTCAATTAATCATAATGTCTCCTTTCAATGCGTTGAAGCAGCCAGCTTCAGGAGCCGATAACCCCAAGAATCCTGACCAATCGCCCTTCCCCCATTCAACCAGTTGTTCTGAACGTTTGCACTGAGCTCTCACTTCTCACATCACCAGGCTCCTGTGCAATGACTTTCCAGTAATATTGCGTGTTTGGCTGAAGATTCTCGACGGTGAGATGATGCTCAATCGATGATGGGGCGAACGGCGATTCGACGACGGCCTCAATGTTACACGACGCAAACGCACTGATCACGACCAATCCATACAACAACATGCAGATCCTCTTCCTTCTTCGACATCCCGCCCCCAGCACCAACACCCCAATGCACAAAACAGAGAACCCCACTGAGCTCCGTAATGGAGCAACAGAATCAGACGTCCTCACCGGCGTGGCGCCCGTGAAACTGGGATCGGTTGAATAGTAGAGGTCATAATCCTGAGCATTTCCATTCCACGAAAACGTCACAGCGGATGGACTCACCGATTCGCCCCCTGTGGGATAATTGGCCCTCGTCTGCCGGAAATAGTCGGGGAGGCTGTAGTACTGCTCTCCTTTTGCCAGTTCGTCATACAGGTTGAACGCGAGGACTTCTTCATAATTGTGAAAATAGTAGACGTAGAGATCCCCCGTGGTTACGTCATACACAGTGGAAAGACTGGTGGGATTCTTACCACCCTGATGAACTGCATCGCAAACGGAACGAAAGAACTCCGTCGATATATCCTGGCTTTCAAACAGCATGCAGTCTGCCGTCCTGTACCGCCAGCAGTTATACCATCTGGCGTTCAGCGTGTCGGCATTGGGGAAGTTCGTCATCACCTGGTGATCGCCGCTCCGGCGAACAAACACAACATCCTTTTCGCCGAACTCGATGATGACCGAATTGCCGTGCCTATCCACGAAGAGATGATGGCCGTTCCACACCGGGTAATAGTATTCTGCGAAGTACTCGATGACTTCGTCGACCGTACTGCATACCTCCATCACTTTTTGAACCAGGTCGTAGTTCAGCGTGGGCTTGTTGTAGTAGTTCTTTATGTCATTCCTCACAGGCAACGCGGTGCCGTCATACAGAGACGTCGAGCCATACCACAATCCCTGATCGTTCATGCCCGTCGTGTTGATGAAACTGCCAACGCCTTGTCCCCCTTCCGCACCTAGGTAGACCCTGCCGTATTTGCCTTCAGAGGCAGGCAGCACGCGCATTCGTACGCTGAGGTTGTTCCAATCTGCATTTCGACCTGCGAGGACCTTGTTTCCCTTTGCTGCCATAAACGCCGTACAATCGCCAGCCCTCGCGCATGCGAGAAAGACAATTTGAACCAACAACAGAATGCTGAAAATGTAGTTGTTCATCGTCGCAGCCTTTCGTTCGGTCAGAACGCGTATCCCATCAGGACAGAAATCGTCTGGTGTTTCAAGTCGATGTCGTCGGCGCTCCGATCGAAATTGAGCAATCCCTTCATGAGCCTCAGATCAAGCGAGAGTTTCCAGATTTCGACCCCACCTCCGATAACAAATCCCAAATCATAGCTCCTGATGTCCTCAAGGAAGCCAGTGTTGTTGAACGCTCCGATCAGCGCAGCAACCGCCGGTCCTGCATAGACGTTGGACCTCAGCCTGTTCTCCGTGAAAAAAGTCGCTTTCGCCAGCAAAGGCATTTCAATATAGAGGAAGATGTTGCTAAGCCAGACATCCCCGACTGTATTGATTCTTGATCCTTTCATGGTGAAAAGGACTTCCTGTTGGAGAGAGAACGTATTGTTAAACTCATAGGTAGCGAAACCTCCCAATGTCAGACCAGATTGGGAATTGACGCCTTTCCCCGGAATATCGGCTCCGATAAACCTCGATGAATTGTAACCCAGCTTCGCACCGAGGCCGGAAAATCCCTGGGCAGTTGCGCCTACCGTGGAAACGATGAGCGCCACGCTGCAGAGTATCGCCCTCCTCCTGTCTTTGCCTTTCATTGCTTCGATTCCTCCGGTTTCAAGACGTGGATGATCTGCTCGTTATTTAGTACAGCTGATTCTGAACCGGATCGTCAGTGAATCGAGAAACTTCATCTTTCGATCGCGCCAAGAGTCTTCAACGCTTGCTTTGCAGTTTCCAGGTCTGGATTCAACTCCAGAGCTTTCTTGTAGTACTCGATCGCTTGAGTCCGATTGCCGTCTTTCACATAGGCTTCGCCCAGGCTGTCGTAGGCATTTGCCGATTCAGGGTATTCGGAAACAGCGTGCTTGAAAACCCTGATGGCTTCCCCTGTTTTATTGTTTTCCAGAAGCTCATAGCCGAGGGCGATGAGATGCCCCTCGACAACAGACAATTGATAACTCTTGTAGTCCCCCCTTTTTATCTCGTTAAAGAGAGCAATGGCCCCGTCTACACCCTTCTCAAGAGCCCTCTCATACAACAATCCAACTGTCCTTTGAGCCTTGTATCGTTTTGCAGCAAACGTCTCGTACGGAAAAAGAGACACAATGGATTGCGATCTCTCTCCTTTTTTCAGCTCGTCCCGCAAATTGATTTTCACAACATCTTCGAAGTCGTGAAAATGATAGATGTAGATTTCTCTTTTCTTCAGATCGCAGATGTACGAATAGAGGGTGACGGTCATCGATCCGCTGTATTCCTCCCAGTGAACCGCATTAAGGATGCGCCGGAACAAATCGGCGGAGATCTTCTCTGATTTGTCAAGCATTTCAGCCGCCATTCGATACCGTGTATCGGTTATGTCTTCAGGCTTGATTTTCGACTGATAGAAATTGGTCACAATCTGATACTTCCCCTTTTTCCTGATAATGGATTGAGGTTCGATGATCGCTGAATTACCGAATCTGTCTCCAATTAAGTATTGGCCTCCCCAACTACCTGACACGTCGTAGCGATCAAACAGCTTCAACACTTCTTCCACTGTCGAACATTCTTCCATTGCTTTGAGAATCAGGGCTCCATCGTACCGAGGCTTACTCGGGTCACGGGGCACGACAACGTTTTCTGCAGTAGCCCCATCGTAGAATAGTCCTTGGTCATTCATCCCTCCCTGAGGCCAGATAACGCCACCGCTTCTCCACCCAAAATAGACTCTTCCGAATTTCCCTTTTTCAGTCGGCAAGAACCAAATAGTACCAAAAGGACTTTTGTAGTCCTCGTTGTTACCTGCGAGAGTTGTCCTGCCGTCCGAGGCATAGATTATCGTGCACTCCTGTTTTGTATCCAATCCGGTCCCGAAGGGATTCTTCCGCTCCAATGCCGGCTTCGGCTGTGTATGAATTGCCTGAGCGACAGCAAGCAACACACAAGTTAGAACGATGAGTTTCTTCATTTTGATTTCCCATTCACCAATTGCCCGGCTTTTGTTGTTTCGGTTTCAACTCTTCTCCGGAAGTGGACTCACAGACGCTACGTGTCGAAGACGACAGTTGACAGAATCTCGTCTCCAGCGACCTTGTCCAGTATGCTGAACGTGCACTCTCCCCGGTACCCGACACCACCATCAATATTTGAATCCGAGCAGATTCCAGTAATTCAGATATAAGTTGAATCCAATGAAGAGCAGTATCACGAGTGAATAGTACAGGTGTTTTTTCCAGTCCCAATAGGTGTCTTTCCATGACAGGATGAAGAAAATGATAAAAGCCGCAGTGAGGCCCAGGTTGATGACCGGCAGGAGAAGCAGTACACGGATCACCCAGGGTACACCGAAGGCGATTTGGTCTTCGCTCAACAAGAAGGCCGGTGTGAATCCCGCGATAAACATCAAATGAATCATGCTTGTCAGGGCCGCAGATGATTGGGTGTACCGGACCAGGCGTGGAGTTTCTATGGATGGTTTTCTCCTCGCGCGGATTCGATTGTATATCGGTCTGATTAGGCCAATCCAAAGGAAAAGAACAGCAAAACCACTAAACCATATCTGGGGAAATCGCAGGAAGTTCTCATGCCAGGCCAGTTTGTCATACGTGATGGGCATCTGCTGGGCATCGAGAAATAGATATTTGATCTCTCCCTTTTCATCTTCACGAAAAGCAATCCGGGTGGAGGTTTTAGGAACTTGAAACAATCCTGGCTCGAGTTCGATCAAGGAGCCGGCTGTTTTTTCCGTAATCTCCAATACGGCTCCGCTGTACGAGAGCTTATCAAAGGAATCCAGCCCGAGGCTAAGACTCCGGTAACCGCCGGCGAGGCGCTTATCAAGAGATTGATTGTCTTTGGTTGTTTCTTTGAGGGGTGATTGTTCCGGTCTGCTGAAATAGCGGTCCATCAAATGATCGGTGAGCTGCATCCGCAATACCGAATTGCCGGTATTGTTGCAGACAAAGAATCCGAGATTGTGTTCGGGCAAAAGAAAGAGACGGCTGGAAAAACCCGACACGTCTCCGTCATGCATGATGGCCCGCTGGTTGTAGTTTTCGTACTCGTAGAATCCATAACATGTGCCCGGCAGCCGGGGATCGTTGGCAAACTGACGCTTCTGCATCTCCCGGCAGGTGCCTTCACGCAGAATCCGATGATCCAGATAATATCCTCCCTGGAGCTGGGCGATCATGAAGCGAGCCACATCTTCGGCAGTGGAGACCAAAGAGCCGGCCGGAGAGGAAAGAGGAACCGGATATTCAGGAGGAACAACCGCATGAGCACCGTTTTCATACGAATAGCCTTTGGCCAGGTCCGGCAGGAGCCGGTCAGGAAGTACAAAGCTGCTTCTTTCCATTCCCAAGGCATCCAGGATGTTTTCCTCGACATATCTGTCGAAGGAAAGTCCTGACACGAGCTCAACCAGGTGTCCGGCAAGATAGAATCCATGATTGGAATAGTTGATCGCACTCGACGGAGGCAGGGATCGCGGCGGCATGTTGGTCGCAAGAAACTCTCCCAGAGGTTTTCTCTCAGTCGCTTTTTGAGTAAGGACTCCGAACGCTCTTCCCCGGAAGCCTGCCGTATGGGTCAACAAATTGTACGCAGTTACTGGCTCAGGATAGTTTTCCTCCAATTTGAAAAGCTTCAAATACTGATTCACATCGGCATGTAAATCCAGCTTTCCCTGTTCAGAGAGCTGCATCACCGCGGTGGCGGTAAATAGTTTCGAGACCGAACCCACCCGGAACACGGTCACATTCGGTTTGACCGGTGCTTTGTTCTCCAGATCGGAAATGCCGTATCCCTTTCCCAGGAAGATCTTGCCGTCCTTGACCATCACGAAGACCAGGCCGGGGATGTGGTATTCGTCCATCTTCTTATTGATGAATTCATCCAGGTACGCTTCCAACTCCTGTGGATCGTCTCGATCTATGTTCTTGAGTTGGGAGGTGGATGCTTCTCTTCCAATTATCCGGCTTTGAGGATACAAGAGTGTTGGAGCCACAGCCAACAACACACAAGTCAGGACAACCAGCCTTTTCATCTTGATTTTTCCTATAGATCTACCTTCGTTGATTTGGTTTGTTCTTACCATTCCTTCGGTCTTTACTCCTCGATGAAACTTGCCGATACCCAAAAGAGTTGATACCTACCCTTATAGGCGTCAGAAAAGAACAGGTATTTGCCATCTAGCTTTGACAATGTCTTCTTCCGTTCCTCCCACCTCAACTTTTCCCGGTTATCCAAACAATCCTTACGATAAACCACGCCAACACGGCCGCACACAGCCACGCAAAAGCATCACCGATCACAGAGTAGATTGTTCTCACTCCCTTGGTCGGTACGTAACTCACGAGAGCAGCCGCGTGGGAGCTGAAATAATCCGCTGAAGCCAGCATGCGCCCCTGATAGTCGAACGCAGCGGACAGTCCCTCATGGGTCGAGCGGACCAACGAGAAGCCATTCTCAACGGCCCGGAAGGCGGCCATGTGAGCATGGATGGGATCGATCTCCTTCCAATCAGAGGATGGCGCTAGGAGAATATCAGCTTTGGCCCGGCCAGCCTGTCGGATCAAACCGGGATGATCAAGATCCATACAGATCGCCGCAGTGATGTTTCCAGAAGACGTGGGATCTGTTCTGAGATCTCCATCGCCTGCAATAAATGAACCGCCGGGAATGAGCAGGTGTTTCAAGTATTCGAAGACGACTTGTCCCTGCGGATTGATCCAGACCGCCTTGTTGAAGGCACTGCCGCGCGCATCTTGGACATTCATCACGCAGAGTCCCATGAGAAGATAGATGTGTTCCTGGCGGGCCAGCTCACAACCGCGACCGATGAAGAGAGATTCGTCTGCCTGATCGACAACCACTCCTGCTTCGTCCAAAACAACAATATCCGCTCCGGCGCGGGCTTGAAGCCTTGTACGATCAAGGTAGTTCTCAAGCAGCTCCTTGTTGGGTAATCCCTGAGTCTGCGGTGTACCGGTAATTGAATCCACTTGCACCGCATTGGCTTCGGGGGCAAAGAGGGCTAACCTCAGACCGCCGATGAGCAACACCGCAAGAAGCACGGCGGCGTAGAGTGCGGTCCCACGACGGATTCCCTGCCAAGCCAACTGGTTCTCCCATATCCAGTTGGATACAGAAGCGAACCAGGTGATGAGGAAGGTCACTCCCCATATGCCCGTGACTGAAACAACCTGAATGAGCGGCAAATACTCATATTGGGTGTAGGCCAGTGAACCCCAGCTCGCGTATGGAGTCGTCATGGTGTACACGTACTCCAACGTCGTCCACGCCAATGGAAAAACCAGCGTCCCCACAAAGCCTGTCATTCGCGGCGTCAGCAGACGGTCGGCAAGAAAAGCAAGCCAGAAAACCAGGCCCAGGCTGCCCGCAACGATGTAGTAGAAGATTCCCGGAAGAGGAATCAGCCCCTTCCAAGCGATGACATATACTGCCATCAGTACAAGGAGAGTAACGGCCAATCCCCGCCCGGCCTTTTGAGTTCGTGTAAATCGGAGCAGAAAGACCGGGGCCAGCCACGTCGCTGCCGGAACAATCCATCGGCCGTTTGCAAAAACCATCAGTAATGCTCCAATGGCCAACCAAAGGAAAGACCGTCGGTCCTTCACCGACATTTGCGATTCTTTCTTCACTTCAAGGCATTCTTCATTTGGCATTGGTATCGGTCCTCTAAAAGACCCTTTGACTACCGCGTTCGATTAGAACCTTTTTCTTTGTTGAGTTCCCGAGCAATCGCTTCGCAGACCTCTTTGATGGGTGCACTCTCAAACCCATCGCCCGGAGGAGGACCACCGCCGCGAGGCCCTAGAAGAATGCGTTCCTTCACGAGTGTGACCTCAGCTGGCGACAAATCTGGTCCTGCGGAAGAGTCAACGAGACCGGCGGCATTGACAGTGCGATTCCCCACGCAAAACGACGAGATCAGCAATCCTGCAGCATGCGCGTCCCTTATGAATTGAAGGACTTGAGGATTCTGATTGAACTTTCGCCACTGCGGACCACTCGGAATGATCAGACAGTCAAGGCCAGAGAAATCCTTCAAATCCGGGATGAGAATGTCGCTCCGGAGGACGATGGACCGACTCTTGTTGTAGCATCCTCGGTATTCGATATCGACACCGACTCTTTTCATCGTCCAGCCTCGGGCTTGAATTTCATCCTTCAATGGGAAATAGGCGTCTCCGAACCATTCGCCCAGAAGGACCAAAGCTGAAACAGTGCCTTTTTTGGCTTCTTGGAGAATCGGATCAGCGGAACACACACCGCAAAAGCTGAACGAAGCGAGGACTACTGCTATGATATGTTTGGCCTTCATGGATTTTCCTCTTCTTACTTAGGGAGCCAGTTCTGTCCTACCTGGATTTCTCGGACCTCACAACTTTTGTAGAATACGACTTCGCGTCAGTTTTTCTTATCGAGCTTCCTTAACGTCTCCTTGGCGTTGTCATTCTGAGGATTGAGCTCGAGGGATTTTCTGTAATTCAGTATCGCTTTGTCGGTATCACCACTCTTCAAGTACGCCTCCCCGAGGCTATCGTAGGCGTTCGCGGATCCGGGGCAACTTCAGAGAATGCCATTGATACTACGACTCTCCGTCCAGAATAAATTCCCTTGTCGGCTGACTGAAAAAGCATGTGCTCTTCTAAAGAGATCCGTGACGGCATCCGCCAGAGTCATTTCGAGCATTGATGACTTCACAAAGCGATGCGGGTTGAGCGTCAGTGCCCTGACAACTCTGACTCATTTCTTGCCTTGTGCAGATGTGATACGTTCGATCATCTTTTTACCGTTTTCATTCCCTGGATCCAACTCCAACGATTTTTCGTAATATTGCACGGAGAGATCGTATTCTTTCAAGTTGAAGTGGCACTCTGCCAGACTGTCCCACGCATTCGCCGAATCCGGAAAGAGCAGAGTATTCAGTTTGAAAACTTGAAGAGCTCTCTTCAACTCGCCCTGCGACATCAAATCGTACCCCTTCCCATTAACGTTGCTCTCGAGCTTCTCGGGCTTCAACACAGTCCACCAATCGATGTTTCCATACTTCTCCTTCAACTGTCCATAGTACAGGAAGGCCGCGCTTGCCCCTTCATCGGCGGCATATTCTGCCACTGATCGACAATCTCCTTTCAAAGCCAGATCAAGCGCCGGGTCACGTCCGTTGAAGTAGTCACGGCTCGAGAATGGAGCCGGAAAATCAGGCATGAAGTATTCAGTGTTGCTCCCTGGCCAGCGATTCGTAAAATGAAGTGTCGCGATCCACAAAGGAAAGCCACTGTGAGGAAGACGCCCGACGAGGCGGCTATTTGAAAACAAGTCTGAACCGCAAGCATCCGGCTCTCCGAGGAACCGGACCTTCGTATGAATCGCCAACTCATTCATGAAGATGGAAGCAGCGCTGTAAGTCCTTTTGCTGGAAATGACATACAGGCCTCCTTCTCTGTTGAGATAATCCCTTTTGATGATCTGGTTCAGAAACGGGAGAATCAGTACCGCATTACCACCATTGTCATGCCGGAGGTCGATAATGAGTTTGTCGATGTTGCCTAGATGGTGATCAATGTAGTCCCACATGCGAGCCGAAAATTGGGCAAAACTCTCTTTGCCCGTATCCTGGTTCGCGATTTGGTTGAATTGAAAATAGATAGCCTTTTCCTCGGGAAGATGTTTGAACCAATAATATTGAAGCCTTTTCCCTTGATGTGTGAAATAGAGAGGCTTCTTCTCCCCAAGCATTTCCGCAGGGCCGACGTAATCGCCCTCGGTCGGCGCCACATTGAATTCGTTGCTCCATCCGTACTCGAGCGCACTGTCATCGTCTCTTGAACGAAGCGTCAACTTCGCCGCCTTTCCGTCTCCGCAAACCAGCTCTAGGGTTACTGTATTTGTATCGTCGATAATCTTCAACCCGTTCAGTATGCGGGCAAAGGAGAGCCCATTCAGCGCCCAGTATCTTCGCCCGAATCTGTTGTCGCTGCTGGCCACTTCTTCTATCGTCTCGAGGACGTTTTCGATGGGCTTCCCATTGACTGCCGTGATCCGCGAACCCAGAACTCTTTCGTTTTCCTTTTCGATCAAGGTGATAAAAACCCCATCCGTGAATTCGTCCGCTCGGAAAGGAAAACGAAGATCAAGGAGATTGAAAATGCCGTCCTCGAGTAAGCCCGTATGTCCATCCTCAACCGCGGCGATCGTCCTTTTAATCGCGAAGTAACATTCTAGATCCGACTGCGATTGAACAATTTCACGGCGACACACTGCAACAACAGAGTCGAACCTGGCTTTCCCTATCTTGTAGTAAAGATTGGGATGCTGCGATTCCAATTTCGCCGTTACGAAAGCAAGGTCCTCCAGCCATTCTTCG
>Ga0315554_1002612_pt1 | contig 10278 bp, 11 predicted proteins | sample SalMarSW160370MG_FD_202114 | JGI IMG/M metagenome (GOLD analysis project Ga0315554, IMG submission 202114) | Salt marsh sediment microbial communities from the Plum Island Ecosystem LTER, Massachusetts, United States - Salt Marsh Sediment SW1603-70 ... | reverse complement strand
ACGCTGGCGCGGGTGATGAAACGGCCCAGCTTCACGCGCGTTCCGAGCATCGCGCTGAAACTCTTGTTTGGAGAAATGTCCAGCACCCTGCTGGAAGGTTCTCGAGTCCTCCCCGAAAGGCTGCTCGCCGAAGGATATCATTTCCGATTCCCGAAAGCCGAAGCGGCTCTGAGGAATTTGATAGGCAAGAATGGCGACGGATAGGAAGATTGGGGGATCATACGAGTAGACTAGACTCTGACACCGCCGTCATCTTTGAGGGGATCCGTTCCGTTGAATAGTAAAAGTATGTAACACAGTATTCACATCGCGCATCTATTGGATGAAAGGAGTTGCCTATGTCAAACCGAGAAATAATCGTGGAAAACCTCGCGAAACACTACCCCGGCGTGCAGGCTGTCGATGATATTTCCTTTACAGTGAATGCCGGCGAAATATTCGGCTTCTTGGGGCCCAACGGAGCGGGTAAAAGCACCACGATAAAAATCCTCACTACCTTGGGCCTGCCCACTTACGGTAACGCCCGTGTCGGCGGATATGACATCAAGTGTGAAGCGGACGAAGTACGTCGAATTGCGGGCGTCGCGCTTCAAGAAATCGGTCTCGACCCCATAATGAAGCCGCTCGAGTTATTGATTCTTCAAGGTCAATTGTTCGGCAAGAGCCGCCAGCAAGCCCGCGAACGAGCGGACGAGCTGCTGCAATTGGTCGGCCTCACGGACGCCGTCGACCGTCGCGTGGGTACATACAGTGGTGGGATGCGTCGGCGGTTGGATCTCGCCCTGGCGCTCGTTCACGAACCTGAAATCCTCTTCCTCGATGAACCAACGACTGGTCTTGACCCTACGAGCAGGCGCGATGTCTGGCAGGAAGTCCGCAGGCTCAACGGGGAAATCGGCATGACCATCTTTCTCACCACGCAGTATTTGGAGGAGGCCGATGTACTTTCCGATCGAATCGCGATCATCGATCGGGGTAAACTTCAGGCTCAAGGTGTTCCGGCTCAACTCAAAGCCGGGCTGGGGCTGGAAGCGATCAACGTTATTTTCGACGATCGCTCCACGGCAGATCGCGCCTGCCAGCTGCTGAGCGACATCACCGATCGCACGCAAATCGATCGCAATACCGTAAGGTTGTATCTGAACCAGGCGGCCGAAACCATTCCTCAGGTCGTCAGTCGGTTGCAGCAGGCGAACCTGAATCCGATCTCGTTAACGCTCACCCAACCGACGCTGGATGACGTCTTTCTACAGGTGACCGGGCAACGACTTCAAAGCCAAGAAACTAAAACCGAACAAGGCGCCACAAGTAAAAAGGACACAGGATCATGAATCAAAACACTAACTCAGTAAATACATCTTGTGACAACCCGTCGCGAAGATGGTCACCGCTCCAGCTTCTGCTCCTTACCTGGCGCAGTTTGGTCACGATTTTCAGAACCCCGGAGGCGCTGCTTCCCCCATTGGCCATCAGTCTGTTCTTCCTGATCATATACGATTCCACCCTGGGCGAAGCAGCCAATTTCATCCCCAACCTGGGTTCCAACAGTTATCTGGGGTTCATCTTGCCGCTGTCGATTATCAGCGCAGCGCTTTCCGGCGCCGGCATCGCCGCTCAGAATCTCGTGCGCGACTCCAACAGCGGCTATTTCGATAAACTCCTGCTCACACCGATCAGCCGTGCCTCGCTTCTTCTCGCCCCGATTCTGGCCGGCGCCATTATTCTGGGTTTGCAGGCGTCTCTCGTTCTCTGCGTAGGTCTGATCATGGGCTTGAAAATCGTGACCGGCATCAATGGCGCACTCGCGATCGTTGGTTTGGCCGTTCTTCTGGGAACGGGATTCGCAGGTTTCACAGTCTCGGCCGCCCTGGGAAGCGGGAGCGCCGCGGCGACACAGGGCGCCAGCTTCATCTTTTTCCCACTGACCTTCCTCGCACCGACCTTCGTCCCGCTCGATCTGCTCGACGGCTGGTTAAAGACAGCCGCAAGCATCAATCCCATAACCTACGTGTTGGAAGCAATGCGCAGTCTGATCAACAACGGCTGGGATGGCAGCCTTCTCGGGAAAGGCATCCTGGCATGTTTGATACTCGCCTCCGCCATGTATTTGTTGGCCGTGTTTGCGCTGCGGGTACGTACGCGGCGGACATGAGAGTCGTGAACGCCCACATCGTCAAACAAAACACGTAACTTTCAATGACGAGCCGATTTTTTCCCTTTCACGACCTGGGCTTTCGCTGCAACCCGTTCCGTGCCCTGACGCGCGAGGAATGGTCTCAGATCGCGGTCGTGCCCCAGGCGATCGAAGAGGCGATCGAAGGGGATTTCAGTCACCTGCAGATCATCGGAAATCAAGGTTCCGGAAAGACATCGGCGCTGTTGGCCTTGAAGAAACGCTTCAAGGATCAGGGCCACAAGGTGCAGTACTGCTACCTGCCGCCGGGGCAAACGAAATTGCCAGGGACGTGGCCCGTGGGCGAAATCCTGTTGATCGACGAAATGCAGCGCCTGACCCAGAATCAACGCCTGCGGGTGGTGAAGAAAGTTGCCCCGATGTACGAGGCTGGCTTACGGCTCATTTTCAGCAGCCACGAAGATCTCAGCCCCGTGTTCGCACGGCTACGCCGCCCGTTGCAGACGATCCCGCTCCATCATCACGAAGCCGAGTTCGTGCGCAGCGTCATCGAACGACGATTACGATTTTTCTCCGAGGGGGATAGCGCCAGAACATCGTTGACCGAGGAAGCCTATGGTTGGCTCGGTGAAACCTTCGCTGACGATCTTCGTTCGCTCGAAGATTTTCTCTACGAGGTCTTCCAGCGGGGGCAATTCGAAAGTGTCATTTCGGTCGAAGTGCTGCGCCGCGCGATGGCGCAGTGACTGCCTACGCCGGAACGAGGATGAACGGCTTGGCGGCTCTGGGGTCGACCGTCATGGCCAGATCGATCGAAACCTCGACCTGCCAGACGATGTTGATGTAGTGGCCGGCGTAACTCCATGGCTCGTCGGGAAGGCTGAAGTGGAAGGAATGGTACCTCGGCGTTCCCGCCCGTAGTTGGCCCTGGAAAAGGTCGATTTCACCGCCCACGCCGCGATCGCGATCCCCGCGTCCTTCCGTTTGCCAGACGAGGCGAACGAAGAGATGCCTGCAATTCATATCGCGCTGCGGCGTTACCTGAACCGAACCTTGCATCGTTTCACCGGGCTTGTAACGCAGGTAACTGCCGTCCGCTTCGCCGCCCTGAAGCGTGATTTCAAAATCTGCTCTGCTCATCTCAAATGCCCCACGCCTTTTGCGGCAGCACACGAATCTCGTAATCTTCTTTCAGGTCCGGCCAGTCGACGATGTCCACGTGCACGCGAAGGAACCATTGAAGTTTGTTGTTGTTGGCAATAAAAGTGTGCATCGCCTCGCCGGGAATCGCCATCGATAGGCTTTGCTGCAAGATTTCCCCCGCTTCGAACCGCCGGCCCTGAATTTCATGGGTTTCCACGACGTTCGTATGCCGGTCCGTGCGCGTATCGGTCCCCTGGGTGTATGTGGCCGCCTCCTGAAAAACGAGGGAAATGCTGGCTTTGCTGACCTCACTGGCGACCTTGAAAGCCTGTTGATAATCGACGTTGAAACGCTCCCCGACCTGGAGTTCGGTATTGGAGATCGTCACCACGGGGGAGCTCAGCCTGAGTCTCGAGAAATAACGCCAAATCGCAGCCACGAGCATAACCAGGCCGATGAGCACAAACAAAGAGATGAACAAAATTGCAGGCACTTCATGATCATTCCAGGCCATGACGAACATGAAAACGGACAAAGCAGTCCAAAACAAGGCGAATCCGAGGAAACAACCTTGGCCGAGCGCGCCTCCACGAGGCTTGTTCAACGGCTTCATTCGATCACACTCCGAGTGATATGGTACACGATTCCGAAGGACAATGCGAGTGCAGTCGAAAAGCCCACGCAATTCGAGTCATGCAGTTCCAGGTTTGGAGATGAGGTTTGTTATAATGGGATGGAGTAATTTACGGTTCGTTCGATGCCAGAGAAACCATTCGAAGACGAAAAGCAAACACCCCGGAAACCACTACACGTTCTCGTGGTCGACGACGAGGAAACCGTCTGCAATGTCGTTTGTGAGATATTGGAGACCTTCGGATTCAAATGCCAGCGAGCTTACAGCGCTGCGGATGCTCTCGCGTTCCTGGAGGGGAATACACCAGATCTGATCTTGACCGACGTCATGATGCCGGACATCGATGGGTTGACGTTGATCTACAAGATTCGCTGCGCGACGAAATCCGCAAACGTTCCCATTATCGTTTTCAGCGCCATCGCAGCCACATCGGACCGCAAAGCTGCCATCGACGCAGGCGCCAGCGCCTTCCTGGCCAAACCATTTTCATCTCGAGAGCTGAAAGAAGTGATCCGCCCGCTACTCCCCTCGTTTAAATTCTAGACCGGGCTTGCTGAACATCCCGAATCCCACATCTTCCAAGGGCGTTTCAACCTGTCCAGGTGTAGGAACAGACGACCTCTGAGTGATGATTATGTCTTGAGCGGATTTCCTCAATCCTCGAGTGGAACTAATCGGGCAGCGATTCCCAAGGGGAAATCTTACGGATTTTTTCGATGATTTTCTCTCGGCTAGCTCGATCCTGGGCCAGTTCCAGGTCCTTCTTCAAGCGGCGCAGTTTTCGAACCCGTCGTTGGCGTCGCCGGAGCTTCCTTTGTTTTGCCGTCATTGGCATAGACGCACCTCGATATGCGGACGATTGTTACTATACCGGAAGAAGCGGCCCGGATCAAGGTCGTTGAGGATACAGCAGCTCCAATTTCGTGAGGGGGAGTGGAAGAACGTGATCCATTAATGCAAAGAGCTTGACTTTACATATGCAATCCATCGCGAAGCACGGTTCGACAGGAAGGCAAACCCGAAATCGGAACAGGCCAAACCCATTTCCATGGTTGGATTGGCAGCACGTAGGCGATTAGAGGAACGCTACGGTTGCGGATCTCTTGCGACCAGGCGGTGGATGTGCCGAATCAATTCGCCCGTATCGATATCCTTGAGAAGATAGGCGGTTGCCCCTGCCCGGCTGGCAGCGTCTTCTTCCCAGCGCGAGGCATAGGAAGTGAGCACGATTAAAAACGGCGGGGCGGGCATGTTGGCGACCTGACGGATGATCTCCAGCCCCAATCCGTCCGTGCGCTTGACTTCCACGAGTACGACGTCGGGCTTGTCCTTGCGGATGTCGGAAAGCAATGCCTCGGCGTCGCCCGACTGACCGATTACAGACAAGCTGGCATCCCGCGACAGACGCTCCGCAAGCGCGGAGCGTACCGTCGGGTGTTCATCGGAAATATACAATCGAGTAGTGACCATGTTTGGTATCCCTCCCCTTCAGGGATACCCCCAGTATAGAAAGCCGAGTATTCCCTTTCCAGTGATCTCTTTCCCAATGTGCCCGGCAAACTGTCACGCGAGACATGACGCGGCGACTGCTTTACATAAATAGATTCAGGGGTACAAATCATGGCCGGGAATTCGAACGGGAACCGTTCAGCGTCCGTCCGTTTTGGGCAGCCGAACGGTAATTGTGGTCCCTTCACCGGGATGCGAGGCGACTTCGAGTTTGGCGCCAATGTTGCGCGCTCTTTCCACCATGTTCGATAAGCCGTGTCCCAGGACGTTCTGTTCTCTCCCCACTTCAAAACCCACGCCGTTATCGATGACCTGCAGCGTGATGTCGTTTCCCAGCGACCGCACGCTCATCATTACTTGTGTCGCCTGGGCGTGCTTGGCCACGTTCGCAAGCGCTTCCTGGGCGATGTGGAACAATTCGCGCGCCTTCGGGTTTGGAATGGACTCGAGTACCTTCGCTTCGGTTTTTAGGTCGACGTCGACGAGCGTGTTGGCCCGAAACTCACGGCGCAGTTTTTCCAGCGCCACGCCCAAGTCGTCCACAGCCATTCGACTCGGCTGCAGATCGAGAATGTACGAGCGGAGATCGCCGATCACTTCGTTCAATCCGGTTATCGCCTGTTCCAAACGCTCCACCGCCTGGTCCGGGTTCTCGTGAATTTGGAGCCGGATATATTCGAGAATCAAGCCGACCGCATAAACGGACTGGATAATACCGTCATGGAGATCCATGGCGATTCGCTCGCGTTCTTCAAGCACCGCCAATCGACGGGCCTGGCGATACAAGCGCGCGTTTTCCACGGCAATCCCCGCTCCCGCACCGACCGCCTCAAGCAGCCCGATTTCACGTTCCTCGACGACTCGTTCACCTTCAAACGCCAAGGTGAGGATTCCAACGATTTTACTCGGTGCAGTGAGGGGAACCCCCACAATCGTACCGATTCCCGCGGTTTTAATGGCAGCCTCGTGCAGGTGAGGTTCTTCGTCCAATTTGGTCGTCCAGGCAGGTTTCCCCAGGCGGAGGACGCGCCCGATGAAACCCTCGCCTTCCCTGAACTGCTCCTGATCCCACAAAGTAGTCAGCGAAGGCCCGGAATGGATCGACTTGCGGTAAATTCCCTGAGCTTCCTCGAGGAGAAAGACTTCACCGGCCTTGGCGCCAATGAGCCGAATCACCCTGTCGAGCATCACTTCGAGCATCTTATCCAGTTCCATCGTCGAACTGACGGATGTCGTTAAGGTGTTGATCAACTCGAGTTCCATATTACGCTGGGTGAGTTCCGCTTCATTATCAAGTATCTTGCGATACAACCTGGCATTCTCGATCGCCGCTGCGGCGTGGGAAGCCAGCATTTCGATCAGGCGTTGGTCTTCTGCGCTGAAACTTTCCGCATCGCGTTTATCCGTCAGATAGATCTGACCGATCGAATGTCCGTAGGCTGAGATCGGTACACCCAAGAATGAAGTCATCGGCGGGTGGCCCTTGGGAAACCCGGCAGATTTTGGATGTTCCTCAATGTCGGGGATGCGGATGCTGTGACCGAGGCGAAGCATCTCGCCGAGTAAACCTTTCCCTTCCGGTTCATGGGAGATGGCTTTGATTTGCTCTTCCGGGAGGCCCAACGTTATGAAGGTCTCCAACCCGCCCTTTCCGTCCGGGATGCCCAGGGCTGCGTAGCGCGCATTCACCAGTTCGCGTGCGGCGTGGATAATCCGGCGCAAGACGCCGTCCAAGGAGAGATCGGAAAAAAGCGTCAGGGTCGCGCGATGAAGCGCGCGCATGCGCGTTTCTTCGGACGGCGAACTGGAGGTGGGATTCTTGAGTTGTAACCTTCCCTGCTCTTTCGCACTCACGAATATACTCACCCTTCGAATCAATTCTACCCCATCGCGGTATCACCGCAAATGAAAAAGCATCCTGATAGTTTTTGCCAGTAAATCTTTGTATAGTTTATGATGTAAACCCAAACGGAAGGGTATTTATGTATACCAATGGTACGTCACGCATATCGGGTCTGTACAACCTGACAATGGAAGAAAGACTGGAGCGGGTATCGGAAACTGCCGAACTCGATCCAGAAAAATACGCTGCCCTGAAAGGCGCGAACGGTTTAACCGCAGAACAAGCGGAAAAGATGATCGAGAACGTCGTCGGCGTATACGGTCTTCCGCTTGGAATCGCGGCGAATTTTCGGGTTAACGGCGAAGACTTCCTCGTCCCGATGGCCATTGAAGAACCATCCGTCGTTGCGGGTGCTTCATTCATGGCGAAACTGGTGCGCGCGAGTGGAGGATTCGAAGCCGAAGCCAGCGAATCCGAGATGATCGCACAAATCCAGGTTCTGGACATCGATGACTACGAGTCCGCCCGGGAGAAATTGCTGCAGCACAAGGCCGAGATACTCGAACTGGCGAACGAGATCGATCCTGTGATCGTACAGCTTGGCGGCGGCGCACGCGACCTCGAAGTGCGGATTTTAGAAGACACGCCGATCGGCGCCATGCTGGTCGTGCATATCATTTACGATACCCGCGACGCCATGGGCGCCAACACGATCAACACCGTCGCTGAATACATATCGCCTCGCATCGAGGAAATCACCGGCGGTCGGGTCCACTCCAGAATCCTCTCCAATCTCGCCGATCGGCGCACGGCATCCGCCCGCTGCAGCATTCCGCCGCGCTATCTGGCGTTCGGCGAATACGACGGCGAGCGCGTGCGCGATGGAATTATCGAAACCTGGGCGTTCGCCGCGGCCGATCCTTATCGGGCAGCGACACACAACAAAGGCATCATGAACGGGGTGGACGCGGTGCTGATCGCCACCGGCAATGATTGGCGGGCGGTTGAAGCCGGCGCCCATGCCTATGCGGTAAAAGACGGCCGCTACACCTCACTCAGCCGTTGGTGGGTAGACGAGGACGGCAATCTCAACGGCGAGCTCGAAATGCCGATGGCAGTCGGAATCGTCGGGGGAGCCACGCGCGTACATCCGGTCGCACAAGCCAACCTGGCGATCATGAAAGTCGAGAGCGCACGCGAATTGGCCGAGGTGATCGTCTCTGTAGGCCTGGCACAGAATCTCGCCGCGATGCGAGCGCTGGCAACGGAAGGAATTCAGGAAGGCCACATGGTTTTACACGCACGCCAACTCGCCGCGGCAGCCGGCGCAACGGGCGACCTGGTCGATCGTGTGGCAAGGCAGACGGTCGACGAAAACACCATCCGTCTGGAACGCGCACAGGAGTTGGTCCGCTTGTATCAAGGCAAGAACGGCAACGGACACAAACCGAAATCTTCAACTCTTCAGCGATAAACGCCTTACAATTCATAAAATTCAGCTTAAGGTTGAGAAACCATGGATCAAACGCGAGCAGAACCCAGCATCTATCAACCAGATCGCGAAGTCGGGATCGTTGGCTACGGCAGTTATGTGCCCCGCTATCGGCTTCCCGCAAGCGAAGTCGCCCGGATCTGGAAGGGCGGAAGCGGCGGCACGCCCATTCAAGAAAAATCGGTCGCCGGATTGGACGAAGACGTCATCACCATGGCGATCGAAGCCGCCAGGAATGCGTTACAGCGGGCCCAAATCGATCCGTCCGTTATTCGAGCGGTCTGGGTGGGCTCTGAATCACATCCGTACGCCGTAAAACCGACTTCGACCGTCGTTGCGGAGGCGATCGGTGCTACGCCCCATACCCTCGCCGCAGACTGGGAATTTGCCTGTAAAGCCGCTACCGAAGCCCTCCAGGCATCCATCGGCCTCATCGGTTCGGGGATGGCGGACTATACGCTTGCAATCGGCATGGACACGGCGCAAGGCAGACCCGGAGATGCCCTGGAATACACGGCAGCCGCGGGTGGTGCGGCCTACGTCATTGGTCCGGCCGAGGAATCGCTGGCGGTTTTCGAAGGGTCCTATTCCTACGCCACCGATACGCCGGATTTTTTCCGGCGGGCATATGAAAAATATCCCGAACACGGCGAGCGTTTCACGGGCGAACCCGCATACTTCAAACACATCAGCAGCGCCGCCCGTACCCTCATGGACGCCCTGGGCACGACGGCAGAAGATTACCAGCATGCGGTCTTTCACCAGCCGAATGCCAAGTTCCCCCAGAAAGCGGCGCGAGGGTTGGGCTTCAAACCGGAACAAATCCAGGCGGGGCTGCTTTCCCCCAAAATCGGAAATCCATACGCCGGATCGGCACTCATCGGGCTGACCGCAGTCTTGGACGTCGCACAGCCGGGCGATCACATCCTTCTGGTCTCCTATGGCTCCGGCGCCGGATCGGACGCCTTCAGTTTGCGGGTATCCGAAGCGTTGACCGCGAGACGCGAGCGGGCTGTCTCGACACAGCAGTACCTCGAACGCCGTACGGAAATCGACTACGCCACGTACGCCCGCCTGCGCGGCAAATTGATCCTCAAGTGAGAACCATGATGATAAAATCAAACCCAGACGACATTCTCATCGCCGGTCTCGGCATTACTCCCGTAGGAGAACATTGGGACAAGCAATTGCGCACGCTGGCGCTCGAAGCGATCTCGGCGGCGCGTCAGGATGCAGGGGAACTGGTTCCCGAGGCGATTTACGTGGCCAACTCCCTGGCGCCCGTGCTCTCATCGCAAACGCAATTGGGCGCACTGGTCGCCGATTTCGCCGGACTGCGAGGCGTCGAAGCATACACCATTCAAGCCGCCGAGGCTTCCGGCGGCGCCGCTGTACGTCAGGCATACCTCGCCCTGCAATCCGGTCGGATCGACGTCGCCCTCGTCGTGGGAGTGGAAAAAATATCCGAACGACCCAGTGCCGAAGTGGAAGACGCCCTGGTGATGTCCGGCGACGCGGATTAC
>Ga0315554_1002610_pt1 | contig 10286 bp, 11 predicted proteins | sample SalMarSW160370MG_FD_202114 | JGI IMG/M metagenome (GOLD analysis project Ga0315554, IMG submission 202114) | Salt marsh sediment microbial communities from the Plum Island Ecosystem LTER, Massachusetts, United States - Salt Marsh Sediment SW1603-70 ... | reverse complement strand
TCAGACTTCGTCCAGTCTTCCGATGGGTGAGGTCCATCTGTATACTGGATAAGGAGTTACGGAGTACAGAAGCCGGTTTTCCGTGGCCCCCGCCTGAATCCGGGCCATATCCGATTCCGGGCACCTACACAGGTTGGGTAGAAATGTGTAGCTGCTGAAACGGTCTCCCACGGCGCTGATCACCATGCTGACCTCGCTCAGGCTTCGTCCAGTCTTCCGATGGATTAGGTCCATCATGTCGTTGAGAGCGCAGGAAGTGGCCTCGTCCAGAGTGGGACCCAAGTCGATGGACACGAAGCGCTCCTCGATCTCCACCACCGGCCGAGGCGGAAGGATCCCGCCCCCATGTTTCCCCCGCAAGCACCGATCTCACTACAGGGCACGTCCCGGTCCCCCGCCGAAACACCGATCATCGCACGCGTCGCTCATTGGCTGCAATCCGTGACAAGCTTTGTCCCGCCTGCCAGCGCCGATAGATCTCCCACAGGTCTCGCTTGCACATCTTCCGATAGCTCATCCTTGGTGTCTCCTCCTCAGGGAGACACTGTACTCATGAACGTCGGGGTGGGGAATCTTCATGACCCCAGACGCCACTTACCTGGGGATTCTATCCGACCCTGGACACTCTGCTGACTTCTGCCGGTTCAGCCACACCTCTCGGTGTGGGTTGCCTTCCGACAAGCACGTAGGTAGAAGTTTGTCTTCTCTGTTTTCCGGCTGGTTTCCCGCCGGTGCCACAATATCTCGACAGTATCCTTGCCTCCAGCGTCTCCGACAGATCTCCCCGGGTAATGCGCACCCACCTTCCCGCTTATTCCTGCTGCATATACAACCAGTCCTTCCATGCAGGTACTGGACTTTGAATTTATAGGCCTCCTCATCCATGTGTGATTGCCTCCTATGCAGTTTCTGTTCGTCAGGCCAGCGGTTTGCCTGCGGCTTCCTTCGGATTCCGCCTCACGACGGACACCCTTGCCGTCCGGCTAACAGTTCCCCCTGCCGGGCCTGTAGGGGACTTCCACCCTCAAGTGGGTGCGCCCTGCCGGGCGCACCTACAAACTTGCCTGAGAAGGGCTTCTCAGGCTTCTCGTTCCTTTCGGCGCAAAACTCCAGGTAGTCATCAATCGAATCCCGAAATGCCTTTCTCACCTCCTCAACAGTCTTTCCCTGGAAAATAACTACATCTCTGGTATCCAAGACTTCACCTTGGAGTAATTCAGCCTCATCGTCGAATTCGACATAGGCCTTGTATCCTTCATATTTCAGCATCTTTCACCCCCCCAGCGATTATGAATCTTCGCATTGATTTCACAGATCCTTTGTCTGTCACTTTTCGTGGAGGTGGTCTGTGAAATACAGCGCGGACACCCTTGAGTGCGACACGGACACGAGATCCTCTACCTTCAGTGATTTCCGCACCCAAAGCGTAGAGAAGGCTTTCAATATCAGCCCATAAGATATCCGATCGAACCGGATCTTCAAATCTCGCCGCTGATGTGTTTATGTTCTTCTTATTCACGGAATACTATGATACTAATTTGTAGTATCATTCGGAATCTGCCAACAGATTAGATTTTCTAATTTTTTTTCGTTAAAGTGCTGCCCTTTCCCTTTTTCTCCCGGGAACATGGGTTAAGAGCAGCATACAGTCACCCGCCACACAGTACAAAGCATAATTCAACAAGCACTCAGACTTTCATCATAATGACCCCGTGGGACACATGGGGGCGTGGGACAAAATTGCCGGGGATCTCTCTCGCGGAAAAAAGAAACAGCGAAAAGCGCCTCAAGCGGTACGAAAAGACTTGACGATTAACCCTCGAAAGCCACCTTTTACAGGGATGAGCCCTTACTTCCTCGCCGAATGTCTTGTGATGTACTCGTGAAGGCTTACACCCAGTTTCTTGGCTTTCTGAGAAATCAGCTTCCTGGCGATATGGATTTGCTGGAGAGCGGGATCGCCGGGAAACTCCCGCTCGACCTCCTTGATGATCTTCTCATCGATCTTTTCCGTGGTCTTTCCCATAATCTTCTGCAACTCCTTACAGCAGCTCGCCCGGTGTGGTGATCTCGATATGTCTTTGGTTCTGCATTGTGTTCACCATGTTCACGATGTCCTTTGTCTTTCTACGGACAATGTGGTGCGAAATTCCAGCTCAGGACAATATCCAGATCATTCACAACGGCCACAGCGATATGATACGCATCTTCAGGGTATTTCTCTGATACGGCCCCCTGGTTGATGTATTCTCCTTCAACACGAGTCAGCTCGGAAATGAACACCTCATGCTCATCAATCCGGGAAAAGAACTCCTTGGTGAGCTCTTGCCTCTCAGGGTTTCGTGCATCGAAAAGAGCCGAAAGCACGGAGGTATCAAGGTATACTTTCATCTTTTGTCTCCAGTCTACTCGAAAAGCGGCTTTCCCTTAAGAGGGGCAGCACGGTCCGTGCCTCCTCCTAAACGATGACCGTCACTTGAGTGCCTCCCTTCCGCCACCTCCTGTGGCTTCAGGGACTGCCCCTCTGATAACCTCCCCGATTCTTTTCAGGTCGGTATCCCTTAGTCCAGGGATTCGAGTATCTATTACCCCTTCTCGTTTCCAGGTCTCCCCTATTATGACTCTGTGTCGGCTCGTCGGAGTCGCCACCATCGTCTCTCGTCCAGGCTGGGCGCCCCCCTCCTTTCCACAACCTGGCTGACTTCCACCAGACTGTCCTTCCTGAGGCGGTGCTGAACTTCGGTGCCTGTTTCGAGGATGTGCGTTGACCGTCATCAATGGCGGGTTCTCCCTCCACATGCTCCACCGTTCTTCCTCTTTCGGTCCTCGGGGTTTTCTCCTCCACACTGTTACCAGGCTTTTCAGGCCCCGACTCTTCAGTACTATCCGTGGATCTGCCACCCTCTGTCCCCTCCCCGCTCTGGTGTTCCCTCTTCGGTTCAGTTTTCTAGCGCCTTCGGGCGACCTCGGCGCCAGGACAGGAGGGCAACCATTCAGTAAGGCCTATGACTTCCCCACATACCGTCCGGCTCCACATCGGTTCGATATGCCGGATATCTGGTCTTGCCCTTTCGCGTCTGCTCGACCCTCTCCCCGATGCCATTTAGCCGGTTCGCTGTTCGCTACGTACGCGGTTCTACCTCATGCTTCCGACGGGGGCGTCCAGCCAGACCCGCCATTTCTAACGATGCCTTTGCCTTGTTGGTGTGCCGGGGACGCCCAGTCCTTCCGTCCGGTCACGGTGGGCAGTTTTACTTCCGGTGGATACACCAAAAGATCGGTCATAGTGCCATGCCAGGCACACACAAGCTACTGCTCTTCCCGTCAGCTTTCCCTTATCCCTTTCGTGTCTCAAGTATGTCTTTTCCTTTGCCAACTTAGTCACTAACCGTTCCCTTTACGAATGCTCCTAATTTCCCATTTAGACCAATGGTTTCGTTCACATGTTCATCAATCCTTACTTCTCTATGTTCATTCCGTCGGGTAGGCGCCATAGTCGGCGATCGCCTTGCGCATGGCGCGGTAGTTCTCCAGACTGGCGCCGGCGGGTACCACGTTACTGCAGGTCAGTACCAGTCCGCCCCCCTTACCGGCCTGTTCGATAGCGGTGCGCACCTCTTCTCGCACAGCCTGCGGTGTGCCGCTAATCAGTGTTTCTGCATTGACTCCGCCGAACAGGCAAAGCGTGTTTCCGTATCGCTGTTTGAGTTTGCCCATTTCCATTCCAATGTTTCGCTGTATGCCATGCCAGCCGTCAATGCCGATTTCCACCAGATCATCGAGTACCTCCCAGAGATTCCCGTCCGTGTGCTTTATGAAATACCCGCCCAGTTCGTGAATCACTCTACACTGCTTTTCGATACCAGGCAGCACGAACTTACGGAAAAGCTCCATACCCATGATAGGTCCTCGATTGTCCGAATAGTCATCCGTAGTCATGATGGCATCTACGCCCTCTGCAAGCATGGCCTTGATATAGGCGAGTGAGCGGTTGACGTAGACCGCCACGGCCTTCTCTACGAAATCGGGGTCCATGATCATCTTCATAAGGAACGATTCCATACCTACGGTTTGAGCCCAAGGATAGCTGCCGTCCACCGGTGTGCGAGCGATTACAAAATGACTGTTCCCAAGTTCCCGGACTGTATGTCGAATAGCATCCAGTTCGGAAGAGTCGATAACAATTTCTTGCTCCGGATCGGGAAGGTCGCCGACTGTCATTTCGGGAAACTCATTCCTGGTAATGATATTCCCAGCTTCAGGATTGAAACGAACCTCATAGCCCTGTTCGTTGATCCAAGAGTTTTCTCCGGTCATGGCCGGGGGGCTGTACTTTTTCGCCGCAGGTACGACAGGGACACGAACGTAATCCCACTCCAAAGCCAGAGGTAGCTCAACATGGACCCTGCAAGCATCTCGAACAACTTCATCACGACGCCCATTCCATACCGCCTGAAGCTCCTGCCAGCCCATATTGTACAACAGTGGAGTACCCAGGATCTCTTTGGCCAGTTTGCCGTCTATAGCATTCTCACCCGTAGGTATGCGGTCCGCCTCTTCGTGCTTCAAGGCCGTAATTATCCTATTTTTTTGATTCATCTGAATATCCTCCCCTGCGGCAAGCCCCAGCCTTTCAAATCCTTTTATGGTATCCCTCTAGAGCAACGATTCTCCTTATTATCAGTCGTTAAAATGTAAAACCTCTTGAATTCGTCTCAACGCTGTGGTTGAAAAATTCTTCTGCTATTTCTTCTTTACATCATGCCCTTCCCAAATAGTCATCGGTAATGTGCACCGATAATACTCCCACTACTATTTCAGGATTGCCAGCCACCCTACCTCTCTACAACATTGAAACATCTATTTCAGTGGTAAGGTAGTTTTTAGGTTCTCCTTTAAACACCCGTCATTTGATATACGGAATCGTCTGCGGTCCTTCGGGGATCACGCATATATTCAGTTTTCTCCCCTGCCGTTGAATGAGCCTGGAAACGGTTTTTTCGATGCTCTCACACGGTTGCAACAGGGCATCGCGTATCTGCTTCTCTGTAAGGTTCTTGCTGTAGACATAGACGTCGGCCTTCTTACAGATTAACGCTTGGATTTGAGCTTGCCACATGTCCTGGCATTGGAATCCAGGCGAACGAATTCTGGCGAGAAGATCATCGAGGCTGTTCGATTCACTCAACAACTTTCCGTATTCACCGTGTTCAGGAATACCGTCCCAACAGTCCGTTGCGATGATAATACTTCCTCCCTCCCGGACAATCTGAGCAGCAGCGCTCATCCCTTTGACCGCCTGGTAAAGATTCAGATCAAGCGGATAGCCCGAGTTACTGGTAATCACAATATCGAAAGGCTTCTTCACCCCGACCATGCTGCCGCTTCGCACGAATTTGCATCCTTGGGTGTGAGCGCTGTTCAGATTTCCGGCAAACACACCGGTGATTTCTTTCTTACGGTTGAGCGTCACATTCATAAGGAAGGTAACGCCCACCATCTGTGCAGCTTCCTGTATTTCCTCCCATAGGGGATTGCCCTTAGTAATGCCCCAAGTGGCTCGCGGATGGTCGATGTTGTGCACACTGTGGTTATTCTGAACCGTTTCCAAAAGCGCCAGCCCGGGCATAACCGCCTTGCCCCCTCCAGAAAAGCCGGCAAAAAAATGGGGCTCGATAAAGCCGGTCAATATCCGAACCGTGCAATCCAGGAACTCTCCGTGGATCCAGATTGGATGATCACCCTTTGTTTGTCCCACCAGCCGGTGGGAGTCTCGATCACGGGCATCGTTCTGAATGATTCGATACTTTTCCACAATCTCTTCGCCTAGCATCCCCCGCAACTCATCCCGGGTGTTCGACCGGTGAGTACCGGTGGCCACGAAAAACGAGATTTGGTACGTCGGTATATCTTGAAGCTCTTCCAGAAGGATTGGTAGCAGTAGGGGGTAGGGAGTGGCCCGCGTGATATCGTTAACGACGATACCCACCCGATCTCCGGCGGTCACCAGCTCGCGCAGGGGCGGGCTGTCAATCGGTCCGCGCAGAGCCTGCCGCACAGCCTCTTCCTGATCCTCGAGCGCCGGAACAGCACGTCGCTCGATAATCTCGATCCAGTGTCCTTCCGGGAGCTCTATTTCCAGGTCTTCCTTGCCGTAGTCTAGCTCTATCTTCACTGTCTACCAAAATGCCTTTCGGATATCTTAAACGAAGATCAAGTGACGTTCTTGATCCGCGACAAACCGCCATCCCGGGCCGATTCCAAGATTGGTCCCATATATTCGTCGATCATCTCAGCAGTCAACGGGACTGGCATGTTTTGAAGCTTCATCTTCGGCTGCGGATTCTTTGCAGCCGCGAGCGCCCGTTCGATGTGGTCTTGGCTGAAACCCGATACTTCGCTGAGCTTGGTCGGAAATCCGATCGTTTTAGCCAGGTTGAACATCGCCTCCGCTACAGCAACACCCAGCTCTCTTCCTTTTAAATGCTCAATCCCTTTTTGCGATAGCCCGGCCTGCTCGTAGATACCACCCACCGTTCGTAAAGCATCTTCAATGGCAGGTGCAAAAAATACTGTGTAATACGGATTCATAATGGCACAGGATCGGCCGTGGCTGAGGATGTCCACCAGGGAGAAGCTGGTCAGATGCCCGCCGTTTGTCCCCCCAACCATTTTTGTCGTGCAGGTCGTGGATGTACGGTGTAGCGTGGCTTGATCGATCAATATCTACAAAATCTGCGGCCTCACCGGCCTTGCTCCGATTATAAAAATTGCTATCACTCACTAATCATGAACAAGGGCAGCGGTTAGATCCAATTGCATGTCTTTGCATACTTGCCAAAACACAATGGTTCTGTAATAGCTATCATTCAGAACTCGATCGAATATCTCTTCATTTTGGAGTAAAGGGTTTTTCTGCTAATCTGTAAAGATTTGGCGGCCAACGAGCGGTTGAAATGATTTTCCACGAGGGCGTTCATGATACTTGCTCTTTCAAGCTCATGAACGTTTATTCTAATTGAATCAATCCCGGATTCAATAGGTAAATCCTCCGATAGTATTTTTTTCTTGGACCCTGCCAACAAGACGGCCGATTCGATGACATGTTTGAGCTCCCTTACATTGCCGGGCCACGAATGCCTTTTCAGCTTTCGAAGCGCCTCGGCAGAAAGTTCCAAAACTCCTTTTTGATATTTGATTCGATAATGATCGAGGAAGTGGTGGGCGAGAACTTCAATGTCCTTGTCTCTTTCTCTAAGCGCAGGAATATGTATTTGAACGCCCTTTAGTCGAAAGTACAGATCCGATCGAAAGATGCCCTTTTGAATATAGTCCCGCAAATCGACATTTGTAGAAGAAATCACTCTGGCATGAAAGGGTATGGTCTTTAATCCTCCTATTCTTTCGAACGATTTTTCTTCGAGGACTCTGAGCAATTTAGCCTGGAGATCAATACTCATATCGCCGATCTCATCCAGGAAGACCATGCCCGCTCCGGCCGATTCGAACTTTCCGATCTTGGTTTGATGAGCGCCCGAGAAAGCTCCTTTCTCATATCCGAACAACTCACTTTCGAGCAATTCCGAAGGTATGGCTGCACAATTAATACCGATAAATGGCTTTCCGTCGAAGCCTCCTTCCTTGTAGATAAGGCGCGCTATCATTTCTTTCCCGGTGCCGCTTTCTCCCTCTATTAAAACGGGTATTGGGCTGCCGGCGATCAATTTTGCGTTTTCCACTACCGATTTCATTGATTCGCTGGTATAAATGAAGTTGTCTGTGCTATGACCGTGGTTTTCCTCCCCAATCATACTTTTTTGTTTGTAATATTTGCAGGCTATCTCGATGATTTCCTTATTTGAGAAGGGCTTTATCAAATAGTCCGATGCACCCAGTTTCATGGCAGCAATTGCGTTCTCGATACTGGCGAAGGCGGTGATTATTATTATGTTCAACAATTCCGTTTCACATCTCTTTATGATTTCTATACCGTCCAAATCCGGAAGCTTGTAGTCTATGAAGGCCAGATTGAAGCCCCCTTTCCTCAATTTCTGAAGGGCCTCTGTTGCGTTCGCCGCAGTTTGAACAGAAAAACCCTCTAGAAGCAGCGCTTTTTCCAGTCCTTCCCGCATACCTTCTTCATCGTCGACAATCAATATTTTAAACTCGTCCTTATTCATAAGCTTTCTCCAAAGGGGAGCGTTATGGTTACCTTGGTTCCATTATCCTCCGAGCTGGCAACATCAATAGTTCCTCGATGCTTTTCTACGATTTCTTTACACAACGAAAGTCCCAGGCCTATGTTGGGGTGGGCCTTGCTGGTAAAAAACGGGTCAAATATCTTTTGCACCACTGATGGATGCATACCTCTTCCATTATCCGTAATGTCTACTATCAAAGCTTTGTTATTATTGCTCAACGTTACATCAAGATTACCGTGAATATGCTGGATGGACTCTATCGCGTTCTTTACAAGATTTAGAAATAATTGTTTTAACAGAGTGGCATTGCCGTGAATGATACAAGAGTCGGCATTGTTGGTAATCTCATACAAAATACCGTTTCTCTGACAAATAGGAGAGAAAATCTCAAAAACCTGCAAGATCAGCTCGTATACATCTGTCATTTTCGTTTCCATCATCTCGTTTCGCGAGAACTGTAGGAGGTTTTCTATGAGCTTATTTATTCTCACAATTCCTGAGTGAATTCTGTCGAGAAAAGTAGTTTCCTCCTCTTCCGTGAGTTTTTTTGATTGCAGGAGCTCCACGTGATTCAGTATTATGCCAATCGGATTGTTCAGTTCATGCGCCAAAGAGGCTGAAACCTGTCCGAGCGCCGCGATCTTCTGTGATTTCAGCAGCTCTTGTTTCATGATCTCCCTGTCCGTGACATTGATTATGATTATGATAACTCCCGAAACACCATCGTCAGTGTCCTTGATTGGAAACAGATCCACTGCATAGAAAGCATCGTCAATCTTTATGTCCTGAATATTCTTGTAATTACCCGTTCTAAAAACCTCATCGATATTCTGTCTGAAAAAAGGAGCTTTATTGCTAAAGAATGGAAAACTAAATATGTCTTTCAACTCACGATTTGACTGCAGATTCAGTTTATTTTTTGCATTATCGTTCATGAGCACCGGACTGTGGTTCCCGTCGATTACGATGGTATTCACCTCAAGGCTTTGAAAAACTGCGTCGATGTAATAATTCATCAATTGCAGCTCTTTGTTCTTCTTTTCGAGATTGTCCTTGTCAGCCCTGATGGTACAAACCATCTGGTTGAAGTTATGAGCGAGCATCCCCAGCTCGTCCTTCCGGCTCACTGACAACTGATATTCGAAATTGCCCCGGGACACTTCATTTGTTCCAACAAACAGGGATTGGATGGTTTTTATTAGTTCCAAACCCCAGATATAGAATAGAACTACAGCGATTACGATTGCTGCAATGCCGATTATGGAGAGTTTTATAATGTATGAACCCCCGCTGCGGATGATGGAATTACCCTTGGAAATCGTTACGATTGCACCGCTGAAGTCCCTCCCGAAATCGACAGGATGCATGACCATCTGAAAAACAACATCTTTCGATCGGAAATACGAGCGCTCGGCACGGCTCTCGATCATGCTCTCCACACTCTCCCTATGGTGGCCGTTGGAGGAGCTGTATGCGATTTTCCTGTCGACAACCACAGCCAGATCGATATCATGCTTCAACGTGAAGTTGTAGAAATACTCGTTGTCAAAAGCTCTCTGAAACAATATGAGTCCGGTGATTTTCTCATCGGAATAGACGGGTCTAAGGAAATTTACATATAAACAGTTTAGAAACTGATCGTAAAATAGATATCGGAATTTGTTTTCGTCTATGTCTTTTTCGATGGTATATGGAACATTTGTGGAGTTGCCCAGGTACAGTACTCTCTTATATGCACTGCTGAAGCTTTCGTAAACCGAAACAGTCTCAATACTGTGTGTCAGGGAATAGTCGCTGACGAAATCACGCAATGGAACCAAATCCCACGCGAAGGCGGAGTCACTCAGATAATTTCTGTACTTGGCATGAACATAGAGTTTGGTTTTTATATACTCATCCTCCACGAACTCCGAAATATACGAGAGGTAGGATTTTTCCGTCTCCTTGATGTCGGTGACAATGAGCTCCGCTGTTTGGTCAAGATATCTCCAGTGGCTGACGAGATCGTTCTTGTATATAGCGATAGCACTAAAGAGCAGAATCGACAAAACCGGTACTACCAAAGCAATGAGGGCGAATAGCAGA
>Ga0315554_1002608_pt1 | contig 10288 bp, 11 predicted proteins | sample SalMarSW160370MG_FD_202114 | JGI IMG/M metagenome (GOLD analysis project Ga0315554, IMG submission 202114) | Salt marsh sediment microbial communities from the Plum Island Ecosystem LTER, Massachusetts, United States - Salt Marsh Sediment SW1603-70 ... | reverse complement strand
GACAGATTCTCGGCTTTTCCGTGCCGCTGAGCGAATCAGAAGTGCATTGGAGATCCTTCCTGAAGGACCTGGTCGATCGGGGAATGCGCGGCGTGCAGTTGGTGGCCAGTGACGATCATACCGGGTTGGAAGTTGCACGAAAGACGGTGCTGGGAGGCTTCCCCTGGCAGCGCTGCCAGTTCCATCTGCAGCAGAATGCGAGTAAGTATGTACCCCGCAAATCGATGCGCAAGGAGGTGGCGGAAGATATTCATACGATCTTCAATGCACCAGATCGACCGACGGCAGACGCTTATCTAACACATATGGTGGCAAAGTATGCTAAAACCGCTTCGAAGCTGTCAGCCTGGATGGAGGAAAATCTGCCCGAAGGACTGACGGTGTTCTCCTTCCCAAAGAGACACCAAATTCGCCTACGCACGACCAACGGTTTGGAGCGTAGCAGCAAGGAGATTAAACGCCGAACCCGGGTCGCAGGTATCTTTCCCAATGAAGCATCTTGTCTGCGGTTGGTGAGTGCGATCTTGATGGAGACGAGTGAGGAGTGGGAAACAGGAAGAGTGTATCTGAGTATAGAGGATGATTGATCGGGCAGATCGTTCTGGGAGGAACTTGATCATTTTACAGAAAAGATGTTGCACAATCGTTCTTTCTCAAAGCATATAACGGATGCAACTACTTTCGGTGGCAAGAATAGATATATGACTTTTTCCTTTTCCATTTTAATTATTCCGGTTGAGAATTTGGATTATCCTTTCAAATTTTAAAGACCCGCATTCCCACCTAAGCGGATAAGCACGTGTCTGTATTAATCCATAACTCGACTTTACAATAGTAGTAGCTCTAAGCTGTTTTTAGAATCCCCCGTTCGAGGAATATGAAATTGGATTTGGAGCATAGTAATAGTTGGGCATCCATAAGGATATTCTAAATGGAAGATGTATAATCCCATTTTGAGATAATTGAAGGATCAGCACATAAGAAGTATGATCCCTCTGATCCAACGAATGCGCTATGGGAGACACATATTACAAAGGTAGTTCAAATCCTTTATCGAGATGAGTGTTTAATATTTCGTGAGGAGTATTAGGGATATCAATCTAGAAAATCATAGGTCGACGACCCAGATAAAGACTTGAATAAAATATGGATTGCTGAATTATCAACACACACAGGTATTTATGTTAGCCTTATCAAAGATTGTGGCCACATATTACAGTGTTCCACATGGGATGGTCATTCAGCGTAAATTATTCCATACACAGGAAATATCACTGAGAAGATATTCACGAAATAGCTATTTGGATGCCTAACCAATCTCTACAGCCTATAAAGAACGTCTTGATCCTCGATAGATTCGAGATCAGACATGATCTGCTAAGAATTGCTGTATGATCGGGTTTGAGAGTGCGCTGCTCCCCAGAATGACAAAAAGAATCTGCGCGCCGGAACAAATTCGACACAAGCGCCACAAAGCCATTAGATGCCTATTCGATTATCGTCTCTAACAAATGCACAGGAGGACACTGCTAATGAGCGATTTAGATTCAAGGCTTCATGATCCAAAAAGGAATTTCACATCGACACTCCACTTCATTGCTTCGTCTATTCATACAATATATAGGCTGATTCTACAACTCGGTCGTAATATTTCTCTGTTTGTATCCGAGAGGTGCACGTCAATCTATACAAAATTTGAAGGGATAGCAAGGCACGACTACTTGATCTTAATAGTTGTCTTAATTTCGTATCTCATACTAATATCGCCTGATCTTATGCCCACAATCCACGGTGTCCTGCCCAACGATGAGGCCAAGTACATTGATAGCGGCAGGAGTCTCCTCAATCTACAACTAAGGGAACTTTCTTGGGGTCCTTTGGTAGCAGTTTTCTATGCAACACTGCACCTGGTTTTCAAAGGTTCTCTGGATTGGTTCTTGCTGGAAGCTTGGGTAGGCCGAATACTCCTAATCGCGATGCTCTGGATCAGCACATTATACTTAGCAAATAAGCTAAGGAATCTTGTTAGTAGATACGTCGTAGTTGGGGTTATGTTTGTGTCAGTCGGATACCTTTTTGTCGTCCAGAATCAGAGCGATGTGCTCTTCTCGAGCTTCTTGGCTATTGCGCTTGCTCAGCTCATCTCTTTCAAAGAGAGTGGGCAGATAAAAGAGGTATGGATTGGATCCATCGCATTAGGATTAGCTGCACTTTCACGAATTGACACATTAGCCTGGATTTTGGTCTACGTTCTGATATCCGTCGGGGTAAGTTTTCGAACAAGATCGATCACACATATCCTAGCAGCTTCTCTCATTCCAGCGCTTAGTTTCGTTGTAGGGTTCGTATTGCTTTCGCGGATTCATACTGGAGGATTCGATGCCAGCATCGGTAGTCTGGGTTCAAAACTATATCAGTCTTTTGAGCAAAATCAATCGGTATTGACAGGTGGAGATGACGATGCGGGATTTGAACAAGCGAGGGAGTTGTTTGGAACCAAAAGCGAAAATAAGGGGTCAATATTCCTGGCGATATTAAACAATCCTTCTGAGTTTTGGAAGCGAATAGTGACAAATATCAAAGGTGCTCCTGGATTGTATTTCGATGCATTTGATAAACGAGTGGGGTTGGCGATCCTGCTATTCTCAATTATAGGCGTAATTGCCTTCATACGGAACGGCTCCTTTTCTCTCTTTACAATTTTGCTGTTATGGGCGCTACCCTCTGCTTACTATCTTGGTTTCTTGTCAAGACATGTTGTATCGACGACGACGTATTTCCCCATCATTCTTGCATCCGCTGGAATCACATACGCGTTTCGAGGGAAAGCTACTCAATTCGAGTTATCCATGTATGTGTTGTCGGCTGGGTTACTGGTTACATACTCATGGATAGACAATAAACCTGCTTTTCTCGCAACTGGTGTGATCTTGATACTTGTCCTGGCCGTGATTTGGTTGCTTTGGCTGCGCAAAACTTCCGTTAATAATCGGAAGTTGATTGCTTTCTTTCTCCTTCTTATCGGAGCAATGGTCCTACGGGAAGGTTTTACATTCCCCAATTTTCGCAAACTTGGCAGTTCGCCGGAGGAGCACGCTATTCAATTCATGCAAAAAAATCTCCCTTCGGGCTCGATAGTTGCAGTACCAACGCCAAACTTAGCTATCGCCGCCGTTACGGAACCTTTCCCAATTCAGGATGTACCATCCTTCCCATCTGCTGAGAGTTTATATTCGTGGTTATCAGATAAAGGTGTGATTGCTGTCTATGTTCATACGGCGTACATTGGGAACGACTCGGAGATACAGACCAGGATGCAGGAGGGTCTTGGTGGATACTTCGATCTTGGATTTTCTGAAGACAACTCGATTATCTTCTTAGTCCGAGATTTTGATGTAGGCAATTAATGAATCCAAAAAGAACTCAAGTAGATATAACTCCTATATTTGATATTCGGGGGGAGTAGCCAGATAGATCGGCTGTAAATACATTCTTTCCAGAATCACAGTTTCGACCCATATACGTTGTTAAAACCACTTTATAGAACCCTTCGACTTCGTTCCGGCTAACCGCCTCCTAGTTTCAGGAGACTTTACTTTGAGTGTATATATCGGAGTATAGGACAGGCTGTTCCCTGGAAAAAAACCAGAACTACCAGCCTAACCTGCCGGACCTCCGAAAGCTCAAAGCCATTAGGCTGTCAGGCAATCCCGCGCTCCGCCTCCGTGCTGACGTAAATTGATAGGCAAGGTAATTTAGGAGAACTGATTCATCAATGATGCAAGTAAATAAATTTTCATGATATATAGGATATTATTTCTCTGATATAATCACAAGCACGCCCACACCTCCATCGACGTGGCAGATCTGTCTCCCGGCATGCCCTTCGAGATCGAAGGCACAGCAATCCTGGAGTGAACGTAATGGCCAAGAAAACCTCCCATGAAACGACAAACGTCGTTGAAAAGCCCGCCGTGAAGCCGGTCCTCCTATCAGGCGGCAATCCTCAAATCGCCAAGGCCGACGGCGACGCACCCGTGCAGGCCTACATTTCGGCCATGCCGGGTTGGAAAAGCGGCGTCGGGCGCCGCCTCGACGACATCATCGTGCGCAACGTGCCCAACGTCCGCAAGGCCGTGAAGTGGAATTCCCCCTTGTATGGCATCGAGGACCAGGGCTGGTTTCTCAACTTCCATTGTTTCACGAAGTACGTAAAGGTGGCGTTCTTCCGCGGTGCGTCGCTCCATCCTGTCCCCCCTGGCAAATCCAAGCACGAGGAAGTACGCTACATCGACATCCACGAGGACGACCAGCTCGACGAGGCGCAACTGGCGGCATGGATCCGGCAGGCGGCCGAATTACCCGGCTGGACTCCGTAGCGCCGGCAGTGGTACGTACACACGGCCTGGGCTTACACCGAGCCGTAGTTTGACCTGTCCGTGGACAATATAATCTCACGCATCGCTGACCAGCTCAGCCAATGCCGAGGGCAGCCGATGACGTGGCGTTCGGCTTCGTTTGCTAGATTTCAACACGTAAGTCCGCGCTTTCCGCTCCAACCACCCGCGAAGCACGTTCACTTGACGGCCTTCTTCTTCCCCTTGGCTTTATTGAAATCCACTCCCACTCGAACGAGCACCTTCAACGCACTCTCGTTCACTTTATCCCCCTCATAAAAGTCGATCGTGCGCCATTTCTTACCCTCAAGCCCGCTGTTGAACAATTTGTTCGGATCGGGAAGGCTGGCGCCATCGTAGAAAGTCAACTTTACCTTGTCTTTAAAAGCATTGGCTACACAGACTATGCCATGGTCGGAAAAGACCGGAGCACCCCTCCACTTCCACTCCTCGATGATCTCCGGGTCAGCTTCATGGATGATTCTCCGCAGCTTGGCCAGGACCTTCCCTCGCCAATCCGTTAGGCCTGAAATCATCTCGTCGATTTGTTCACTCGCGTTCATTACTTTTCCTCCGGGAAGATCCGAATCTCTCCCACGATGATACTGCTGTAGCCATATTATACGCTCAAATTGGACTGTATTAGTACTAATTGTGCTCCCGCTGTCTCCAGCGCCATGGTTCTCATCTTGTATATCGAAGAATTCGGGATCTGATGTACTCAAAATCAAAGGTGCAATACATCTATTAACAATCGACAGGAATAGTCTGTTGACGGATTTGATTACTCCTACAGAGAAAAAACTCGTCCGCATGGATTATAAACTTCAGCCCTCAGGTATTCTCTTGGTCCAACTGCGACAATTTGCGGCCTAATTTTGCTTCTGGAAAAGTTATGCTGCGAATCGATCTTCGCTGGGCGAAATATTCCTATGCAAATGCTATCAACAGACGTAGAAACCAATAGAAATAGCCCTTATCTACGAATGCAGTAATGAAGGTGCATCATTCCATCGGGGAACTGCCGTTGGTCCGCCAGCTCCAGAACGAGATGACAATTGCTGGGGAGTGATTATTTACCACCACCCAGCGAAACCGGTGCGAGAAACAGGTGGCATTCATCGACCAGATCGCATTTGAAAGCTTCGGCGGCCAACTCAGGACCCCCGATGCTGAGATCGGATTCCAATGCCGCCTTCATCTGCCTTACCTTTTCCGGATCGAACGTACGCTCGAAACGTGTGTGGGTGGTCAATGGCGAATCCAGGGACCTGGAGAACACCACTTTGTCCGCTGCCTGCCATATGTTTGCGAAGTCGGCCTGGATGGAGGACTGCTTGGCCAGGCTGGCTTCTGTTTCCCACGCCTTCGATGGCCTGCAGGTGAGCGAGAAGATTCTCCGTTGATACGCCCGCCAGTACCTGATGAAGAGATGGTTCGGGTGTCTCTGTCGGTTGAGAGTGAGGTATCGTTTGGCAGGATTGAAGCACGAGAGAGGTGCAAACCAGCGATATGCCAAATTTTATTGTATACTTCCTTGTTGTCTGCAATTATATTTGCATATTGATTTCGAGATGCGATGGTTCTTACCCTGCCGCGTTCCCAGTAGATCGAAATCCTGATCCGTTCGCTAAAAATGGGCTATCTACGACTCCTTAGATGATTATCCAAGGTCAAGTTCGCTGATTATATTTCGTTGAACTTCTGTGCGATGATCCAGATAACGGGCGGTCATCACGCCTGCGCGTCACGTCGTGAGAACCGGTTTGTCCAACGCGGCGGCAATCATCGCAGGAATCCGCTCTGCGGCCTTTTCTGTCGCGGTACACAAACGCACTTCCTCACCGTCTACACATTTCAAGCTGATGATTGTTCTGTGCGTGCTTTTGCCCGCATAGCGGGGGTCGATCAGAATCTCAGCCGCGCCGAGCAGGGCGTCTTCACGCGACTGCGACCTCCCCACGACCCCACTGATTTCGCTAAAAAGCTTCGTCTGCGTGCTTCCCGGGAAACCATGACGAATATTGACGGTTCTCGCTGCAACGGATATCGTTACATGCGGATCACGAAATCCACGCCCGCTCGCCCAGGCCGTCAAAACCCCGAGAATCAGCAGACCCGATCCAACGCAATAGCCCTGCAGCCCGAGTTCAGACGTACGCGAGATCAGGGCGACTATCATCGCGCCGCCGCCCAGCAGAATGAGAATCCCAAGTGTCAACCCCAAGAGACTCTTCCCGCGCCGCTGGCGGATGATGACGTCGCCGTTCTCCTTCCGAATACATACGGCGACCTCGAGTTCCACAACTTCGCGGGCGTCATGCCGGTCGCGTCTTCGCGTCTTTGTCATCCATACCAGAATAAGAATCACCAGCACGATTGCCAGACCGATAATTGAGCAACCCCAGGATAAACTCATTCACGGACTCCTTCTTTTCATCACGAGCACATCGCCGATCCCCTTCCAACATCAAAGAACGAAATCCCGATCTATCTCTGCCTTTCAGTCATCCACGACTTCAAACTGAGGGGAGTAAGAAACCGATGTACCTGATTCCGTCCCGTAGGATATGGCATATCGGTATGTACCGGCCGTAAGAACGTAATTATACGTGGCTTCATTCCTGGTAGCGGACATCGGCAGCGACACCGATAGCCCGTCACCAGGCTGTTGGGGAAAAGGCTCATCGCCAAAATTCGTGTCGGGGCAATCCCCGACCGGCTTCCAGTCGCTGTCCGTCTTTTTCTCAAACCACCAATCACAGGGTCCATGGAAGTAAATCCCTGAACCAATCACCGTTATTTCAATCTCGATGGTTTCTGAAATATAGAAAACACCTTTGGAAATCTCCAGACTGAAACGCCCATCATCCGTCGCGATGGCCCGGGCGCCACCGCAGGACGCGATCGACAAGATCGAAGTTACCAGGACAAATGTATCCATCAAGACTCGTGTTCGCACAATTCGACCCTTCCATGGAATACAAAGGACATCTCTTGGATCCCGAATTGGCCGCCCGCATCGATCAGGCGGTCAGGTTCGCATCGGCATCGTGCAGCTTGCGACAGGCGTACTCGGTGATCAATGCGTCGTGTATCCTCGTGCCTTCGACAGAAAACCCCGCCCGGGTCAACATCTCCTCCATCACCCAGTCGAAAGTGCTGTATTCATCCTTGATATGGATTTCTGCTTCGCGCTTGAAATTCTCTCCCGCCGCGTCGCCCAAACCAGCAATCCAAGCGTCGATCTGATCTGCATACCCTCGAAGATCAAACCTGAAAATGACGTCGTGGATATAAAGCAAACCATCTGGTTTCAACATTTTGTTAATTCGAAGCAGTGCGATCTGCTTCCAGAAATCGGGCAGGTGATGGAGCGCAGCTTTTGAAACCACCAGATCCACTGGATCTGACGCGTGTTCATAGGTTAGGAAACCTGCGTTGATAAACGTCACATTAGCTTGTTTGAGGTTCAGTTTTTTCTTTGCTTGGTCAAGCATCGCATTCGACACGTCGACCGCAAACACGTTCCGAAAATATGCCGCTGCGACGCACGTTATGGCACCTGTGCCACAACCCAGGTCAATCATGTCTTTTTCGTCTCTATCCTGGATGCCCAGAAAAGCAAGCATTTCGTTGAACTCGGTCTCATAATTTCTGAATTTATTATGCTGCTGATCATAGAATGCGGCCAGTTCGACTGATGAATAATCGACCCCGCAGTGGATGAACTCGTCAAACAACCAATTTTTCATCGCCATCTCCAATACATGCAAACACTACAGATTTAATTGCACCTGATGGATTCGAGTTCTCCGCCCAAATCTTCGTTCTGATATGCAGTGTCTTTATTCAGTTTGCCGACCGCTGCCAGTGCGGCGCGCATTGCAGCAGAAAGGTCTGGTTGTTCCCAATCAAACTCCATACGTTCAACTTTATCGAAGCGGCAAGCCTCACAAAGACGGCGGCGCCGACGGCTGGAATAAATCCCAGAGATTCCCATATAAATCCTCGAACACCGCCACCGTTCCGTACGGGGCATCCTTCGGTTCACGGACGAAGCGGATGCCCGAGGAGAGCATCTCGTCGTAATCCCGCCAGAAGTCGTCGGTTTCAAGAAAGAGGAAAACCCGGCCACCGGTCTGCTTCCCTATAGCCGCAGATTGCGAAGGATCGGAGGCGCGCGCCAACAGCAGCGAAGTTCCCTTCGCTCCCGGAGGAGCGACAACCACCCAGCGCTTATCTTGCTCGGGCTGGCAGGTATCTTCAACCAACGCGAAATGAAGCTTCTCACAGAAAAACGTTATGGCTTCGTCGTAATCCCTGACGACCAGCGCAACATGAGTTATGGCTTGTTGCATGGTAACCACCTCCTCGGGTCCTTGGCATTCTACAGTGCATTTCGTCCCCAATTCCGGCCGGAACGAAGCCATCTAGCCTATTACTTGATTTTTTGTTAAAGCAATCGATTGACTTTACGAATAACTGTGCGCTGCCTGAGTATTACCACGATCAGAAAAACCGTAAACAGCGGCCACAATATCACGAAGATCCATACGTTGATTTCTTGATAACTCAGCCCAAGAAGATTTGACAGAAAGACCAAAAAGTCGACGCACAAGTAAAATATCGTATTCACTGAAATCCTCCATGAAGGATGAGATCAATGTAAGCGATTGCGCTTATGCAATCAAGCACTCAGATACAAAGGAAGATCGACTCAGAATGGATATTCAAGTTAGCCGGCGAGTTCATTGAAAAATCGGCAGGAAACTGCGCCTTGCGAAACTTGCCTCGCCATGGCGGCTTTGGACTCTTGCAGATTACCCGTTTTTCACACCGACGCTTCCCCACACTTCGGTAGAATGCAATCCTGGCACTCTTCCAGAAAGCGCCCCGCCCTCAACTTCGATCCTACATCAACGTCAACCAAGCCAGGATGAAGTCCGGGTGTGTTTCACCGGAGTCCCCGGTGCGGCTCAGGATAAATTCGCTCTAGAGACTCGAGCGGATGATTGGTCCTGCCCGATAAATATCGAAGATTGCTAGGTTAGCGATTCCTTCATCGTTCGCATGCGCACTTCGATGATTCGTGACTGTGGCGACTGCGTGCATGCCAACAAAATCACGCCCGCCACATCTTCAGGCTCGAGCATCCCGGACTCCGCAACTCCCTTTTCCGTGCGGCCTTTTCCAAGCGCAAATTCGGTCTTGACGCCACCCGGGCAAATCGCTCCGACTTTGATTCCGAATGGTCGCAGCTCATTATCCAACGCCTGAGCGAATCCCACTTGGGCGAATTTGGTTGCACAATACACCGCTTCCCCACCAAATCCGTAAACACCCGCCATCGATGACACCACCAGAATTGTCCCCGCCCCGCGTTCGATCATTACGGGCACGGCGTGCCGCGTGAACAGAAATGTTGAACGCATGTTCGTGTCCATCATTTCATCGTATTCTTCTGCGCTCGTATCGACCAGGTTCTTGTAATTCCCAACCCCCACGTTGTTGATCAAGATGTCCAGGGAGTCAAATTCTTCCAAAGCCGTCGCGACGGCTTGTTTTGCACAATTTTCGTCTCTGGCGTCTCCGACGACAACCACCGCCCTGCCGCCCAATTCTCTCACTTTGGAAGCCAAATCCTCCAATCGATCCTTGCGGCGTGCGGAGAGCACCAGACTGGCGCCTTCACCTGCCAGCGCAATTACGCTCGCTCTTCCAATACCTGCGCTTGCGCCCGTGATGATCGCCACTTTTCCCGACAACTTGTTGGTCATTACATTCTCCTTTTAACCTGTATGTCTCGTATCCATCACACTGCGTTAAGCTGCTTGTGCCAGACAACTTCCGGTTCCTTGCTTGCCGTTTATTCTGAATTCTGGCGAATC
>Ga0315554_1002605_pt1 | contig 10296 bp, 8 predicted proteins | sample SalMarSW160370MG_FD_202114 | JGI IMG/M metagenome (GOLD analysis project Ga0315554, IMG submission 202114) | Salt marsh sediment microbial communities from the Plum Island Ecosystem LTER, Massachusetts, United States - Salt Marsh Sediment SW1603-70 ... | reverse complement strand
CCGCATTCTTCGCCGTCGTGGTGCTTCGGCTCTGGTACTTGCAGGTGAGCACGCTGGCCTCGGCGCTGGAGACGTCGTACCTGCAGCGTATACGGGTTGTGACTATTGAGGCGCCCCGGGGAGACATCTACGACCGGGACGGCCTCGTGCTCATGGCGGGCACGAAGGCAACCCTCGGGCTCGTCGTCGACCGGAAGCTCGTGTCCGAAGACCGCGAGGGTCAGCTGATCGACAACCTGGCGGCTCTGCTCGGCGTTCCGGCGTCGGAGATCCGAAAGGAGTTCGACGAGCAAGGCTCCGGGGAGCGGTTCCGGCTGAGCGACGACGTCGGCGAAGCGACGGGGCTGTTCGTTTTGGAGCACACCGAGGACTTCCCCGGGGTGACGATAGAGCCGGTTCCCGTCCGCATCTACCCACTTGGCGAGGTGGCGGCGCACGTCATCGGCTACGTCGGGGCCCCCGCCGAAGGCGACCTGAGACGGCCTGAGATCACGATTCGGGATCGGGTGGGGCGGTTCGGCATCGAGGGGCAGTACGACAGGCTCCTGAGGGGGACGGCGGGCACCATCTACTACGAGGTCAACGCCCGCGGCGAGGTCCTGGGAATCATGGATGAGGAGCCACCCGTTGCCGGCGCCAGCGTCATCACCACGATCGACATCGACCTGCAGGAGTTCCTGGAGAAATCGCTCTACGACGGCATCTCGTTGGCGCGCCAGTCGGGTGAGGATGTCATCCGCGCCGCCGGCGTGGTTTTGGACCCTCGCGACGGCTCCGTGCTGGCGATGGCGTCGGTGCCTGCGTTCGACCCGAGCCTGTTCTCCGGCGGCACGCTCACGCAAGAGGGATGGGCCAGCTTGGTCGAGAAGGCGGCACTCAACAACTTCGCCATCCAAGGGCTGTACCCACCCGGGTCCACCTTCAAGGCGGTCCCGTACACCCTGGCGCTCGAGAACGAGATCTGGCCCGATGTGGAGCAGGAGCAGTACCAGCACCTGCTCGATCCCAACGACCCGTCCTCGTTCTACGCCGACGGCGACCTCGAGTTCCCGGAGACCCCGCCGTTCCACGACTGGAAGGTGCACGGCCTGGTCAACATCAACACGGCCTTCCAGGTGTCGGCCGACAACTATTTCTGGGGCATCGCCCTGAAGATCTGGTTCGAGGAGGACCAGGATCTCCTTCAGGATTGGGCCCGTACCCTCGGATACGGCAGTGTGACCGGTATCGACCTGCCCTACGAGCTGCCGGGGATCGTTCCCGATCGGGACTGGTTTGCCTACCACCAGTTCAACAACACAGGTCTCGTGCGATCGGAGGGCCCCTGGTCGGGCGGCGATCTGATGAACGTGGCCATCGGCCAGGGCGCCCTGGTAGCCACGCCGCTGCAGGTGGCCAACTCCTACGCCGCCCTGGCCAACGGGGGAACACTCTGGCGTCCTCGGGTCGTCGATTCGGTGCGGGATGCGGAGAACCAGGTCGTCTTCTCGAACCCGCCGAGCGTCATCCGCAGAATCGACATCTCGCAGAATACGGTGGACAATTTCTTGTCCGATCTCCATGGAGTGGTTGCCAGCGAGAACGGGACCGGTCACAAGGCCTTTGAGGGCTTCGGGGACAGCTTGGATCGAGTCGGCGGGAAGACCGGCACCGCCGAGATCCGGGTGGCTCTCACAGAAGGCGAACAGGACATCGACACGGCCTGGTTTGTGGGCGTGGCTCCGCTCGACGATCCCCAGTACGTCGTGGTGATAGTGGTGGACCAGGGGGGCAGCGGCGGCAAGATCGCAGCACCTGTGGCTCGCGCCATTCTCCAGTACCTCATGGGAGAGAAGGTCGACCGCGTCGTTCTGGGAGAGGACACGGACTGATGGCATTCGGAGCTCGATTCGAGATTTCGCCCCGTGCCAGCCGGCGTCCCGACTTCGTCGTTGTGGCGGTGGTACTGGCGCTCAGCGTGATTGGGCTCATCCTGATCTACAGCGTCAGCGCCCCGCGCCTGGAGGCCCTCGGGCTGAGCCGCTTCGAGGATGTGTCGCGGCAGGGCATCTTCGTCGCAGGGGGTCTCGGTGTGTTCCTTCTGGCCTCGATGGGCAGCGACCGGCAATGGAGGCTGATGACGCCATACGTCTACGGACTGTCTCTGTTGTCCCTGGTGCTGGTGCTGACGCCGATCGGCGTTGAACGGTTCGGGGCCCAGCGCTGGATTCCGCTGGGCATCTTCGATCTCCAGCCTTCGGAGTTCGCCAAGCCGGCGCTCATTCTCGCCCTTGCCGCTCTGCTCTCCTCCTCGGAGGAGGAGCGAATGTCGTGGAAACGTGTAGGCCAGGTCGTGCTGCTCACTGCGATTCCGTCGGTCCTCATCTTCCAGCAGCCCGACCTGGGCACCATGCTCGTGTTCGGTTTTGTCGCGGTGTCAATGCTGTTCGTCGCCGGGACCTCGTTTCGGCAGATCGGCGTGCTTCTGCTGCTCGGGATCATCGCCATCGTGATCGCGTTCCAGCTGGACATTCTCAAGGACTACCAACTGGCCCGGCTCACGGGGTTCCTCAATCCTGCAAGCGAGACCTCGAGCACCGTCAACTACAACCAGATCCAAAGCCAGATCGCCGTTGCCTCGGGCGGCATTTCCGGCACTGGTCTGTTCGAGGGCACCCTGACCAACCTGGCCTTCGTGCCCTCGCAGCAGTCGGACTTCATTTTCACCGCGGCGGCGGAACAGATCGGCTTCGTCGGTGCCGTGGTCATCCTCGGTCTCTTTGTTTTGATGCTTTGGCGGCTCTTCGTGGTTGCGGTGGTGGCGCGGGATCGTTTCGGGCAGCTGGTGGCGATAGGCGCGGCGGCCATGCTCGGGTTCCACGTCTTCGTGAACGTCGGCATGACGCTGGGCCTGCTCCCGGTCACCGGGTTGCCCTTGCCCCTCTTATCGGACGGCGGGTCCTTCTACGCGACGGTAGCCCTGACGCTCGGGATCGTTCACGGTATCTGGCTGCGCCGATCCCGGGTGCCCGGTGATAGGCATCTCCTCTAGGGGCGAGACCTCCGGGCGCTGACTACGCTGTGCCCCCATGGACCGACGGGGTGAGCGAGGCTGGATCGAAGTCATCTGCGGTCCGATGTTCTCCGGGAAGAGCGAAGAGCTCATTCGCAAGATCGTTCGCTATCGCATCGCTCGCGTCGCCAATCAGACCTTCAAGCCCGTTCTGGACGACCGCTATGCAGTCGGCGAGGTGGTTTCACACAGCGCCCTCTCGGTGGCTGCACAGACGGTCTCCAGCAGTGAGGACCTGTTGCAGAAGGTGGAGGAGCGCACTGTCGTGGTTGGAGTCGATGAGGGGCAGTTCTTCGATCAGGGCCTGGTCGAAGTGGCCGAGCACCTTGCCGCCTCCGGCAGGAGGGTGATCGTCGCCGGCCTGGATCTCGACTATCTGGGAAGGCCCTTCGAGCCGATTCCGACTCTGATGACCCGGGCCGAGTATGTGACGAAGACCCTCGCCGTGTGCCATCGGTGCGGCGGGGCCGGCATGTTCACCCAGCGGGTGGTCGAGTCCAATGAGCTCGTGCTGATAGGCGCCGCCGGAGCGTACGAGGCTCGGTGCCGCTACTGCTACGACCCTGCGGAGTCCCGCCAGGAGAGCTTCGATATCAGCGCTTTCTGAGGCAAAGGGTCAGGTTCACGGTATGCGGCAGCGCCCGTGGTAACCTCGCCCGGGCGTACCCCTTAGGGCGTCGGCCAATGGACCAGGAGTCGACCTCGGAGAGGCGCCACTCTGACCGAACGGAGCGTACTGATGGACACCCGCGAGTACCTTGCCGGGCCTTGGGCTACCTCCCTTGCGTCCCGGTGCCGGTGGGCCTCATCTCATCCCGCCGGGCCCGGGCCGTGCTCCTCCCGTTCGGTCGCATTGAGCATTGGTTTTAGCTCGCTTCAGCGAGCACAGAAGGAGTTTCGCAAATGGGCTTGTTTCGCAGGCGCCGCCCCCAGGTCATTCGCCGGGGTGTGGGCGACCGCGCAATTGAAGAGACCGAAGTCCGACGCGTCGCGGGTCGGCGCGTCGAGATCCGCCGACATCACCCGCTAGTCGAGTCCGAGAGCCCGCCAGGAGAGCCGCGGCAGCGCCCTCCTCGGCGTGGAGGCAAGACGGAGCAACCCGGCCGCGCTCGCCGGAGGGAGGCTCAACCCGAGCCGATCGTCCCGCCGGAGACCGAGCGCAAGCAGATGCTCATCCGGCGCACGGAGCACCAGACACAGATCGTGGTGCTCGAGGGCGCCACGCTCGTGGAGCACTACTTGGCTCGCTCGGATCGCCGTTCACTGGCGCAGAACATCTATTTGGGGAAGGTGCGCAACGTTCTCCCCGGCATGGAGGCCGCTTTTGTGGACTTCGGCGAATCGAAGAACGGTGTCCTGTATGCCGGTGACGTACAGGTCGACACGAAGGAGAACGGCGGGCGCCAGCCGCGTATCGAGAAGGCGCTGAAGGTGGGCGACGAGATACTCGTGCAGGTGGTGAAGGACGCGATGGGCAGCAAGGGCGCCCGTCTGACGAATCAGGTGAGCCTGCCCGGCCGCTATCTGGTGCTCGCTCCGGGGTCCGACATGCGTGGAATCAGCCGTCGGCTCCCCGATATCGAGCGGGAGCGGTTGCGCCGGCTCATCACGGATCTCCGGCCGAAGGGGTTCGGCGTGATCGTACGGACTGCCGCGCAGGAGGCCACGAAGGCGGAGATCAAGGAGGACATCGACCGGCTGGTGTCTGTGTGGGAGGAGATCAACAAGAAGATCCCTCAAGGCAACGCGCCGCGGCTGCTCTATGAGGAGCCGTCGCTGGTGATTCGGGTCATTCGCGAGCATTTCACTCGCGAGTTCCGCCGGCTCGTCGTCGACGACGCCGAGCTCCACCGAAACGTTGTCGACTACTTGAAAGCCACCGATCCCGATCTCGTCTCGAAGGTGCACTTCTACACGGACGAGCTGCCACTGTTCGAGCGGTTCCACGTCGAGGACCAGCTGAGGCGAGCTCTCGACCGCAAGGTGTGGCTCCCCTCGGGCGGCCACATCGTCATCGACGTGACCGAGGCTCTCACCGTTGTCGACGTGAACACCGGGCGCTTCGTGGGCCAGTCGAATCTCGAGAAGACCGTGCTGCAGAACAACCTCGAGGCGGCCGAGGAGATCGCCCGCCAGCTCCGGCTGCGGGACATAGGCGGGATCATCGTCATCGATTTCATCGACATGGAAGTGGAGCGCAACCGCAACGCCGTGCTCCGAAGGCTTCGTGAGGAGTTGGCCAAGGACAAGACGCGCACCCAGGTTTTCGATGTGTCCAACCTCGGCCTGGTGGAGATGACCCGCAAGAACGTGTCCGAAGGGCTGGTCGAGTCGTTCTCTCGGGTCTGTTCGGTGTGTGGGGGTCGAGGCGTCGTGCTCTACGAGGAAGCGGCGACGGCCGGAGCCGCCATGCCGGTGAGCGCAGGAGCCGAGTAGGGATTGGAGACCGGCCAACGGCTATGATGTTGCGGCGTTCCACCCTTGTGAAGGACCTGTGACCATGTACGCCATCATCCGCACAGGCGGGCAGCAATTTAAGGTCGAGGAAGGCGACGTCATCGACGTCGAGCGCCTGCGCGGCGAGGGCGAGGTCTCTTTTGTGCCGCTGCTGGTCGTCGACGACAAGGGCAAGGTGTTTTCCCACCGGGAGCAGCTGAGGGACGCCAAGGTTGTGGCAAGAATCGTGGGAGTCAGCGCCGGCCCCAAGGTCGACATCTTCAAGTACAAGGCGAAGACCGGATACAACCGCCGACAGGGTCATCGACAGCGCTACACGACCATCGAGGTGACGGCCATCAAGGGTCCTGAGGGTGCGGTCAGAATGGCGGCCGAGGCGGCGGCCAAGCCAGCAGCCGCGTCGGCGGGAGAGACCGCTGCCGTAGCCAAGCCCACTACGGCTAAGCCGGCTGTGGCGAAGACGGCTGCGGAGGGCACGGCCGCCAAGAAGCCGGCGGCGAGGAAGGCGGCTGCGGCGAAGACGGCTGCGAAGGGCACGGCCGCCAAGAAGCCGGCGGCCAAGAAGCCGGCGGCCAAGAAGACGACCACGACGAGGAAGGCCTCAGCTTCGAAGCCCTCGTCGTCGAAGAAGACCGAGAAGAAGGAGGGCTGATGTCGAAGACCAAGGGAGGCGGTTCCACCCGGAATGGCCGCGACTCGGCCTCAAAGCGCCTCGGCCCCAAGGTGTTCGACGGCGAACGTGTGACGGCCGGAGCCATCCTGGTTCGGCAGCGCGGCACGCCGATTCACGCCGGAGACAACGTCGGCCGCGGAGGTGACGACACCCTGTTCGCCAAGGCCGATGGGGTCGTGAGCTACGGCAGTCGGCGGGGCCGGCGTCAGGTCAGCGTCCTCACCGAGGGCTGACCTCGTATCGCCCCGTCACGGGCATGTTCGTCGACGAAGTCTCCGTTCATTTGCGCTCCGGCGATGGTGGGGCTGGGGTCGTTTCGTTCCGCAAGACGAGAGGCAAGCCTCACGGCAAGCCGGAGGGCGGTTCCGGCGGCAAGGGAGGAGACGTCATCGTCGAGGCGGACCCCACATTGGCCACCCTGCTCTCCTACAGGCGGTCGCCGCATTTGCATGCCGGTGACGGCACACATGGGCGGGGCGGTCTCCGCAACGGCCGACGGGGCTCCGATCTCGTGCTTCCGGTGCCGGTGGGCACGGTCGTCAGAGACCATGAGGGCATCGTCGTAGCCGACTTGGCTGCACCCGGACTGAAGGCCACGCTGGTCATCGGGGGACGCGGGGGCCGCGGGAATGCCGCTCTCGCCGGTCCCAAGCGTGTCTCTCCCTCCTTCTCCGAGCAGGGGGAGTACGGCGAAGAGGCGACCTACCAATTCGAACTCAAGCTCGTCGCCGACGCGGCCGTCATCGGCTTTCCCAACGCGGGCAAGAGCACCCTGCTGGCACGGGTGTCGGCGGCAAAGCCCAAGATCGCCGACTATCCGTTTACGACTCTGGAGCCGACTCTGGGTGTGGTCCGGGTGGACGACAGGGAGTTCGTGCTCGCCGACATTCCGGGCCTGATCGCAGGCGCCGCGGACGGCAAGGGTCTTGGTCATGCCTTTCTGCGTCACGCCGAGCGGGCTCTCGCCCTGCTGGTGTTGCTCGACCCTTCGCCGCTGCAAGAGCTGAGCGTGGCGGAGCAGCTACGGGTGCTGACCAGGGAGCTGGAGCGCCACAGTCCGACACTTGCCGAACGCCCGCGTCTGGTTGCGGTCAACAAGGCCGACCTGTCCGACACGGCGGCTCGAGCCGATGAGCTGTCCCAGAGCCTGGGCCAAGAGGTGCTCGTCGTGTCCGCGGTCACAGGGGCGGGCTTGGAAGGGCTGATGCACGCGCTCGCCGACATCGTCGATCGAGCTTGGCGAGAAGCCCCGGAGGGGGAGGGCTATGTTCTTCATCGGCCACTGGCGCAGGGGTTCGAGATCCGCCGAGAGGCGGACCGCTGGGTGGTGACCGGGCGGCAGGCCGAACGCGCCGTGGCTCTCGATGATCTCACACGGCCGGAGGCGGCCGACTTCGCGGCCGAGCGGCTGGAGCGGGCAGGCGTCGACGACGCACTTCGTCGTCTGGGGGCAAAGACCGGAGATGAGGTTCAAATAGGGAGCATCGTCTTCGAGTTCAGCGAGTCCGAAGATACTCGCTAGATGTAGGGCGCCGGGCCGCTGTCTCGGCAGGTCGTAGGAGAAGCGGCCACGCATCCCTATAATTGCCAGGATCATGTTTCGGTGGTGCTCAAGGCCGATCTCGCTGTGGTCGATATTTGACAAGCAGGTTTGTCAGGTCGCTGTGCAGTTGTGAACCTGCGCGTGGAAAGGACTCAGTGTGGGCCAGCGGGTGCTGGTTGTCGAAGACTCGGCGGTCATTCAGAGGCTCATCTCCGTGTGTCTTCGTCCGGCAGGGGTGAGCGTCGAGACCCGTGACGATGGTCCTTCAGGGCTCGAAGCCGCCCTGACGAATCCTCCGGACCTGCTCATCCTCGATGTCGGTCTGCCCGAAATGGACGGGTGGAGCGTGCTCGAGTACATCCGGGGCGACGAGCGCACTGCGAACCTCAAGGTGCTGGTCCTCACCGCGCACGCTCAAGAGGAGACGCGCCAGCGTGCCGACAAAGGCGGGGCCGATGCTTTCATCACGAAGCCCTTCCGTCCCGATGACCTGAGACGTGTGGCGATGGAGCTGCTGGCGGATTCGAAGCCGGTAGTGGGGTTCGTGTAGCGCCGCAAGCGTCGCTGTTGATGCACATTGGGAGGTCTGCGGCCGCCCCGGCCCTGTGGCACATCTAGATGGTGTCGGCGCGAGCCGCTACGTTCGGTTCCGTGGGAACGGCCATCGTGTTGACGGCGCTGTTGGTTGCCACACCCCCGGCGATGTGCCCCCGGCGGGACTGGCCCGTGCCGGGGCCGGTGGTGAGACCTTTTGCTCCTTCAGGCGCCTATGCCGGCCACTGGGGATTGGACATCGCCGCCGAGCCGGGCACCCCCGTGCGAGTCATCGCCCCGGGTGTCGTCACGTTTGCCGGCTCGGTGGCGGGTCATAACAGCGTCACCGTGTATCACGGGGGCGGGGTACGAACCTCATACTCGTACCTGGACAGCGTCGCCGTGGCAGCCGGAGTGTCGGTGAGTGCAGGGACGGTCATCGGGACTTCAGGCACTGATCACGGAATCGGCGCCGTGCACCTGTCGTTGCGGGTCGGAGACCGCTACGTGGACCCGGCGATCTGGCTCTTCTGTGCGTTGACGCCGCGGCCGGGGATTCGCCTGGCATCGGTGCTTGCGCCCTATGCTTCCGAGCGTGCGACGAGGCATCCTCGGCGGGACCTTCGACCCGCCGCATCTCGCTCATCTCGTAGCCGGCGAGGCGGCGTTTCGGGAGCTGGACCTGGACGTCGTCACCTACATTCCGGCCGGTGGCCCCTGGCAGAAGGCAGGAACCGTGGTGAGCGATCCCGAGCACCGCTGGGAGATGACGATCCGCGCCGTCGGCGGCGTGCACTACTTTGAGGCCGACGATCGTGAGATCACCCGCGACGGTCGGACCTACACCACAGACACTCTGGCCCTGTTCCCGCCGGCCGACGAGATCTTCCTGGTGCTCGGCGCCGATGCTGCGGCGAGGATCCCGTCGTGGCACCGACCCGACGAAGTCCTGGAGCGCTGCCGCGTGGCTGTGATGCGTCGCCTCGGGACCTCGACGCGAGAGGTCGAGGCGGCCGTCGGTGCGTGTCACTGGCTCGACACGCCGCTGCTGGACGTGAGTGGAACCGGGCTGCGCCAGAGACGGCGCGCCGGGATGAGCATCCGATTCCTCGTGCCGGACGAGGTGCTGGCCTACATCGAAGCTGCAGGTCTCTATGGCCCCGAATAGGCGTTGGAGCGCTCTGAGACGAACCACGTTCATCGTCTTGGTGCTGCTGACGCTTGCCTACTTCGGCTGGCTCGCCCGTAGTCCTCTGGGGGAGGCAGCCGACTGGACGGCGGATCAGGTGGCCAACGCCGGAGACACTTGGGAGGACTGGAGCACGCGCCTGCAGCGCATCGCCGATGAAGCCGCCGAAGCTGAGATTGAGGAACGGACGGGTGAGGCGGTTTCGCAGTCCCTTCTGGTCGTGATCGGCTCCTCGGCCGATGATGCCGCGTTTGCCCTCTTCGCGTTGTCGGCTGACGGCGAGGCGACGGTGACGCTCATCCCTCAGGCGATGTATGCCGTGTTGCCCGGGTACGGCGAGACGCTGCTCGCAGACGCCATGGATTACGAAGGCCCCGATCTCGTGGCTCTGGCGGTCGTCAACCTTCTCGGCGTCCGTGTCGACCACGTTCTGGAGCTGCCGGCCGGGTCGCTGGCCGAGGCTCTTGGTGGGGACGTCGAGATCGATCTGCCGGTGCCGCTCTTTGAGGAGGACGAGGAGGGGGTGACTCGCCGTGTCCTTGGTGACGGCGTGCAGGAGGTCTCGACGGCGTCGATCGAGCTACTGCTGGTGGAGCCGGGAGTCGGCGATCCCTTCGAATGGCTGCAGCGCCAGGGGGCGGCGTGGCGGGGGGTCATCAACAGCATCTCAGCGGACGAGGACACCGCAGATCGCATCGGGGCGGCCGGGCCGGGTGGCGGCCAGGAGGCGGCCGATGCGCTCCTTGCGGTCGCTCTCAGCGAGGATTTCAGCCTGGCTTCGCTTCCCGTCGAGGTGCCGGAGGCCGGCGACCCGAACACTTTCGTGCTGCCGACCGCGATGGTGAACG
>Ga0315554_1002603_pt1 | contig 10303 bp, 11 predicted proteins | sample SalMarSW160370MG_FD_202114 | JGI IMG/M metagenome (GOLD analysis project Ga0315554, IMG submission 202114) | Salt marsh sediment microbial communities from the Plum Island Ecosystem LTER, Massachusetts, United States - Salt Marsh Sediment SW1603-70 ... | reverse complement strand
CCTTTATCATCGCCGCCCTGCTCGGCCTGGCCTTCGTCGGCTTTAGCGGCATCATATAATAGTGGTATAATATAAAAGGAGAGACAATGCCTATCGGAATACTGGCCGCCATCGGGCTAGCCTGTGGTCTGATAATATACCTGGTCTACATCAAGGTTCCGCAGAAGGTAAAGGGGCTGGAGAAGACCGAGGAGATAACCTCCATCCTGCCCGGTATGAACTGCGGCGCCTGCGGCTACCCCGGCTGCTTCGCCTATGCTCAGGCGTTGTCTCAGGACCCCGAGCTGGTCACCAAGACGCCCTGCTCTCAGGTGCTCCAGGACCCGGACAGCCTGGCCAGGCTGGAAAAGGCCCTCGGCTGCAAGCTGGACGCCGCCGCCATGTGTAAAAAGGCGCTCGTCCACTGCGGCGGTAACTCCGAGGTTATCTGCGACTACTCCGGCGCCCCGACCTGCAAGGCGGCCGCCCAGCTCCTGAGGGGATATAAGAGGTGCCCCTATGCCTGCCTCGGCCTCGGCGACTGCGTCGAGATATGCCCTCAGGGCGCTATCTCCATCGACCCGGAGAAGGGCGTCGCCGTCGTCGACCCGGATAAGTGCACCGGCTGCGGGCTCTGCGTCACCGAGTGCCCCCAGGAGCTCATCGAGCTGGTGCCCGGCGGAACCAAGATCGCCTTCCTCTGCAACTACAAGCCGCTGAAGAACATCCCCGGCCGGGAGAGGTGTGACTACGGCTGTATCCACTGCCGCAAGTGCTTCAATGCCTGCGAATTCGGGGCGATAGAGTGGAACAAGGAGACGGCCCTGCCGGAGTTTGACCAGGAGAAGTGTACCCTGTGCCTTAAGTGCATAGAGGCCTGCCCTCAGAACACGCTGGCCGATTTCACCAAGCTGGGGAAGGAGAAAGAGGCGGAGCTTGCCGCCGCCAAGTAACCCCCCGCCCAGGGCCACCCGGACGGCACAGCGAGTCCCCGGCTTGTATAATTAAAGACCATAATCTAGAATATAGCTCAGGGATAACCGGAAAGGCCGGTAGGAAGATAGCTAGCGGCTTAACGCGGGGTAGTCTCCCTTCCGGGTAGCCGGTAAGCGAAGAGGGATAAATCCCGAAACCTTAACAAAGACAAACGATGCGGGTTATTGCGGGCGAAGCTAAAGGGCACCTCCTCAAGGTACCGAAGGGCACCCCGACCCGCCCGGCAACAGACCTGGTGCGCGGGGCGATTTTCTCTATCCTGGAGAACCTTACTAGCGACTGGACACGGGTGCTCGACCTCTTCTCCGGCAGCGGAGCCCTGGGCATCGAAGCGCTGAGCCGCGGCGCCGGTTGGGTTGACTTTGTTGACCGTGAGCGGCGGTGCTGTGATATAATTAAGCAAAATCTGGAAAAGACAGGGTTTACCACCAAGGCCCATGTCTACTGCTGTGATGTTAGTAAGGCAGTCCGCTTTCTTGATAAGGAGTACAGCATAATACTGATGGACCCACCCTATTCTGATTCGTCGATAGGCGATGTCGTAACCAAACTGGCCACCTCGAGTCTCGTCGGGAAGGACTCAATCGTAGTAGTAACCCACTCTCCCCACCTGTCCCTGGCCCCGGCCTACGCCACACTAAGTCTCATTAAGGAGCGACGCCACGGGGACAGTCTTATCGCAATCTACAAGCAGGAGGCTAGCGCGTGACTACCGCCATCTACCCGGGCAGCTTTGACCCCATTACCAACGGTCACCTTGATATTATCATCAGGGCCGCTAAGCTGTTCGATAAACTCGTCATCGGGGTCTACGAGACCCCCGACAAGCCCATCCTCTTTACCACCGAAGAGCGGGCGGAACTGGTAAGAAAGTCCGTAACCAATCTGCCCAACGTCGAGGTCGGGGTCTTCTCCGGGCTCACCGTTGCCTTCGCCAAGGAGATGAACGCCCAGACTATAGTCCGCGGGCTGAGGATGAGCGCCGACTTCGAAAGAGAGTTCGACCTGGCCATGATGAATAAGAAGCTCGCCCCGGACACAGAGCTAATCTGTCTCATGTCAGACCTGAAATACCAGTTCCTCAGCTCCAGTCTGCTCAAGGAGGCCGCCAGGCTGGGGGGCGATATTACTAACCTGGTCCCGAAACACGTAGCTAAAGCTCTAAGAAAGAAGGTCGGTAGCCAAATGTAGAATTAGCTGAAAACAAAGAGTGTTTCGCGCAAGATAAACAATTATCCCAGAACAAGGACAGGAGGTATGTATGGCTTACAAGATTAACGACGAGTGTATTAGCTGTGGCGCCTGTGAACCGGAATGCCCCAACGAGGCGATTAGCGAGGGAGAGACGATCTACGTGATTGACCCCGATAAATGCACCGAGTGCGTCGGCAGCCACGCGGAATCAAAGTGCGTCGAGGTCTGCCCGGTTGACGCCTGTGAACCCGACCCCGCGCACAAAGAGAGCAAAGAACAGCTCCTGGAAAAATGGCGTAAGCTGCACCCGGGTGAAGAACCGGCCGAGGGTACCTTCTAGGTTACGTTAGTAGGAAAACAAAACCCCCGTTAGACGAAAATAGCTAACGGGGGTTAGTAACTATCTTACGCGCCCTCACTTCTCAGCCGGCGTCTTAGGGCCGGCTAATTAAAGAAAGAGCGTATCGATTCAAAATCGTCGGGCAAAAGCGCCAGCACCTTGGGGAAGTGTTCCAGCAGGATGGGGGCAATCTTTGAGGCACTAATATGCCCCGAGACCCCCAGGTATTTTACCCAGATTGCCAGCACGGCCCCGCAGAACATGGCCCCGACCACGAAACCGATAATGGCCCCCACCAGCCGGTTAACCCAACCGAGCAGTATGGCCGAAGCCACCCTCTCCAGCAGGCGCGCCAGTATAGCGGCCGCCACCATAATCCCGATGAAGATAATGGCAAAGGCGGCCACCTTAGCCCAGGTAGGTGAGGAAATAAGCGTCAGGTGCTCCGAGAAGGGCAGGTAATAGCGCCCGGCCAGAAAGATACCCAGCACCAACCCGCCTAGGGTCAGCGCCATCTTTATAATCCCTTTCCTCAGCCCGATAAAAGTAACCACACCGATGGCCACTATGAGAACAATATCAAGCCAGTTCATGAAAGCTTGCCCATCCTATCTCAGCCCCATCTTTGATACATAATATCATCCGTAATGAAGCGCATCAATGGGATTGAGCCGGGCCGCCCTCAGCGCCGGGTATATCCCGGAGACCAGGCCGATAACAATCGCCACCGATATCGCCAGGCCTATGACATCCGGCGACACCACCGCAGTCACCATCCCCCCGGCGATGCTGAACCGGGAAATGAGGCGCGCTATAACCACGCCGACAGCTACGCCGACAGCGCTACCCACCAGGCTAATCACCGCCGATTCCAGCAGGAACTGAAGCAGAATATCCCGCCGCTTGGCCCCTACCGCCTTGCGGATGCCTATCTCCCGGGTGCGCTCGGTTACCGAGACCAGCATGATATTCATGATGCCGATACCGCCGACGAGCAGGGAAATACCGGCGATGGCCCCCAGCAGCAGGGTGAGCACCCCGGTCACCTCCTGCACCGTGCCGAGTATCTGCTCCTGACTGATAACGGCGAAGTCGTCCTCGTCACCGGGGTCCAGGTTATGTTGCTCCCGCAGAACCTCTTCGATGTCCAGAATGGTGCTGTTAACGGCCTCGGCGCTGGTCACCTCGACGATAATGGTCTGCACCGCATCCTCACCGTTAGCCGTACGCTGGGTAAACAGCCTGACGTGAAAGGTGGTAATGGGCACCAGAACCATCTCATCCTGACTGATACCCATCATGGCGCCCCCCTTAGCCTCCAGAACTCCGATAACGGTAAAGCGACGCCCCTTGATTTTAATCTTCTCCCCCACCGGGTCTTCTCCGTCGAACAGGTCGCGGGCCGTCTTATCCCCGAGGACGACCACCGAGTCCCGGTGCCTTACGTTCCTCTCCGAGATAAACTGTCCGGAGGTCAGGGTGTAACCCATGGCCCCCATATAGGCGGGGGTGGTCCCGGTTATGGTGGTGGTGACACTCTCGCCGCCGGCGATTACGTCGGCATAGCTACTGCTCATCGGAGCCACGCTAGCCACGGCACGCACCCGGGATGGGTCGGCCAGGGCCTCGGCGTCTTCGAGGCTGAGGGTGGGCGCGCTCCCGGTCAGCCCCCCGAAGCCCGTCGACCCCGGCGTCTGCGGTATCACATAGATGGCATTGGTGCCCAACCCCTCCAGGGCGGAGGTGATACTGGCTTCCACCCCCCGCCCGATTGACATCAGCCCGATTACCGCCGCCACGCCGATGATTATGCCCAGCATAGTCAGCGCGCTGCGTAGCTTGTTAGCCGCCAGCGACCTCAGGGCGGTAACCAGAGAGTCTCTAAACCTCACCGGCGACAATCCTCCCGTCCTGAATGCGAACGGTGCGCTGGGCCTGAGCAGCGATATCCGCCTCGTGGGTAATGAGGACTATCGTCTTCCCGCTCTGGTGCAGCTTGTGGAAGATAGCCATTATGTCGGCGCCCGATTTGGTATCGAGGTTGCCGGTCGGCTCGTCAGCCAGGATAAGCCAGGGGTCGTTGACCAGTGCCCGGGCGATAGCCACCCGCTGCTGCTCACCCCCCGACATCTCATTCGGCTTATGGTTGGCCCGGCCCGACAGCCCCACCTGGGCCAGCGCCTCCTGAGCGCGCTCCCGCCTCCGGGAGACCCCACCGCGATAGATGAGCGGCAGCTCCACGTTCGCCAGCGCCGTGGTCCGCGGCAGCAGGTTAAAGTCCTGGAAGACGAAGCCGTACTTCTTATTTCTCAGCTCGGCGAGCTGGTTGTCATTAAGCTGGCTGGTGTCGGCCCCGTTAAAGAGATACCTGCCCGAGGTGGGTCTATCCAGCAGACCGATTATGTTAAGCAGGGTCGATTTACCCGAACCCGAGGCGCCGATAATAGCCAGCATCTCCCCTTCGCCGATGGTGAGAGATACCCCTCTCAGGGCATTAACCGCTACCTTACCCAGGCGGTAAACCTTGGTAATGTTCTCAAGCTCAATCATAACTCAGAACCTGTAACCGTCGATGATTTCAAAGCCCGCGCTTGCTAACTACCCCCGAACATAAAGGTGGTTCCGCCCTGAGTGGACGTCTCAGCAGGCACTTCAATGACCACCACCTCCCCTTCCTCAAGCCCCGATATAATCTCGGTCTGAAAACCATCGCTCACCCCGATAACCACCGGCCGCTCCTCAATCTCAGGGGTCCCCTCCGGCTCACCGGTAACCATCACCTGAACCACGGGATTACCCTGTTCGTCGTATCTAATCGCCCGGTCGGGCACCAGCAGGACATCACTGCGGTCACTGAGCACAATATCAACCGTGGCACTCATACCGGCCCTGATACCGCTGGCTAGGGGGACATCAAAGCTAATCTTAACGCTGTAGAAGACCACGCCGGCCTCCACCCTGGGCAGCGGAGAGATTGAACTGACCCTGCCCTCGAGGGCCATATCCGGCAAGGCGTCAACCTCGATAACAGCCCTCTGCCCCAGGGCGACGCCGGGAATGTCAATCTCGTCCAGATCCACGACCAGCTCCATAACGCTGTCATCTATCAGCTGCACCACGGCTACCTGGGCCGCGCCCGGGGCGGAGATGACATCCCCCTCATCAACGTTTATCCTGGCGACCATCCCGGCGAAGGGAGCCGCTATAGTCTCCGTCTCCAGAGCCCGGCGCGCCTCCGCCAGAGCCAGCTCCGCAGCCTCTACCTGCTTCTCCAGTATCGCTATCTGGTCATCATCACGCTCGTTTAACATGTCATCCAGGGTGTCCTCGGCCATCTCCAGCTTAATCTCGGCATTCATCACCTCCATCTGCCACTGCATCACCTCCCACTGGCTGCCGTGCTGGAGCACATAGCGCAACATATCCTCCGCCAAATCCAGCCAGTCCTCGGCATCCTCCACCGCCTGCTCGGCTTCCTCAATATCTTCCTCAGTGTAAGGGTTCTCTGCCTTGTCCAGGTTGTACTCCGCCTGCATCAGGGCCACCTCCGCCCGGGTAACCGCCAGCTCCAGCGCCTCCTCGTCCCGCGGCAGCAGCAGCGCCAGCCTCTGACCCCGGAAGACCTCCTCCCCCTCCTCGACATATATAATGGCAACCTCACCGCCGTTATCGAAGAACAGGTCTACCTCGTTAGACACGCCTACCGAGCCGCTGCCGGTGACGCTAACCATCAAATCCCCCCGCTCCACCGTGACCAGCTCACCGATAAAGCCGGCTTCATCTCCCCCACCCCCAGCGGGACGGCAGCCGGCCAGGCTAACCAAGCCGACCAAGGCCAAGCATGAAAGCAAAACCGCGACTGTCTTCCTGTGCCTCACGGTAGCTAACTCTCCTTCCTGCCCCTAGAGGTCCTTGCCTTCTCCTCTTTAAGCAGCTTCTCAAGCCCAGCCAGCCCCTCGCTCATCATGCTTAACATCTGCTCCATGGACTCGGCCTTAACCAGCAGCATACCGTGCTTACCCATAACGGCGCCAAAAACCAGTATCGTGTCACCGGCATTTATGCCCAGCTCCCGACGAGCGCTGGCCGGTATGACCACCTGTCCCTTGGCATTGACCACCATGGAACCAAAGCACTTATGATGCCCACCGAAGATCTCTCTCATCCTCATAGCACACCCCCTTACTGCCACTGTAATACATATAGAATTAGTAATAATTATGCTACTTTTAGGATAATTAGTCAAGCGACTGCCGGAAAGCAGAGGGAGCAGTCGCCCAAGGGAAGGGTTAAGCCACGGAAAGGCTAGCCACCCAGCTCCTGGGCTCTATGATAGGCGGCGCTAACCGCCTCTTTTATGAGCTTGGTAAAGCGCCCCGCCTCCAGCCGGGCCAGGGCCGCCTCCGTGGTGCCGCCGGGGGAGGTTACCTGGCGGCGCAGCTCGACGGGGAGCTTATCCGACTGCGTCATGAACCTGGCCGAGCCCAGGATTGTCTGCCCGACCAGTTCCCGGGCGACATCATAGGAAAAGCCGACCTCAACCGCAGCCTCAGCCAGCGCCTCGGCGAAGAGGAAAAGATAGGCGGGGCCGGTGCCGCTGACCGCGGTAGCCATATCGAGATACTTCTCATCCTCGAAGTAAATCTCGCGGCCCATAGCACCGAGAATGGCGCTAGCCCGCTTCCTCTGCTCCCCGGTCACCTCAGCGGCCGCCGTCCAGACGCTCATCCCCTCCCCTATCTGGGCCGGGGTGTTGGGCATCACCCGCACCACCCGGCGGTAGCCGAGCCCGGAACACAGGATGCTCAGCCGGACCCCGGCCACAATGGAGAGCACCAGCTGTGGTGCCTTAAAGGCGCCCTTAAGCCCGGCCATAACCCCGGCCAGGCCCTGCGGCTTAACTGCCAGGACGACGACCTCGCCCCACTCCGCCGCCTCCCGATTATCAGCCGTCACCCTGACCCGGTACTCCCGACTGAGCCAGTCACGGCGCATCTCACTTACGTCACTGACCGTAACCTCTTCTCTGGAGACGAGTCCCTGAGCCAGGACTCTAGCCAGAATCGCCTCGCCCATGTTACCGCCGCCGATAAACGAAATCTTCATGCCGACCCTCCGGCTACCGGGCTCTATTTTACCACGAAATTTACGAGCCTTCCCGGAACGTATATCTCCTTAAGTACCACCTTACCCTGAAGGTGAAGCTGTACTTTTTTACTCCCCCGCGCCAGCTCCCTGGCCTCCGCCTCGGTAACGGATACCGGCACCGTAATCCGGTCACGCAGCTTACCGTTGACCTGGACTACCAGGGTCACCTCTTCGTCCTTAGCCACCGCCTCGTCCCACTCCGGCCAGCGCTGGTTGTGAATGCTGTATTCGTAGCCCAGCCGCTGCCACAGCTCCTCAGCCAGGTGGGGGGCGGTGGGCGCTAAGAGCTGGAGCAGGGTCCTCATAGAAACCCCCAGGGCCTCCTTGCTAACCAGGCCGTTCTCTTTAACCTTAGCCAGGTAGTTAGTAAACTCCATCAGGGCGGAGATCATGACGTTAAAGCGCAGCCTCTCCAGGTCGCCGGTCACCTTCCTGATAGTCTGGTGGGTGATGCGGGCCAGGTCGCGCTCTGCCGCCGTCCCGGCCTCTGCTGCGCCTGCCTCACCGGGGCGATATCCCTCCAGCACCAGGTGCCACAGCCGGGTGAGCCAGCGGCTGATACCGCTCAGGCCGCTATCGTCCCACTCGCCACCCTGCTCCCAGGGGGCGACGAACATGAGATAGGCACGCACCGAGTCGGCCCCCAGCTCGGCGACATACGCATCGGGGGTAATCACGTTGCCCCGCGACTTGCTCATCTTCTGGCGCTCCACGATGATAACCCCCTGGTTAAAGAGGCGCCGAAAGGGCTCGCCGAAGCTCAAGAGCCCCATGTCGCGCAGCGCCTTAACGAAGAAGCGGGCGTAGAAGAGGTGCATCACGGCGTGCTCGGCGCCGCCGGTATAAAGGTCAACCGGCAGCCAGTAGTCAAGCTTATCAGGCGCAAAGGGGGCCGCCTCATAGTGGGGGCTTACGTAGCGCAGGAAATACCATGAAGAGCACATAAAGGTATCCATGGTATCGGTCTCCCGGCGGGCAGGGGCAGCACAGCGAGGGCAGGTGGTACTCACAAACTCAGGGCAATCCTTTAAGGGGGACTCGCCCGTCGGCTTGAACTCGGCGTGCTCCGGGAGCAGCACCGGCAGGTCAGATTCCGGCACCGGCACGATGCCGCACTTATCACAATAGACAATGGGAATCGGGGCCCCCCAGTAGCGCTGCCGGGAGATAAGCCAGTCCCGCAGCCGGTAGCTGACCGCCCGCTTCCCCCAGCCCTTTTCCTCCAGATAATCACAGACCGCCGCTATCCCCGCCTCACTGGGGAGTCCGTTAAAGCGCCCCGAGTTCACCATGACGCCCGGCCCGGTATAGGCCTCCTTTAGCTCCTCCCCCTGCCAGTCAGGGGGAGCGATGACCACCGGGATGGGCAGGCTATACTTCTGGGCAAAGGCAAAGTCTCGCTCGTCATGGGCGGGCACCCCCATCACGGCCCCGGTGCCGTAGCTCATGAGCACGTAGTCGCCGGTCCAGATGGGAACCCTCTCCCCGTTAAGCGGGTTTACCACGTAGGCCCCGATAAAAACCCCTTCCTTCTCCTGCTCCGTAGCCAGCCGCTCGATATCGGTGCGGCGCCGTGAGCGCTCGACGTAAGCCTCGACCTCAGCCCTTCTCTCCGGCGCCGTTAGTTCAGCTACCAGAGGGTGCTCCGGGGCCAGCACCATAAAGGTAACCCCGAAGACGGTGTCGGGGCGGGTGGTAAACACCAGAATCTCCTTCTCGCTTACCCCGGGGTGGTCGAGGCGGAAGGCAATCTCGGCGCCCTGGCTCTTACCCACCCAGTTACGCTGCATTATCTTTATCCGCTCCGGCCAGTCAAGGCCGTCATGCTGCCGGAGCTCCTCGGCATACCTGGTAATGCGGAAGAACCACTGAGCCAGGTCGCGGCGGGTAACCAGGGTCCCGCAGCGCTCGCAGAAGCCGTTTACCACCTGCTCGTTAGCCAGCACCGTCTGGCAGTTAGCGCACCAGTTCACCGGCGCCTTATCCCGGTAGGCAAGGCCCGCCTGGTAGAGCTTGAGGAAGAACCACTGCGTCCACTTATAGTACTCCGGCAGGCAGGTGATTACCTCCCGGCTCCAGTCATAGATGGCCCCGATGCTCTTAAGCTGGCGGCGCATGTTGGCTATGTTCTGCATCGTCCAGGTAAAGGGGTGAATACCACGCTTGATAGCGGCATTCTCCGCGGGCAGGCCGAAGGCGTCGAAGCCCATGGGGTGGAGCACGTTATAGCCCTGCATCCGCTTGTAGCGGGCGTGAACGTCGGCGGGCACCATGGCGTACCAGTGCCCGATGTGAAGGTCCCCCGAGGTATAGGGGAACATGGTCAGGGCATACCACTTGGGCCGGGTATCGTCCTCGGTGACCCGGTACAGCTTATCCTCGGCCCAGCGCCGCTGCCACTTCTCCTCAACCTGCTGCGGGTTATATCCGGCCGCCATCTAGCCCCCTATCTAAAAAAAGCCCCCCGCCATCACGCACTACCAGCGAAGAGCACCTTACTAACAAACCGCCAGTGGAGTCGGCGAACCAAAGGCATAAACCATCAAGCCTGACTATCCCCACACCCAGAACCGGGTTAATTATAGCACCGGGTAAGCCTACTTGCAAAGGACGTGACGCCTAACCACGGCTTACCTTATTCCCCGG
>Ga0315554_1002598_pt1 | contig 10316 bp, 7 predicted proteins | sample SalMarSW160370MG_FD_202114 | JGI IMG/M metagenome (GOLD analysis project Ga0315554, IMG submission 202114) | Salt marsh sediment microbial communities from the Plum Island Ecosystem LTER, Massachusetts, United States - Salt Marsh Sediment SW1603-70 ... | reverse complement strand
CGGTAAATCTTTCCTGTTTCATAGCCTAATGCACCTCTCCCAGATTTATCATTTTATCGCCTCTAAAGGCGGGCGACAAGTGCCTAATCCTCCTCTTCCTTGACCCGGTCCAGCTCGTCCTCAAGCTCCTGCACCTGCCCCTGAAGCTCCAGCACCCGCTGCACCATCCGCATGATAACCTCCGCCCCGGCCAGATTGACCCCCAGGTCGTCCATCAGCGTTTTCACCCGCCTCAGCTGGGCGATGTCACCCTCCGAATAGAGGCGGATATTGCCCCGCGAGCGGGAAGGCTCGACGATGCCGATTTTCTCGTAGTAGCGCAGGGTGTGCGTCCTTACCCCAACCATACGGGCGGCGATGCTTATCACGTAGCGGGGTTCTTTTTCGTCTAAATCATCCATAAATAACCTCCCCTAAGCCGGCCTAAGCTCGCCGAGTTGTTTAAATAATTCCTTCTCCCTGGCCGAGAGCCTGGTGGGCAGCACCACCCTGACCCTGGCCATCAGGTCGCCGCGGGATGAGTTGCCCAGGTGGGGCATACCCTGCCCGGCCAGCCGGAAGGTGCGGCCGTTCTGGGTCTCGGCGGGAATCTTGAGAGCCACCTTACCTTTAAGGGTGGGTACCTGCGCCTCGCCGCCGAGCATGGCCACCACCAGCGGCACCGAAACGCCGACATAGAGGTCATCGCCGCGGCGCTCGAAGGCGGGGTGGGGCTTGACGGTAACTATCAAATAAAGGTCGCCGCCCTGAGCGCCCTTGCCGGCCAGTCTCACCCGGGAGCCGGTCCTGACCCCGGCCGGGACCTTGACCTCAAGGCGCTTGCCGTCGGCGAAGCTGAGGGTGCGGGTGGTGCCCCGGTAGGCTTCCTCCAGGGTAACTTCAACCGGGTGCTCCAGGCTCTGGGCCCGCCTCGGTTTGGCCTGTCCCCGGCCGGTGCCGAAGCCCCTCATCAGGTCGTCAAAGATACTGCCGAAATCGCCCTCGCTGTAGTAAACCCGGGGGCCGCCCTGGCTGAAATCCCCGCTCGAAGCCTGCTGGCGCTGGGCCTTTTCAAACTGGTCGGCGTACTGCCACCGGTCGCCGTACTTATCGTACTTCTTGCGGTCCTCTTTATCGGAGAGGACTTCGTAGGCCTCGTTTATCTGCTTAAACTTTTCCTCGGCCGATTTATCGCCGGGATTGACATCGGGGTGATACTGGCGCGCCAGCTTGCGGTAAGCCTGCTTGATATCGCGCTCGCTGGCCTTGCGGTCAACCCCTAATATCTTATAGTAATCCTTGCCTGCCATCTTGATACACCTACAGGGGCATTATAAACTATATGAAGGTATTTGTCAACAATTTACGAGGTAAGTTAACAAAATGGTATAAAGATGCTGAGGGTGGAGTCTTAGCTTTTTACCGCCTGGACGAAGATATCCAGGAACTGGTGCAGGATGCGGGCGGTGGCTCCCCAGATGACATCGCCGCGGTAGTGATAGAAATAGGCGGTGACCTCTCTGCCTTCGATGACCTCGGTCTTATGCTGCCAGGAGTCTTCGTCCAGCAGCGACGAAACGGGGGCTTCGATTATCTCGTCGGTCTCCCAGCCGTCCACCTTAAAATCGTAGGGCCAGGGGACGACGCCGACGAAGGGGGAGACGATATAGTCGGAGACTAAAGTAACCGTGTCGTCCAGCTCCCCCAATATCTTAACCTTATCCGGGGCCAGGCCTATTTCCTCAGTGCTCTCCCGCAGGGCGGTCTTGAGCAGGCTTTCGCCGCCCTCACGAGCGCCGCCGGGGAAGGATATCTGCCGCTTGTGCGTCTTGACATTCTCCGTCCGCCGGGTGAACAGTATATGTATCTCCCCTTCTTTATAGTAGATGGGCAGCAGCACCGCCGAGGGCGCCAGCTCATCATCGGTGATGCGCTTTTTGGGGCGGCGGGAAAGCAGTTCCTTGAGCTTTTCGTCTATGGTCATACGATTTAATAATAGCACCGCTTGTGAGATTAAGACAAACTAGGTGGGGCAAAAAGGGCTTTAGCCCTTCCACAAGGGCGGCGGGCGGGAAAAGATATAAACGGGGGTGGGGTAAAAATTCAAGTTCAAGCTATTGACAAGAGGTAGTTCCGTCATTATAATATTAAGAAACCCCCACTTCTTGGCGAGATTGCTTCTATTGAATTCCTAGATTTGGTTTCCCCATGTCAAAGTACATCTTTGTGACCGGTGGTGTAGTTAGTTCCGTTGGCAAAGGTATCACCGTCGCCTCTATTGGCACTATCCTCAAGAGCCGGCAGATATCGGTAACGGCGCAGAAGCTGGACCCTTATCTTAATGTCGACCCGGGAACGATGTCACCCTACCAGCACGGCGAGGTCTTCGTCACCCAGGACGGCGCCGAGACCGACCTCGACCTGGGCAACTACGAACGCTTTATCGACGTCAACCTGACCACCGAGTCCAGCGTTACCTCGGGACAGATTTACAGCGAGGTTATCGCCAAGGAGCGGCGGGGGGACTTCCTGGGGGGAACCATACAGGTGGTGCCCCACGTTACCTCCGAGATAAAAGACCGCTTCAAGCGGCTGGCCGAGAAATCAAAGGCCGACGTGGTTATCATCGAGGTGGGGGGCACCGTGGGCGATATCGAGGGGCTGCCCTTCCTGGAGGCCGCCCGGCAGATGAGAAACGAGGTGGGGCGGGATAATATACTCTACGTCCACGTCACCCTGCTCCCCTACCTCAATTCCACCAAAGAGCTGAAGACCAAGCCCACCCAGCACAGCGTCAACGAGCTGAGGCGCATCGGCATCCAGCCCGATATTATAGCCTGCCGCAGCGACTACCCCATCTCGGAAGAGATAAGGAACAAGATATCCCTCTTCTGCGACGTGGAACGGAAGGCGGTCATCCCCCTGACCACGGTATCGACCATCTACGAGGTGCCGCTGGTGCTGGAGGAGGAGGGGCTGGGACAATTAATCGTGGACAAGATGAAACTAAAGCCCCGGCCGCCGGACTTAAGCCAGTGGCAGGAGCTGGTTAATCTTATCAAGACGCCGCGCGAGCCGGTGAAAATCGCCCTGGTGGGCAAATACGTGGAGCTGCAGGACGCTTATTTTTCGGTGCGGGAGGCGCTGCAGCACGCCATCCTGCACCACGGGCGGGACCTTGAGCTTATCTGGGTGCCTTCGGAGACGCTGGAAAACAGCGGGGACGTTTCGGTGCTGCGCTCGGTGCAGGGTATTATCGTGCCCGGCGGCTTCGGCATCAGGGGCATCGAGGGCATGGTCAGGGCGGCTACTTATGCCAGAGAGAATAAGATACCCTATCTGGGGCTGTGCCTGGGGATGCACGTCATGGTCATCGAGTTCAGCCGCTACGCTTTAGGCTCGAACGAGGCCAACTCCACCGAGTTTAACGCCGATACCCGCTACCCCGTCATCGACTTTCTCCCCGACCAGAAGGGCCAGAAAATCAAGGGGGGCACCATGCGCCTGGGCAACTACCCCTGTGAACTGGTTAACGGCAGCCGGGCGGCTCAAGCCTACGGGCAGAGCCCGATATATGAGCGCCACCGGCACCGCTATGAATTTAACAATGAATACCGCCAGCGGCTGGAGAAGGCGGGGATGGTCTACAGCGGGCTTTCCCCCGACGGGCGGCTGGTTGAGGTCTGCGAGATAGCCGACCACCCCTGGATGCTGGCCAGCCAGTTCCACCCCGAATTTACCTCCCGCCCCGGCCACCCCAATCCCCTATTCCGTGATTTTATCGGCGCCGCCAAGAACGTCTTAAGGGAAGGGGCCCAACCACCCCTGCCCCTTTCCTCCAATTTATAAGAACCGCGCTCCTCAAAGGAGGCATGAACGATGAGCACCACCAAAAAAATAGTAATCTCCTGTCTGCTAATTATAGCCCTGATCGCTATTCCCCTGACCGGCTGCCCCAAGCCGGCGGCGCCGTCAATCGACAAGTGGGGCGCTATCGATATACTGGTGAGCGATATAATACCCCCGGCCGCTGACGACGCCAGAATTTCGGCCTTCATGCCCTCCGAGATGCTGGAGAAGGGCGATGTCGTCACCTCGGAGGACGGCACCGGCTACTCGATAGACAAAAACACCTGGTTTATTTTCATCGATGACAACCCGCAGGCCTTCTATGCCCACGCCACCCGCTACGTCTTCATCGACGCCAAAACCGGCAGCTATGATATCTCCGACGAAAGCTGGCCGCCCCTCATCAATAACTTCTCGATGTGGGATACCGCCGGCGTGGGGCGGGGACACCTCATTGAGCTCTGGTCGGTACTGGGCTTTCCCGGGCCTATAGCCGGCAGCGCCAGCACCGCCCCCAGCGCTGACTACGGGGACGCCCCCGACGGGCAGGACGCCTACAACGGGGTCACGGGGCGCTACCCCACCCTGTTTAACACCACCAACAGCCAGTTCGGCCGACCCGGCGGGCATACCCTAAATGTGGGCCAGGAGACGCTCGGCTTTAACGTCAGCGCCGAGGTGGACGCCACCGACCCCAACGACCCCGACGGGGTGCCCAATTTAGTTGATTCCGACAGCGACGAGAGAATCTATATCATCATGGAGCAGAGCCAGGCCAGGCTGGCCTTCACCGTGGCCGTCAGCGCCGGCGCTCCCGACATGACCCGCTACGCCAACGCCCTGATTGACTTCGACCACAGCGGGAAATGGAGTAGCGGCGCCGCCGGGGCGGAGTGGGTCACCGTCAACCTGGCGGTAGATGTCGACCCCGGAAGCTCGGATACGATAATGACCCCTCTCTTCGCCTGGGGCAACCAGACCCCGCCGGTCTGGGCGGTATGGATGAGACTGGCCCTGACCCGGGCTGAAATTGAGGAAAGCCAGTTCGCCAACGTGGGCGGCTGGGACGGCAGCGGCCGGTTTGAATACGGCGAAATCGAGGACTACTGCGGTTTCCTGACCGATAACCCGCCGCCACCACCACCACCGCCACCGCCGCCACCACCACCACCCAACGGCAACGGCAATGGCAACGGGGGACCGCCGCCACCTCCGGGACCGGCCAAAGGCCCCTGCGGCTACGATATAAACTATTACGTGCTTATTATTAACTGCGGCGACTGCGCCAAACATATGGCCCAGGGGACACCCATCGCCCAGTCCGCCGCCAGCACCATGACCGGCACTGCCCAGAGCCAGGGCTATACCTCGGCGGGCAATCTCGGCCCCGGCAAATCCGGCGGCAGCCAGACCAATAAGGCTAACATCGGCCAGGCCTTTGACAACCTGGCCGGCAGCGTCAAGTGCGGCGACTATGTCCTGATATATATCTGCGGCCACGGCTATTCAAACACACAGCTCCCAGGGGGGGGTATCCAGATATACAACAGCTCGGGAGGCAAAACCAATGAGATGCTCAAGCCCTCCGACCTGGCTAACCTCCTGGGTAAAATACCCCCCTGCCCGGATGAAGACTGCGAAACCCCGGGGAAATGCTGCCACGTTAGCGTTATCATCGAGTCCTGCTACGCCGGCAATTTCAACCTGCCCGGAGTGACCGGACAGGGGAGGGCGGTGGTGGGCACATCGACCAACACTCCCTCCCAGGGGGTCTATCCCGGGGGCGGTGTCTATACCGCCGGCCTGGCTAAAGACATGAAAGACCCCAGTGCCGATAAGACCAACCCGCCCGACGGCGTCGACCCCATGGAAGCCAATGTATCGGCCAATGAGGCGGTGTCCAAGAACAATAAGCAGTCCGGCAAGAGCCAGCAGCCCTGGAACGATAGCCAGTGGTGCGACTGTAAGTGCCCCTGCAAGCCGGGCATAGACGTGGAGAAATGGGTCTGGGACGAGATGGCCGAAGATTGGGTGGACGAGATTACCGTCTGGCCCGACGAGCCGGTTACCTTTAGACTGGATATTTTAAGCAGCGGCAAGTGCCGCGATATAGTTGAACTGGAGATAGTGGACACCGTGCCCGACTGCCTGGAGTACGCTGGGGAGGCGGTGCTCTACGTCGGCGACCAGGCTTACGACCGGGAACCCGGCCACATCAGCCAGGGTGACGGGGGGCTGGAGCTGAGCTGGAACCTGCTGGAGATAGAGGCCCTGGCGCCGGGAGAAAGCGTAGCTATTGAATATGAGGCCATCGCCGAGGGGCTGGGGGAAAATGAAAATACAGTTTACGCCAGCGCCCACTGCGGCTACGACTACAGCGTTGTCGTTGACGACCAGGACTCGGCCAGCGTCTGGGTGACTATGCCGCAGGCCCAGGACGTGCTGCAGATTTTCCTGGAAGGCTATTCCAGCTGCTACTATGTCGATGAGCCTGACAAGGAATGTCAGTACTGCGAAGTCACCATCCACTTCTACGCCCGTGACCTCACCGGCGGCAGGCTGCCGGTCACCAACCTGGCGTTGAATGTGAACGGAGAGCCGCGGTACAGCCTCGAAAGTATATCCCAGGAGTCCATCGAGGATACGATAGTGATGGAGGCCGGCTGCGGGCAGGACATCCATGTCGAGCTGATGGCCACCAACTCGCTCGGCCTGGAAGCCTACTTAAGCAAGACCGGCAACACTACCGAGGGTGCATTAAAATAAGAGGTTACTGAAATGGAAATCTTTCTGGATACAGCTAATGTTGAAGAGATAAGGCAGGGGGCCAAACTGGGGGTGGTCAGCGGGGTGACCACCAACCCCAGCCTGATGGCCAGAGAAGGCACCGCCGACTATGAGGCGGTGGTCAAGGAAATCTGCACTATTATCCCCGGGCCGGTATCGGCCGAGGTGGTGGCGGAGGGGGTGCCGGCGATGATTGAGGAGGCCGGAAAAATCGCCGCCTGGGCGCCCAATGTGGTCATTAAAATCCCGGCCACCGCCGAGGGGCTGGAGGTGACCTCAGCCCTGGCCAAAGAGAAGATAAAGGTCAACTTTACCCTGTGCTTCTCGCTGAACCAGGCCCTGCTCGGCGCCCTGGCCGGGGCTGCCTTCGTCAGCCCCTTCGTCGGCCGGCTGGACGACGCCGGCCACGACGGCATGGAACTAGTGGAGGATATCGTCGATACCTTTGAGTACTACCAGCTGCCGACCAAGGTGATTGCCGCCAGCATCCGCCACCCCCAACACTGCCTGGCGGCGGCTAAGGCGGGGGCTGACATCGCCACCGTTCCCTATAAAGTGCTGACGCAGATGATTCAACACCCGCTGACCGATGTCGGTGTCGCCCGCTTCGCCAGCGACTGGCGGGGTATATCAAAGAGAAAGGAAGAATAGCTATGGAGGGTGGAGGTTACAACAGCATGAACATCACCGAACTGGAAACTAAAAGCAGGGAGGAACTGCTGGAGCTGGCCAAGGATATGAATCTCAGCGCCTATACCGGACTCAAGAAGCAGGAGCTGGTCATGCGCCTGCTTCAGGCCAACGCCGAGAGCCAGGGCTATATCTTCTGCGGCGGTATCCTGGAGATTACCGCCGAGGGCTACGGCTTCTTGAGACAGGGCAGCCTGCTGCCCAGCTCGGGGGATGTATACGTTTCTCAATCCCAAATCCGCCGCTTCGGCCTGCGCACCGGCGACGTCGTCGCCGGCCAGGGCCGGCCGCCCAAAAACGGCGAGAAATACTACGGGCTGGTGAGGGTGGAGGCGATTAACGATATCAACCCCGAGATGGCCAAGAAACGCCCCTCTTTCGGGGCACTGACGCCCACCTTCCCCGATAAACTAATCAACCTGGAGACAAGCCCCGAGAACCTGTCCACCCGACTTATAAATCTCATCGCCCCCATCGGCCGGGGGCAGCGGGGCCTGATTGTATCGCCGCCCAAAGCTGGTAAGACCGTCCTGCTTAAGTCTATCGCCAACGCCATCGCCACCAACTATAACGATATCGATATCATGGTCTGCCTCATCGGCGAGCGGCCGGAGGAGGTCACCGACATGAGGCGGTCGGTGAAGGGGGAGGTGATAGCGGCTACCTTCGACGAGCCGGTGGAGAACCATACCCGCGTCGCCGAGCTGGCGCTGGAGAAGGCCAAGCGGATGGTGGAGACGGGCCGGGATGTGGTTATCCTCCTCGACGGTATTACCCGCCTCACCCGCTCCTATAACCTGTCCATGCCTCCCAGCGGCCGAACCTTATCCGGCGGTATCGACCCGGCCGCCCTTCACCCCTCCAAGCGCTTCTTCGGGGCCGCCCGCAACATGGATGAGGGCGGCAGCCTGACCATCATCGCCACCTGCCTTATCGACACCGGCAGCCGTATGGACGAGCTTATCTACGAGGAGTTCAAGGGAACCGGCAACATGGAGCTCCACCTGGACCGCCGGCTGGCGGAACGCCACGTCTTCCCGGCCATGGATATACAGCGCAGCAGCACCCGGCGCGAGGAGTTGCTGCTGGGCGAGGAGACCGCGGAGCAGGTGCGGCTCTTGCGGCGTATGGTGTCCATGATTGCCTCCGACGCCGTCAACTTCGCCGAGACTACCGAGCGGGTGCTTGACCGCATGCGCCGGACCAAGTCCAACGCCGAGTTCCTGGCTACCCTGACCAAAGAGGTCTAGGGGGTTTCTAGTAGGGAGTCTAAGAGGGGCTTAATGCCCCTCTTTTCTCTTGCCCACTTCGGGGTGCTGATAGATACAGAAAGGGGGGCTTGACAAACGGCGAACTTGTGATATAGTAGTTAGCGAGCGTTCACAGCCACGCTATGGGTTTGTTGTGGCAAAAAATAGTTTAATTTAAGATAAAGGGGGTGATGCCATGACAAGAGCCCGAGGGCGTTTCAGGCCCGAGGGGAGATAAATGTAACCTGCAAACACAACAATAACCCTGTCTCCATAGAAGGGGAATTTGCCCTTTTGTGGAGAACAACATAAGGAGGATAAAACAAAGGTCGATGAAAACTAAACTTTATAAGATTTTGGGCGTAGCCCTGACGCTGGTGCTACTGGCCAGCCTGACGGTTGGCCTGGTAACAGTCCCGGCCGGAGCGGCCACCAGCAACCTCAAGTTTACCAAGCTGGAACTGCCCCAGGTCGAGGAGTGGACTAACGCCGCCGATTTCGCCAACCCGACCGAGGGCGATTTCTGGGCGACGCCGGGGATTTCCCTGGGCCCGATAGCCCAGTCCCCCGACAGCGGTGTGCTGTTCGCGGCGGTAGCCCCTGGCTACTACCCTGGCGCCAGCTGGTTCCATGTGCTGAAATCAGTTGACGGCGGCAAGACCTGGGTAACAACCGACTTCAACAATGTGTCCCCAGGCGCCGACCCCATAGTGGACATGGTGGCTTCGCCAATTTACGACGATGACAGTACCATCGTTGTTGCCACCATGACCAGCGTCTACATATCGGATGACGCCGGCAAGACCTTCGTCCTGGCCGCAACAGGCTTTGGTGGCCCTATTACCGACCTGGATGTAGCCCTTGACGAGGACGAAGACCTGACACTAATGGTCAGCACTCTGGGCGGCGATGTCTGGGTGCAGAAAGGGCTGCTGCCATTTAAAGCGCAGCAAGTTGGCGCTTCTGCGCTGGCGTGTGCCTTCCTGCCCACCTTCGGCATCGACGGCGACATCGGCATCTGCGCCGTGGTCACCACCGGTGCCACTACCACGATGAGGTTCTCCTTTGGAGATACCAGTAATCCTGTGCCCGCCGACTGGGGAGCCGGCATTGCCGACGCCCCCTTCAAAGACGCCGAAGGCATTGATTTCGGTTCGTCTTACGCCAGGATTGCCTTCCCCGACGACTTTGACGCCTTCGGCGTGGGCAACAATGTCTGCTTCGTGGGCATAGCCACCCACCTTGACGCCTATCAATGGTACTCCGACATCAGTCTACCCCCCACCGATGGTTCCGACGTCTACAGGGTAACGTGCAAGGAGGCGGGAACCTCCTCGGCGAAAGACCTGGACGTGAGGGGGGTGGAAACCACCCTGCTGCCGACAGCGACCCCGATTACAAGCATCGATGTCTGCGGTGATGCCGAGGCGGCCACCATACTGGTGGGCACCGACAACCTCAACCTGATGGATACGCCGACGGCGTGGTTCGTCTACATCAGCGAGGACAGCGGGGATAGCTGGGCACCGGCGACTAAGCAGCCCACCGGCGGAACCCGCTGGCACTGGACTGGGGGTGCTTGGGCATTCCCTACCGCCGCTGACAACCTGGCGTTCCTGCACGGCATGACCCGGGTAATGATGGCCGATGACTTCTGCAACGGCGGCACTGCCTACGCTTCAACCATGGGCATGTTCACCGACGCCTTCCAGCGCTCCTCCGACGGCGGCGACTCCTGGAACCAGATAAGCATAATCGACT
>Ga0315554_1002596_pt1 | contig 10322 bp, 12 predicted proteins | sample SalMarSW160370MG_FD_202114 | JGI IMG/M metagenome (GOLD analysis project Ga0315554, IMG submission 202114) | Salt marsh sediment microbial communities from the Plum Island Ecosystem LTER, Massachusetts, United States - Salt Marsh Sediment SW1603-70 ... | reverse complement strand
CTCCTCCATGGCTACCGGCCGTGCAAGCTCTGCCGGCCGATGGGCCTTCCGGGCGAAGCCCCCGACTGGCTGCAGCCGCTTCTCGATGATGTCGCTGCGCATCCCGAGCGTCGCCTCACCGATCGGGCGTTGCGCGACCGCGGGCTGGAGCCGCACCGCGTCCGACGGTGGTTTCAGAAGCACCACGGGATGACGTTCCACGCCTACTGTCGCGCCCTCCGGATCGGCCAGGCGTTCGGCCGAATACGTGAGGGGAGAGACGTCGGGCCGACCGCATTCGGCTCCGGGTACGATTCGCTCAGCGGGTTCACCGAATCGTTCAAGAAGACGACGGGTTTCCCGCCCCAGGAGAGCCGGAACCGACGGATCGTTCGCGTGACTCGGTTCCCGACCCCGCTCGGCCCGATGCTCGCCGGGGCGACGGAGGACGGCGTCTGCCTGCTCGAGTTCGCCGACCGAAGGATGCTCGAGACGCAGCTGGCCCGCCTCCGAAGGCTGCTCGGTGCCGAGATCCTGCCCGGACAGAGCGGTCACCTCTCCGCCCTGGGCGAGCAGCTGGCCGAGTACTTCGCCGGGACGCGACGGACGTTCGATCTGCCGCTCGTCACCCCCGGCACGCCTTTCCAGCGAAGCGTTTGGGAGTCCCTTCGATCGATCCCGTATGGAGAGACGCGTTCGTATCAACGGCAGGCCGAGATCCTCGGTCGCCCCTCAGCGGTCCGCGCCGTCGCCCGGGCCAACGGCGACAACCGGATCGCGATCGTTATCCCGTGCCACCGCGTCGTCGGCAAGAACGGGAAGTTGACCGGTTACGGCGGCGGTCTGTGGAGGAAGGAGTACCTCCTTCATCTCGAGCGAACGGCCGTCCCCCGATTTTCGGACGGACGGGTCGAACTCGGGTACCCTCAAGGACCGTGACGACCACGATCGTCTTCCTCATCCGACACGCGCAGAGCCATCCGATGGCGCGGACCGCGCATTCGGAGTGGCCGCTCAGTGAGCTGGGTCGGAAGCAGGCGCAGCGGCTGGGAGAACTGCTGCTCCCTCTGGGGATCGAGCGGCTGGTCTCCAGCCCGTTCACGCGGTGTCTGCAGACGATCCGTCCGTTCGCCGAACGGGCCGGGCTGAAGATCGTCATCCAAGACGGGCTTCGCTAGCGGCATTTGGGAATCGGCCTCGGCGACGATTTCGCGGCGATCTGGCGTAGATCGTGGGAGGACCTCGACTTCGCGCTGCCGGGGTACGAGTCGTCGCGCGACGCGCAGCGCCGCTTCGTCGATGCAGTAGACGGAATCCTGAGCGAACTTGAGGGACGGAAGATCGGCGTCTGCGCGCACGGAAACGTAATCGGCCTGTACCTCAACCACCTCGACGATCGAAACGGGCGGGAGACGGCCGAGCGATTAACGAACCCGGACATCCTCAAGCTCCGCGCTGAGGGGGACGCGGTCGAGTGGGACCGCTCGTTCCGACTTCCGGGGCTCGCGGAGCTGACGACCGACCCTGCGGACACGCCAACCGTCCGCGAGTGAGGCGACAGGGTATCGAAACGGACGGAACAGAACGGAGGGCCCGATGACAACGGCGCGGCACATTCCGATCAAACCGGAAGGAGAGCCGAGACGGAGGACCGAGGGCGAGGTCGTTCCGGCCCGATTCACCTTCTCCCGGGGCGAGTAGCGCGATGGCGATCGAACTCCCGAAGGAGACGAAGGACCGGTTGATCGCCTCGATCAAACGCTACCTCACGGATGAACTGGAGTTGCGCAGCAACTCCCAAGCTGCTCAGCCGCAGGCTGAGCAGCCCGAGATCGGCGATCTGAAAGCGTCGCTCCTCCTCGACTTCATCCTCAAGGAGATCGGTCCGAGCATCTACAACCAAGCGGTCGCCGACGCCCAGACGCGGATGCGCGAGATGGTCGACGAGATCGACGGGACCTGCTACGAGCGTGAGTTCGGGTATTGGGAGAAGGGGCGAGCTGGATGACCCGGCTCGAGACGGAGCGCCTGAGGCTGCGACCGATCCGGCCCGAGGACATCCGCGCTCTGGTGGACCTCTGGACGGATCCCGATGTCACGCGTTTCCTGGGCGGTCCTCGGAGGGTCGCCGAGCTGGAGGCCGGGTTCCGGGACGACGCGGCGGATCCGGCCCCGCGCCGCTTCGACCTGTGGCCCGTCGAGGAGAAGATGACGGGCAGGATCGTCGGCCACTGCGGACTGCTCGACAAGGAGATCGGCGGGAGGACGGAGATCGAGCTGATCTACGTTCTCGCCAAGTCCGCTTGGGGAAAGGGGTACGCGACGGAGATCGCCGGCGCCCTCAGGGACCACGCCTTCGGCCCGCTGGGCGTTCGCAGGCTGGTATCCCTGATCGATCCGGGCAATGTCGCGTCCGAGAAGGTGGCGATGAAGATGGGCATGCATCCGGAGCGAGAGGCCGTCCGACCCGGAGGCGCCGTGAAGCGGCTCTACGCGATCCCGGCGCGCGACCACGTCGAGCCCGGATAAACGGGACGGGCGATGAGATTGACGAGGCGCGCCGCGGGCCGGGATCGGGGCCCAGAAGGATTCGGCCGTCGTTCGTCTCGCTTCATGCAGCCCGCTGTCCTCGAGCGTCACGGAATCGGGCACTCGTTCTCTCAAGCCGAGGATGATTCTCGGGATCGACGTATTCGCCGTCTCCGGGGGGCTGGCGACCGTCTTCGCGCTCGTCCTTCTCGGTCGGGACGTCTCGGCGGAAGGGATCGCCCGGCGACGCGGGAGATGATCTCTCGGTTCATCGAGAGCGGGACCGCGTATCTCGACGGCGGACTGAGGATCGCTCGCCTGCTCGACGAAGGACACGACATCCTCGAGCTGATGCGGACGCCGACGGACGAACTGAAGGCGCTGGCGGCGACGTAGGAGGGCGGAGAGCGGGCGATCCGACCGCGCAGCTCCCGCCGCTTCGGTCGATCGGACCCGGTCTCGCCGCCGATCGCGTATCCTCAAAGAAGGCGACCGGCGCTCACGAGGCCCTTGGAGAGGAGAAGGAGATGGGCTACAAGCCGCTGATCGAGACGTCGAATCCGGCGGACATCGCGCTGATCAAGTCGCTGCTCGAGAGCGAGGGGATTCTGTACTTCGTGCACGGGGAGGCGTTCAACGCCGTCCGCCCGACGGTCGAACCGGTCCGGTTCCTGGTCGCCGAAGATCGACTCGAAGAGGCGCGGGAGCTGATCAAGGGGCTCCACCTCTCGTACGGACCGATCGCATCGACGAAGGAGAGAAGCGACGGGAGGGAATCCGTCGATGACTGAGCGCGACGCGATCGAACGAACCGCAGCACCGATCACCATCGCCTCTCTGGTCGAAGATCTCCGGAGGCTCGGCGTCGAGCCCGGGATGACCCTGTTGGTCCACGCGTCGCTCAGCGCGCTCGGCTGGGTCTGCGGCGGGCCGGTGGCGGTCATCCTCGCGCTGGAGGAGGCCCTCGGCGAGCGGGGCACGCTGGTGATGCCGACGATGTCCGGTGACCTCACCGACCCGGAGGGCTGGCAAAACCCGCCGGTTCCGGCAGACTGGAAGGAGAGGATCCGGGCAACGATGCCCGCCTTCGATCCGGACTTCACCCCAACTCGTCACATGGGGGCGATCGCGGAGGCGTTCCGGAAGCAGCCCGGCACGCTGCGGAGTGCTCATCCGCACGCCTCGTTCGCCGCGCGCGGCACGGACGCCGCCCGGATTACGGACGACCACGCCCTGGACTACGCCCTCGGCGAAGGATCGCCGCTCGCTCGGATCTACGAACTCGACGGATCCGTCCTCCTCCTCGGCGTCGACCACGGGAACAACACGTCGCTTCACCTCGCGGAGTACCGCGCGAACTACCCCGGGAAGCGCGAGCGTCCGAACGGCGCCCCACTCTGGATCGACGGAATCCGCAGATGGGTCGATGTCCTGGACGTCGACGTGGACGCGTCCGACTTCCCGCGGATCGGCGAGGCGTTCGCGCGGGAGACCGGCGAGACGCGGTCGGGGCGGATCGGAAACGCACCGGCGTTGCTGATGCGGCAGCGTTCGCTCGTCGACTTCGCCGTCCGCTGGATGGAGGCGCATCGGGGTCTGCCCGGCGCCGCGCCCGCCGCGACCGTCCGTCCCCTCCGGAAGACCGATCGGGACGAATGGATCCGCCTCCGCTGCGCCCTCTGGCCGCACCACGACCCGGCCGAGCTCGAGGCCGAGGCGGAGGAGACCGCCATCCACCTAGAGGCAACTCCCGTCTTCGTCGCGGAGGGTCCGGACGGCCGGCTGCACGGGATGGTCGAGGTCTCGATCCGCGATCGTGCGCTCGGATGCACGACCGATCGCGTCGGATACCTCGAGTCCTGGTACGTGGACCCGGAGTGGCGGCGGCGGGGAGTCGGACGGAGGTTGGTCGAGCGGGCCGAGGAATGGGCCCGCCGTCAGGGATGCGCCGAGATGGCCTCCGACACGACGCCGCGCTACCCGTTGAGCCCGGCGGCCCACGAGGGACTCGGCTATCGCGAGGTGAAGCGGAAGATCCATTTCCGAAAGCCGCTCCCGTAGGCCGGGTCAGCGGATCGAGCGAGCGAGGTCGGCCAGGTGCGGACGGTCCGCGACGTCGGCGACGGCCTCCGCCCATCGCGCCGCGAGGTCTCCCAGGTCGACCGTACTTCCGCTCCGCACGAAGATCGGAATCACGTGCAGCGGCACATCGACCGGCACGACGACCGGACCGTCAAAGGTCCGCCCGGTCCACGCGTCGGCCCACGTCCCCTCGGGGAGGCGAACCTCGACCGAATCGGCCCCCGGCTCCCAGACCGGCCGGACGAGGACGTCCGGGCCGTAGAGGTACTGCTCCCACAGGTCGACGTATTCCGGCCGATCCGGATAGGCGACGAACATCGACCGGACGATCGGGGTCCCCACCCGATGGGCGCGTTCGGCGAGCGCGTAGGTGGTTTCAATCAAGTCGGCGTGGACTCGGGCGTAGAACGCCCAGATCGCGAGGAGCTCCTCGTCGTAGACGGTGTCGAAAGTGTAGCCGGACTCGGTCAACGCGTCGCCCGAGTCGTCGGGAAGCCAGGACCACGGCGTGAGGTTCGCCGTCGGACCGACCTCCATGATCGGACAGAACGCCGAGAACGCCAGCCACCGCGCGAGGACCTCCCGCTGCGGGCGTCCGTTGTACCCGCCGGTGTCCGAGCCCCAGAGCGGAACGTTCAATATCGCCGCCCGCTGGAGTGCGATGATCGCCGAGCGGAGACCCCACGCCGACGGATCGGTGTCCCCGCCCCAGGCGACGGCGACTCTCGACATCCCCGGCCAGCCGGCGCGGTAGAACGAGACGAACTTCTCGATCCCCGCCTCGAGCGCCGCTTCATGGGCCGCCTCGGCGAACCACAGGGGATACGCGTTGTGCCCCTCGCGGTAGTCGGTCCCGTCTCGGTAGGCGCCACGGAAGAGCTGACCGTCGGGCGGTTTCTCCTCGCCGCGGTCGAGCTTGAACCCGGAGATCCCCGCCTCGAGCAGCGGGGCCAACTCCCCCTTCCACCACGCGACGGCATCGGGGTTCGTGAAGTCGATCAGCGCCGCATTCGGGAGGTAGGGGAGCGTCAGGGACACGTCATAGCCCCGCTCGATCGCCGTGTCGCGCTGCTCATCCATCACCCACGGCCCGACCCAGAGGAGCGTGGCGATCCCCTCCTCCCGGAGCCATGCGATCATCGATTCGAACTCGGGGAACCGCGCGCCGTCGAACGTCATGTCTCCGTACCCAAAGGTCCCCGCCGCCCACGGCCGGTCGATCACGTACCACGAACAGGGGATCCCCAGCGCCTCCATCATCAGAACGTCTTCGACGACCATCGAGTTGTACGGCCCGTCGTAGCGCGTCCCGTCGTAGAACGCGGGCAGGTCCCAGACGACGTCCCGCCACCGGCCCGGCCCGAGGATGAACTCCGGCGGGAGGAGGCTCGTGCCGGTGATCCGCGCGTACCGCTCGATCGCGTCGATCGGCTCCGGCCCGGGCAGGAGGAGAAACGAGAGGTTGGGACCCTCGGACTCGATCGCCATCTCCGTCGGCCGAACCCGCCCCTGTTCATCGACGCCGAACCGGTACGTCGCCGGCCAGTCCCCCTCGACGTAGACGCCGTAACCGCACGAGGAGACGAAGAACGGCGCGTAGATCGAGACGGTCGGAAGGGTGTACAGGTCGACGGACTGGCCGCGCAGATTGAGCCCCTCAGTCATCCCCGACTCCCAGGAGAGCCCCTGGCTCCCCTGTACCACCCGTTCCATCAGCCCGTAGAAACCCTCGGACTCGCCGACCCGGAACGAGGCCCCAAGCTTCTCGAACTCGCCCTTCGACTCGACCGTGAACTCGACCCTCACCGTTTCCTCCGGGCCCGGGAGGATTCGAACCGTGGCCGTCCGGCCGTCGACGATTCGATAGATGAGGCGCACGTCCTCCCCCTCTCCCCGGTCGATCGGCGCGCCGTCGAGGGCGATCTTCCCGTCCTTGCTCCAGACGTAGAACGCCGACGTCCCGTCCGACCACAGCCACGGAAGGGGCGAATCGAATCGGATCGCAAGGGGGTCCTCGGTGATCGCGTAGGGGATCGTGTCGGCGGCGCTCGGACCGACGGCCGGCGCTCCGAGGACCGACGCGAGGACGACCCCCGCACACAGCGCACGAAGCCTCGCTCTCGAAATCCGTGTGCTTCGCAACCGGACCTCCTCGCGCCGCTGGTTCCATACTAGCCGGTCCCGCGACTTCGAGGCGAACCGCGGCTCTTGGCGAATAGAGGAAAGGAATCCCCAGTTTCACGTAATCGCTTGGACAGAAATCAATCCCGTGAGTATCCTAGCGGGTGAGGTGATTAACATGGCAGACTCGCTGTTCGACCGTGCGGCGTTCATCGGGAAAGTCCGTCAGGCGTTCGAGCCGCTGGAGGCCCTCCTCCCCGGTGGGGATGCATTCGACTACGAGGAGACGGCGCTCTTCAGCGGCGTCGTCAACGGTGCGCAGGAACACGTGGTGGTCGTTCCGCTCACCCAGGCGTCCGTCTCCGTCGACACCGCGAAGCACCTCGGAGAGAAGACCTCATGGGAGAGCGTCGGCGCCCTCCCGTTGTTCGGATTCTACATGCTCCCCCCGACGGATTGCATTCACACCATCAAGTCAGACACGCCGTATCTCGCGCGAGGCATCGAATGGAGTCGGGCGGAGCTGGTCGACGCAGGCGGTGGAACCCCGCGACTGTTCATGACGTGGTGGAGAAGGGGAGACGCGACGCCTGCGTACTTCAAGTACTCCGGGAACCTCGAGATCCATCTCGAGACCTGCACGACCGCCTCGTCGAATCAGCTGTAGTCTCCGCTGCGACATGGAGCCGTTCGAAACCGCTCTGGCTGGGTACGTGGACGCCCTTGTGAAACGCGGGGCGATCGTATCGGAGTCCGTCGAGCGGGCCTTCCGAGCGGTTCCTCGGCACCGATTCGTCGATGGTTGGTACCGTCTGGACATCGATGACGACAGGGTCGCTTACCGCCCTGTCGAGTACGATCGCGATCATCCGACGGAGGAGCAGCTCGAGGAGATTTACTCGAATCGAGCGTTGGTCACGGAGGTCAAGCATTCGACGCCGACGAGTTCCACGTCCCAGCCGTCCCTCGTGGCGGGAATGCTCGAGCTGTTGGACCTGCGCCCGGGGATGAGGGTGCTCGAGATCGGCGCTGGAACCGGCTACAACGCGGCCCTGCTCGCGGAGATCCTCGGCTCGGAGGGGCGCGTTTGCTCAATCGAGTTCCAGGAGGACGTGGAGGAAACAGCGCGCAGCCATCTACAGAACGAGGGATACGATGACGTACGGACCGTCCGCGGAGACGGCTACTTCGGCGCCCCCGAGGAAGCGCCGTTCGACCGGATCGTGGTGACGGTCGGCTGTCCCGACCTCTCCCCTCACTGGCTCGAGCAGCTCTCAGCGGACGGTTCCCTGCTCCTGCCTCTCCGACACGCGTTCTCGGATCCTCTGGTCCGGATTGAGCGGGATCCCGCGGACGCCGAAAGGGCTGTCGGGAGGATCGTGGATCGCTCCTCGTTCATGTCGATCCAAGGAACGCTCGCCTCAGCGAATCCGTGGTTAAGTTACAGGATTCTGGGGCTTCCCGAAGAACCCACGTCCACCTATCCTCTTCCGAACGGCATCGCACCCCAACCGGCGGGCATGGTGTACCCCTTCGATCACCCGGAGCAGCACGGACTGGTCTTTTTTCTCGCCCTGTCGTCGCGGGAACTCTGGGGGAACAACCAAGGGTACGGTCTCGCCGACCCGGGAAGCTCGTCCGTCCTCATCATGACGCGGGACGGCGTGGAAGGATACTCCGCGACGGACGACAGGGCCGCCCTCGACCGTCTCTACGACCGGTTCCTTCACATTCAGCGCGAATGGCACCGGCTCGGATGCCCCGTCCCGGAGGACTACTCCCTCGTCTTCACGCCGGCGACGCGCTTGGAGAGGATTCCGCAGGTCCCAGGCAGGGACTGGATTATCGTGCGACCGTTCTTCTTCGAGATCGTTCGTCTCCCGGAGGCCGATCCCGCCTCGAGAGAGGAAGGACGGTGCCGATCCCTTCGTTCGGCCCGCGCTTCATGACGTCTTCATAGCCAACCGACAGACTCCGATCGCCCCCGCGAAGGAGCGATCTCGATGCGCTCGGCGGAAGGGTGGGCGGCGCGGCTGAGATGCTCAGCGCAACGGGTCGACGTGCGCCCTCCAGATCGCGAGGGCGTGCTCGATCGGATCGACCGTGTCGACACCGTGCGCCCCGAAGAAGTGGTTCAGAGTACGAAGGTCGCGGACGAGCAGGTCGAACGCGTCGTCGTTGTACCTCGGGTCGACCGACTGCGGGAAGTCGATGATCATCGCCTTCCCGTTCCAGTACAGCAGGTTGAACGCGGACAGGTCGGCGTGCACGCGGCGGTGCCTCAGGAAGAGATCGACGTTCGCCAGGACCTGGGCGTAGATCCGGCGCGCCTCCTCCTCGTCGAGCCCGACGTTCGTCATCATCGGCGCCGGGTTCTCTCCGTCGCCCAGGTACTCCATCAGGACGACCGGCCCGACCCGCTCGAGCGGCTCGGGGACGTCGGCCCCGGCGTCGTGGAGGATCCGCAGTGTCCGCTCCTCGTGCGCGATCCACGCGCTGAACTTGTGCAGCCGCCCGCGGCGGGTCTTCTTCCCCAACGCTCTCAGGATCCTGGCGTCCGGGCGTGCGCCGCGTTCCCGCCCTTGCTGATAGATCGTGTCCCGCTTGAAGCTGCGCCTCTCGAGCGGGCGGTAGACCTTCGCCGCGACGAGCTCCCGACCGAGTGACGGGTGAGCCCGGCAGCAGTAGACGACCGCCTCCTTTCCCGTCTTGACCGGGCGGAGGACCTCGTCGATCAGGTGCTGCTCGATCAGCGGGTCGAGGTGCGCGAGGAGGGCCTCCTCGACGGTTCGATCTTCCTCTTCCTTCGGCGTGGCGCTTCGAAGCTTCTCCTCGAGCGGATCGATCTCTTCGAGGCGTCGCGGCATCGCGCTAGGAGGCCGGGGCCTCCGTGAGGAAGGCGTGCGCCTTCTTCAGCCAGACGATGATCTCGATCTGCTGCGGGCAGAGGCTCTCGCACTGGCCGCACTCGACGCAGTGGTCGGCTCGCTTCTCCGCTTCCATGAACCGGTCGTAGGACACCCGGGCGCGCGCGTGGTCGCCGTACATCATCGCGTCGTTGTAGGTCGCGAAGATCCCGGGGATGGCCACGCCGCTCGGGCAGGGCTGGCAGTACTTGCAGTCGGTGCACGGAATCGGCGACAGCGTCCGATAGGCGTCGCGGACGCGATCGACCAGCACGAGTTCCTCATGATTCAGCGTTCCGACGCCGGATCTCTCGGCGCTCGCGACGTTCTCTTCGACGTGCTCGATCGCCGACATCCCGGAGAGGACGAGCGACACCTCCGGCTGATTCCAAAGCCACTGGAGCGCCCAGTCGGCCTGCGACCGTTGCGTGGCCGCGCTCGCCCACAGCTTCTCCACCGGCTCCGGCGCCGGCTGGGTCAACGACCCACCGCGGAGCGGCTCCATGATCACCACGGCGAGCCCCTTCGACGCGGCGTAGCGGAGCCCCTCCGTCCCGGCCTGGAAGTCGACATCCATGTAGTTGTACATGATCTGGCAGAACGTCCAATCGTAGGCATCGACGATCTCCTTGAAGACGGCCAGTTCGTCGTGGAAGGAGAAGCCGAGGTGACCGATCCGGCCCTCGCCGATCGCCCGCTCGGCCC
>Ga0315554_1002595_pt1 | contig 10324 bp, 10 predicted proteins | sample SalMarSW160370MG_FD_202114 | JGI IMG/M metagenome (GOLD analysis project Ga0315554, IMG submission 202114) | Salt marsh sediment microbial communities from the Plum Island Ecosystem LTER, Massachusetts, United States - Salt Marsh Sediment SW1603-70 ... | reverse complement strand
AATTTTTTACGGTCGAAATTAATAATGCTTTTATCCCTTAAATCGGTAAGGATATAATTTACAGTCTGCCTTGAACAAGCTGCCAGCTCGGCAATATCCTGGTGTTTAAGGAAAGGTTTAATAAAAATTTGTTCTCCAACATTTTTACCATTCTTATCAACCATTCTTAAAATAAAAGAAATTACCCTTTGATTTGCATCTTTAAATACCAGGTCTTCAATTCGTTCTGAAAAACTTTTAAGCTTCAATCCTAAAAGCTTGGTTAATTTGATGTTTAGGGAAGGAACTTTATTAATAAACTCACTTAAATCGTTTTTGTTTATTGCACAAATAAGAGCCGGTTCCACAGTAATTGCAAAATCAGTTCTTTCTTTTTCATCGAGGAAAGCCATTTCGCCAAAAATTTCACCGGGATTAATAAGAGTTAAAATATTTTCTTTTCCGTCGGAAGAATACTTAACTATTTTTACCCTCCCGGTTTTCAAAAAGAAAATGGATGTAGAAGGATCATTGGCAAAATAGATTGGTTCATTCTTATTTAATTCGCGCATTGAAGTAATCCGGCTCAACTCCATTTTTTTCTCTTCACTTAATCCTTTAAAGAGATTAAAATTTTCCAGGTACCAGAGCTTTGTTTTTTCAGCCATTATTTATATTAAATAGAATTTAAAGATGCATAAATATAATAAAACAAATGTTATAGATTAACCATATGCATCATCCTATGATTTTTAGTACATGAAAAATTTGAAAAGAAATGGTTCGTTGCAAATTATAGGCTTACTAAAGCCCATTTATTTGTAACAAAATTTATTAACAAAAAAACTTGAAATGGTTTTGTAATTTACATGATTTCATAATGAAAATTACAACATAATTCTCCCTCATCCTGATAGTTGTTGTCAGTTTTATCGGGATAAGGATTTTAAATTTGAAGCTTCAAAATATTTTGCTGCAGCGAGGAACCCAATTTCGTGTACCTTCAAGAGTAGACCATATTGCACGAGAAACTCTCGCTGCTTTTGCTGGTCTTTATCTTTCTATTTTTCAAAAGGATAAAGATGCTACAATTAAAGCTCCTGATCAGCTTATTCTACTTTACATGGAAAGATAGACCGGAGATAACATTGCCGTTTGAATCTTGTATTTCTACCCGCCAATTACCTTTCCAAGCCGGCAGGATTGTTTTAGCCGACCATGTACGCCACGTTTTTGCTTTCACTGGCAAATTAATTTTTGCCATTTCTTTGTCTTGATAGAACCAAACATGAGAAATTTCCGATGTATCCGTTTGACTCGTGAGTTTTGTAAAACAATATAATTTTCCTACATCAGCTGTAAAAACGGAATCGATTCCTATGGGCTGTCTGTTTTCCACTGTAGTACAAATAGCGATATTCTTGACTTTTATGTCTTGTGGATTTTGCGCAAATAACCCCTCTGACAATAGTAGAACTATCATGAAAATAAGTGTACATATTCTCCTCATAATTACACCTCCATTTTTTTGATTTATAAAACGATACGATTTATTATATATCAGTAACAACGGTTTTGGAAGTAGCCCACCTTTACTTTATTCGGTGGGCAGACTTGCCACCCGCTCTTTTAAATATTCAATAAATGTTTGTTTGAACGACCATCTACATGATAAAAAAGAATATTGTCGATCTTTATCAGTGATAATTTAATTTAAAAATTTAATAGTTTCATTTCCATTTTTCGTTTCTAATATTTTTTTATAAAACTAACAAACACGCCACATATAGGGAATGCAAATTTTGCATCCCCTACACTTTAGAATGAAAAACAAAACCCGGCATTGTCATTCTGAATCCCGGCAACTTTCAGATACATTATTGTAGCCGGGATGAAGAATCTCCTATCCCTAAATAGTTGATTAGTGCCAGAGCGGTTAAAGTTATTGTTCGTTTAAAGAAGAAAAACTCACAACTAATGCCGCAGCTTTATAAAAGCTGACTTACAAGCGGGGTTTATTTTTACAGGCTAACTTCCGGAAGCTTTGTACAAATGAAGAAAGCAGTGCTATTGAAATAACAGGGGATACTTATCTGGAATCCTGTAACGTGTATCCGGTATTCGGTTTACTAGTCTGCGGGATTATTTTTGTTTTTAAAATACTTTGATAAAGAATTTTTATATTTACTAATAGGCTCGCCTTTGTAAGGCGGATAATTTACAAATTCATTTATATTTAATTTTATTTGAATTTTTTTTTCGTCATCCGTATTTAACGCAGCCAAACCAACCGGGACAAGAATATGTCTTTCCTTATCAAAGATTGGACCTTCATCTATTTTAACTGTAAAGTATTGAATTGAATTAAGCTCATTATCTATGAAGAGGTCATCAACTTTACCGACAGTTATGCTGTCGGAGGTTATAACGCTCCAGCCTCTTATATCAGGAGCTTTTAAGGGTATGGATGAATCGAGTTTTTTTAGTTTAGATAATTTTCTTTCTTTTAAGGCTTCATGTTCCTTTATATCGCCTTTCACGTTATTTTTTATTTTAGGCTTACTTTTACGTATTGATTTCCTAAGAATTGTAATTGCTTTTATATCCGTTAAATACACGGATTCTTTTTCTGTATCGAAATTGACCGAACTTAACGGTACAATTAAATGCCTGCTTCCGCTTTTAATCTTAATATCTTCATGGAGAAAAATATCAAAATAAATAGCTCTATTTATTTCGGAATTTACCATAATTTCATTAACTATTCCTATATCATTCTTATTGCTGCTGAAAACCTTCCACCCCTTTACATCTGAAAATTGCCCGGCAGCTTTATGATTTTTAATATCTTTTAATTTATAAAGTCCTTCTTTTTCTAAATTTAAATCCTCCAAGCTTCCTCCGTATCGTTTCATTTTCTTCCGGGCTATATCATCAAAAAAATTAAAACATTTAACCATAAAAAACTATCTTTGATGATAACTAATGTTTATATATATAAATTTAAAAAAAATCGGTCAATAGAAAATCCTAAAATATCGGGAGCATTTGAGAACTAAATTACAACTTAATATGAGACTCAGGTTTCTTCCGGCAACAAACACTTGAAATAAGAGAATAAAACATCCATTTGTAATTTGTATCTCTTTTGGGAAATCTCTTTTTCCGGTTTTATATGATCTCAATTAAAAAGTGCTATTCCTTTAACGAGCCTGGATTTGATCAAACCATAAAAGGAAAATTTTCCTGAATATTTCCATCCGAGGTGGAGACCGCACCGGCTGCATAATGCAAAAGACCATAAATGATCTTTAAACCAGGTGAATTCTAAAGTTGGCATCCCTTCTTCGCGGCAGCCGTCTGCAGTACTGAAAGTAATTATATCGAAAACATATCCATCAGGATTTGCAAACTGAAATTCAGTTTGATCATCATACGGGAATCGTTCTTTGTCATTAGTAATTTTTTTGCTGCAGGCCAGGCACAGCCAGTCGTCCGGCTTAAGTTCCGTTTGAACCTTTACTTCACTTTCAGGTTCGGTTATAGTTACATTATTCTGATTCTGATTTTCTTCTGCGGACATTTTATTTCTCTAGGCTAAGTGCTTTAAAATATCAAATTTACTGAAAAGTTTCAGCGTAAAATGACATGTTGTATCCGGTATCTAGCATCAGGCATCAGGAATCTTGCAATAGTTTAGCATTTAATTTATGTTTGTTTTGAACGTAGTTTGAAACCCCATTCTAATAATATAAGGCGGGGAAATGCTGAGAGTTGGTGGGGAAGCATTGCCGGAGGAAAAATCTTATATGGGAAAAAAAATGAAAAAAAATTTTGATCCTATAATAATGGTCAAAGATGATGGGCTCATAATACCTGAAGTTGGAATATGGTCACTTGAAAAGTATCAATTGCTTGGTGGTTACTGTGATATATTTACAAAAGGTATGAGAGGTAAATGGAACAATCTAGTTTATCTTGATTTATTTGCCGGTGCAGGATATTCAAAAATCAGAGAAAATGGTAATGTTCTAAAATCATCAGCGTTGATATCATTAGCAATTCCGACGAAGTTTGAAAAGTATATTTTTTGTGAAAAAGAGCCGGATTCATTAGATGCATTGTGTAAAAGACTAGATAAAATAGAAGGAGATATGGAAGCTGTTGTATTTGATGGGGATTGCAACCTTAGAATAAAAGAAATTAAGAAATCTATAACAGCGTATTCAAAAGGAAATACAGTCTTAACTTTCTGCTTTTTGGATCCATTTCATTTGAACTTACATTTCGAAACAGTCAAAACACTTGCTAGCGACTTAGTTGATTTTCTAATGCTTCAAGCTTTACATATGGATGCTAATAGAAATCTCAAAAATTATATGGATGAGAACAGTGAAAAAATTGGATTATATTTAGGTGATAAAAACTGGCGCAATGAGTGGAAAAAATTAAAATTACTACCTAAAGATTTTGTTAAGTTCTTAGCTGATCAATATGATGCTAAAATGAAAGAATTAGGATATCTAACTGCGATCAGGCATGCAATAAAATTGCCCGATAAAAATGTTCCACTTTATTATTTGACATTTTATTCAAAACACGAACGAGGTTTAGATTTCTTTAAAAAAGTAAATGACTATTCAACAAACCAATTAGTATTTGGAATTTAGAAATGGCTCAATCAAAAATAGAATGGACAGAATTAACCTGGAATCCAACTACAGGATGTAATAAAGTTTCCCAGGGGTGTAAATTTTGTTATGCTGAGGTAATGGCAAGACGCCTAAAAGCCATGGGTTTAGAAAAATATAAAAATGGTTTTAAGTTAACTCTCCATGAAGATGCCTTAAAAATACCTTATACATGGAAAACTCCTAAAATCGTATTCGTCAATTCAATGAGCGATTTATTTCATGAAGATATTCCGTTAGAATTTATACAAAGAGTTTTCAGTGTAATGAATGACAATCCTCAGCATGTTTTTCAAATTCTAACTAAAAGGGCAGATGTTCTAATTAAATATCATAAACAACTAAACTGGACTCATAATATCTGGATGGGTGTGTCTGTAGAAAATGAAAAAGAATTATGGAGAGTTGATTTACTTAAAAAAACTAGAGCAAAAACAAAATTTCTTTCCTGTGAACCACTTCTCGGTCCTTTAACCAAATTAAAACTTAATAAGATTGACTGGGTTATAGTGGGAGGTGAAAGTGGAAGGAGACCACGTCCGATTAAAGAGGAATGGATTTATGAGTTATTTGAAAAATGTGAAAATGCGGATGTGAAATTCTTCTTTAAGCAATGGGGCGGAACTAATAAGAAAAAAACAGGCAGAACGTTCAACGGCAGGATTTACGATGAAATGCCCGAAGTTGAAATACTATTTTAATTCCGGGATTCTAAAAAAACACTTCATAATACAGATGGAAGACCTGAGTTCTCAATAAAATTTTTATGCTCAATAGGGATAGAGACTACTCATTCGTTCTTCCAATCTTGCAATAATTTAACTTTTATTCTATGTGTGTTTTGAACGGAAATATTAACTCCCCGTTTTGACTGCAAAAATTATTACAAATTTTGTGTTCTGTATAGTTTGAAGTAAAACCAAATTTACTTAGTTTTATAAAAATATCAAAAGATATTAACATTTAACAAATGAAACTTACCAGAGTCATCTCACCGGTATTAGAGAAGGAATTAAGAGAAATCGCTGGAATGAACGACGAGGAAGTTGAATTGTATGATAGTTTCCTCACCCAAAAATCCTTAAGAAAAAAAGACTATTTACTTATGGCCGGGGATATAAGCTACTATGTCACTTATATTAATAAGGGTTGTATGAGACGCTACTCAATTGATAAGCATTCGAAGGAAGTAATTTTAAATTTTGCACTGGAAGATCATTGGGTAGGCGACCTGGAAAGTTTTATTTTTCAAAAACCGACTGAGTTTTATATTCAGACTCTTGAAGATTGTGAACTGCTTCAGCTTTCAAGGGAAAATTTCTTTCGGGCATGTAAGGAGATTCCGAAGTTTAAGAAATTTCACGATGATAAAGCACAGCAAAACCACTATAGTGTTCTAAAAAGATTATCGATGGCAAAATCCGCCACACCCGAAGAAAAATATCTTGATTTAATGAAAAAACAGCCGCAGCTTTTCCAGAGAGTTCCTTTGCATTACATAGCATCCTACCTTGGAATTGAACCTGAATCATTAAGCCGGCTAAGGAAACGAATTGTTATCCATCATCAAATTTCTTAACCAAAGTCAATGAAATAGATCCCTCCCTGAATTTATGTTTGTATTGTAACAACGATATTATAAGATATCATTTAATAAACAAAATTTAACGGAGGTTGAAATGGCACATTTATTAATCAAGCACAAAGTAAAAGATTACCCTGCATGGAAGAAAGTATTCGACGGGTTTATCGACACGAGGAAAGCCGGAGGTGAAAAAACATACCAAATTCTGCACACAGATAATGACAGAAATAACCTGGTTACACTTTTCGAATGGGACAGCCTGGAAAATGCAAAGAAGTTTACAAGCAGTTCCGAACTGAAAGAAGCTATGGGCAATGCAGGGGTTGTTGACCATCCTGATATTTATTTCCTCGAAGAATATACAGAAGGAAAGATTTAACGTATATCAGTTTATAAGAGGATATTTAAATTATATTTATTAAAATTTAGTGAGGTACAATTATGTCTAAGAAATTAAAAGTTCTTGTAACAGGTGCAACGGGAAACACCGGCTCGCTGCTGGTGCCCGCACTGCTGAAAGCAGGTGTTGATGTTCGTGTATTTGTAAGGGATGAAGCAAAAGCCAAACCGTTAATGGATCTGGGTGTCGAAGTGGTAACAGGTGATCTTGACGAGCCGGAAACCATTTTACCGGCAGTAAAGAATATTGATAAAATTTATCTCTTAACCTGGAATGGCGAGACTGCGCTTAAGCAGGCACAAAATGTTATTAACGCTGCCAAGTATGAAGGAGTTTCCCATATAATCAGGCATTCAATGTGGGGACCGGATAACAGCCGAATTATTAAACAGGGATATGAAATCGAGGAGATTATTAAGTCTTCAGGACTGCAGTGGACGCTGTTGAAACCAACTTTTTATATGCAGAACACAATGATGGCAGCACAGACAATTTCCTCGGACGGAGTGATATACTGGGATATGAAAGACGGCAAGCTCGCGATGAATGACGTACGGGATATTGCCGATGCCGCTTTCGCAGTTATTACCGGGGAAGGTCACGAAGGCAAGAGTTATATTCTGACAGGCCCTGAAGCAATATCATTCAACGATGTTGCAAATACTTTTTCCAAAGTGCTGGATAAAGAGGTAAAATATGTGAATGTTCCCGGCGAGGCTTCTTTACAGTCAATGACCGGGATGGGAGTGCCGGAGTGGATTGCAAAAGGTTATGTTGAACTGATGGAAGGATTTAGTGAGAATTTTGCAAACAGCACTACAAAAAATGTTGAAAACCTTACCGGGCATCCTGCAAGGTCCTTTGAGCAGTTCGCTAATGACTTTGCACAGGTATTCAGCGGCGAAAAAATTGCTGTTTAAAAATATGTTAATTACTCAATGAAGGGAAAGTGCAGCAGCTTTCCCTTTTTTTATTCTTTCTCTCCCTTGCTCTATCTGTTATAAAATTCAAGTATGTTATCTAATTTCATAATTCGAAAACATCAACTTATTGTAAAGATAATTAATGAATTAGTTGCTTATAAAGAGCGGGAATTTCATAATGAGTAATTATAATAAATACCCACATTGAACCTTAACTTCACTTTCCGGTTCTGTTTTAACTACTCTGATTTGATCCTGATTTTCTTTTGTTGACATTTTATCTCTTTGAGCGATATGCCTTTAAAATATCAAATTTACTGAAAAGTTTCAGTGTAAAATGACAATATCTTATGGCATCCAGCATCAGGAATCAGGTATCCAGCTTGTTAACGTAAGGCTTATATCTTGCAATAATTTAGCTTTTATTCTATGTTTGTTTTGAATAGAAATTTTAACAACCCGATTTGACTACAAGCCGGTGAGGGAAAAGTAAAGATGTAGTAGATAACATTACCAGAAATAAGTATTAAAATAATAAATAATATTTAGTACTTTGAACTTTATTTATTAAAACCAAGAAAGAATAAATTGAAAGATTTAGAAATTAATAAAGTAACCGATGTCAATCCGATTTACACAATAGGACATTCAAATCATACTTTGGAAGAATTTATAGATTTATTACAAGAGAACAAAATTACCGCTTTAGTTGATGTTAGATCAATGCCATATAGCAAAGTTTTTTCTCATTTTAACCGAGAGCAGCTTAAAGATACTCTTAGTTATAAGAATATAAAATATTTATTTATGGGACAAGAATTGGGAGGAAGACCTTCAGGCGCAGAATATTATAATGAAGGTACTGTAGATTACGAAAAAGTGGCAGGGAGTCAAGAATTTAGAAATGGTATTGATCGACTCTTGAAAGGCAAAATGGACTATACCATTGCTCTTTTATGTTCTGAGAAAGACCCTTTGAACTGTCACAGAATGCTTCTTGTGAGTAAGGAATTGGTAAAACTTGGAGTTCCTGTTAAACATATTTTGTTCGACGGTAAGATAGAAACAAACCAGGAAACAGAAGAAAGGTTACTTAAGGCTACCAACATAAACCAGACACTATTTAACTCTGATTCAGAAGAGAATGAGATGATAGAAGAAGCATATAAAAAGCGTTCATCTGAGGTTGCATATAATAAACCAGCAAATAAAGTGGAAAAAGTTCTGGTTAAAGAGGATGACAATAAATATAACAAACCGATAACTCTATACACTATAGGTTTTACAAAAAAAACAGCGGAGCAGTTTTTTGAAACTCTAAGAAAGAATGAAGTTAAAAAACTTATTGATACTCGTTTAAATAATACCAGTCAAATGGCAGGTTTTACCAAGAAAGGAGACTTAAAATATTTTTTAAGAGCTATACTCAATATTGATTATGTGCATAAACCTGAATTAGCTCCTACAAATGATATTCTTAAAGCATATCAGAGAAAGGAAATTACCTGGGAAGAATATGAAGTTAAGTATCTGAATTTAATATCAGCAAGAGGTGTTGAAAATTTACTATCACCGGAAGATATTGATAAATCTTGCCTGCTTTGCAGTGAACACAAACCGGATCATTGCCATCGTAGGTTACTTGCTGAATATCTAAAATCTAAATGGGGTAATTTAATAATTAAACACCTATAGAGGGTGTTATGAGTGAAATAATTATTCTGGCAAACTCCTGGAGACCAGGAGGAAGATGCATAGCAGGTATAAATGTTAATACGGGGAAATGGGTTCGACCAATTCCAATGGGAAATACACATGCAATACCGGAAAATAAAGTTTTGAATTTTGGTTTATTGGATGTTATAGAAATTCAGCTTAGTGGGAAAAAACCCAAACCGACTGAGAAATATCAAATGGAGAATGAATACATTAGTTCACTAAATTGGAAAAAGACAGGCAAGAAAAAAATAGTTGAAATAAAAAAATATTGTGAGAATGAAGGTTTAATTCTGCATTCAAATAGTGATTTTGTAGAAACATCCGTTTTGGAAAAAAAATCACCCTCAAATTGGAAATCACTGCAATTGATTGAAACTAATGTCCGTTTTAACCATCACTTAGTGTTACGGACCCATTAGCAACCAATAAACTTAACAATGGTAAAGATCTTTATGGAACTTGTTTATTGACAATAAGCCTTGGTCAACCATGGGAACCTGAAAACAAAAGCATACCACCTCGTTGCTACAAACTTGTTGCGGGGGTAATAAAATTATGAATTTGATTTTTATGTTAAACAAAAGATGTGTAAGCTCCTAAAACTACATGATTCAATATTTCTAAAATTGATGAGTGGAGAGGTGGAAAGTTAATGTTAGCAATGAGCCACTAAAAAATTAAACGAGGAAACAATTCACCAAAGGAAATTTCAAGCTGGCGATATCAAGTGCAACTTAATAAAAATGTTTATATTGATAAATAACTATGCAACAGTCTTCCCAAGCCATACTGTTCATTATCAAAATTCTTTTACTAGTTTATTTTATTTTGGACAGCTTTGACATAAATTATTCTTTATAATTCGAGCCGGCAGCCATCGGCTTGATGAAAGCTTTTAAAGGTTAACTCCGGGAAGCTTTGTACAAATGAAGAAAGCAGTGCTGGTGAAATAGTGTATCCGGTTTACCAGCCAAAGGTTGGTATCTGAAATCCGGTATCCGGCATCAGGAATCTTGCAATAGTTTAC
>Ga0315554_1002593_pt1 | contig 10334 bp, 9 predicted proteins | sample SalMarSW160370MG_FD_202114 | JGI IMG/M metagenome (GOLD analysis project Ga0315554, IMG submission 202114) | Salt marsh sediment microbial communities from the Plum Island Ecosystem LTER, Massachusetts, United States - Salt Marsh Sediment SW1603-70 ... | reverse complement strand
CGCCGTAGTTTCCTTCTTCGATGTACTTCTTCGCGTTGTCCATCGCGCCGCCGGCGTTCCCGCAGAAGATGGCGAGCTGGATCGCCGAGAGGAGCGCGCCGATGAGGAATCCTCCAAGGGCATAGCGCCCGAAGAGCAGCCCGAAGACGATCGGTGTGATGACGGCGATCATCGCCGGAAGGAACATCTTTCGCAGGCCGCCGTGCGCCGTGATGCTGATGCACCGCTGGTAGTCGGCGGTCTCCTCGCCGGAGATGAGCTTCGGATTCTCCTTGAACTGGCGTCGAATCTCCTGGACGAGAATGTCGGCCGTCCGTCCCACACCACGGATCAGAAGCGCGGAGAAGACGTACGGGACCATCGCTCCCAGTATCAGGCCGGCGATGACGAAGGCGCCCATGAGGATCGGCTCCCCGTCCGGAGAGAACTGAGCGCCGATCTGTCCCACGATCGGCAACTGCGGGGGCAGAACCAGATCCGCACTCCCGATGGCGGACCACATGAAGGCGGCGATCAGCCCCAACGCCGCAAAGGCCGCCGATCCGATCGCGAATCCCTTCCCAATCGCCGCGGTCGTGTTCCCGATCGAATCGAGCTTGTCGGTCCGCTCGCGGACGTCGGGGGGAAGCTCGGACATCGTCGCGATGCCGCCGGCGTTGTCCGCGATCGGGCCGTACGTGTCGACGGCAACCGTCATCGCGACGAAGGAGAGCATCCCCAGCGCCGCAAACGCTACCCCCGGCAGGTTCCCCAGCTGATAGGCGCCGATCGTCGCCGCCGCGATCGTCAGCACGGGGAGGAACGTGCTCAGCATCCCGAGCGCCATTCCCTCGGTGACCCCGACCGCTGGGCCGGACTGGTTCATCTTCGCCAGCTCCCGCGTCGGCCCGTAGCTCGGCGACGTGTAGTATTCGGAGAAGAAGCCGATCGCGATTCCGGCCACCAGACCGAGGATGACCGAGTAGAAGACGTTCATGCCGATCGGCGTGAACCAGCAGAACAGGAACGTCGTCCCGGCGGTCAGAATCGCCGCGAGCCGCGTGCCGTTCATCAGCACGGTCTGCATCCCTTCCTGCCGGCGACTGAACCGGATGTAGAGGATCGCCAGCAGGCACGAGAAGATGCCCCCTGCGACGATGACGAGCGGGGCAGCCAGGAACCAGGAGTAGTGGCCCGCGAGGCCGAGCGGGGCCAGCTTGTCGAGCAGCGGCTTGAGCGGCGCGTTTCCGCGGCCGACCCAGATGTAGAGGAACATGACCATCACGGAGATGATCGCGCCGACGAACGACTCGAGCAGGTCGGCACCGAGCCCCCCGACGTCGCCGACGTTGTCGCCGACGTTGTCGGCGATCGTCGCCGGGTTCCGCGGATCGTCCTCGGGGATGTGCATCTCGACCTTGCCGACCATGTCGGCCGCCATGTCGGCCGCCTTGGTGTAGATGCCGCCCCCGACGCGGTCGAAGAGCGCCACGAGCGACGCGCCCATCGAGTAGGCGCTGACGATCAGCGCGCCCCGGATGAGGTTGATGCCGAGCGACTGGATTCCGAACAGGTAGCGTGTCTCGATGTGCAGCGCCTCGGGAGCGTACCATTTGCGGAAGAGGACCACGACCAATACGAGCCCGATCACCGCCAGGCCGGCGACGGAGAGGCCCATGACGCTCCCGCCGGAGAAGGCGACGTTCAGCGCTTCCTTGAACGACTTCCGTGCCGCGTGCGTCGTTCGTGCGTTGGCGTGGGTCGCCGCGTTCATGCCGATGAACCCCGCCGACATCGATAGGACGGAGCCGATCCAGAACGCGACCGCAATCTCCCAATAGAACAGGATCCAGAGGACCGCGCCGATGACCAGCATCGTGATCCCCATGACCCTCGCTTCTTCGAGCATGAACGTGAACGCGCCCCTTCGGATGAAGCCCTGCAGCTCCTTCATCCGATCCGTGCCCTGCGCCCTGTGGACAACCGATCGGTTGAACAGGAACGCGCCGAACAACGCGAGCACCGATATGGCCGCGGGAATGATCAGTAGTGCACTCATCTCGACTACACGCCCCCTCTTCGAGTCGGTCTCATCGTAGTTTGCCGCCCAGCCAGCCGTAAATGCCCTCTCCTTGGGCGTTTGGCCCATGGGAGAGAATGACCGCATTGTATCATGGCGCTTCTGGGGCCGCAAGCTCTCCGCCCGTCGTCGATTCAGTCCCAATCGGAGTTCCCGGATGGCGAGATGCGGGAAATCGGCCTCGCTTACGACCGGCCGTTCCCGCTGTGCTCCACCTTCGATTTTAACGGCCAATGTCGCATCCGCCGCGCGCGATCGGACGGCGTCCGCCGGCGGGAGAACGGGGCGGGAAGCTTAGGGACGGCGCCGTGTTCCCTGAAGCCGTTCGGTTCCGCGAATCTCAGGGATCGTGGACTTCCTTTCGTTTCAACGCCCGTCCCTCGACGACCCGCCCGTCGGGCGACCGGATTTCGCGGGAGATCGCCGAGACACGTGTCCAGTCGGTGACTGACAAACGGTCGACGGGCATACGGCAGCGGTCCTCTCCGGTCCCACTCGCAAACGCTAATCTCAAGCGAACATACGGAATCCTACAAAGGAGGACGACGATGAAGAGAGCGCTTTCTGTCACGGCGGTGACCGCCTTGTCGCTCCTTGTTTTCCTGTTCGTGGGCTATGGCCAGGAAGAAGGCGCCCCGGCGGTCTCGGAGCAACTGGCGCAGGAGCTCTCAGCGATGGAGGCGACGTTCGGCGGCCTTCAGCAACTGATGGGCGAGCTGATCAGCGAGATCAAGGGGAACATGGCGGACATCGACGATCTCGATGCGAGGATCGAGGACTACAAGGACATCGTGACCGCCCTGTCCGTGGAGGTCAAAGGGGCCGAGGGGAAGATCGTCGGACTCCGGGAGGATGTCGACGCGCTGACCGAGACCCAGCAGGAACTGATGGTCCGCGTCGTCGCGCTCGAAGCCGGGCTGTCCGAGCTGTCGGCGTTCGTCGACGAGGTGAAGGCCCTCCTCGATGGCGACATCGCCGATCTTGCCAAACTCCGCGATGAATTCGGCGCGATGTCCGACGCCTTCGCGGCGCACAAGGCGGATTTCGGTGCGTTTCGCGACAGCACGGTCGCCGACATCTCGATGCTGCAGGGACAGGTCGGCGACCTGAGCGCCCGCCTCAAGGCGCTCGAGGACGAGGACGTCGGCACCTTCAAGAAGAAGGTCATCGATCTGGAACGAGCGATGGCAGCCCTGGCGATTCGGGTCGACAACAACCGCGCCAAGCTGGAAGGGTTCGATCAAGCGATCGCCGGTCTGTCGGACCAGGTCAACGTGCAGCTTCAGGATTGGTCTTCCAGCCGCGCCCTCGAGATCGACAACCTCGATGCACGCGTGGCCGCGCTCGAGGACAGCAACGTTCAGTCCCAGATCGACACGCTCTTCTTCATCTCGATCGTCGCCCTGCTCGCGGGTGTCGGCGCGCTGATCTGGGGATTCGTCGGAAACGGCTAGCGGGGCCAACGATGGCGAAAGGGTGAGGGGGAACCACCGACGCGTGAGGGGTCGGGGAGGCCCCTCACGTCCCTTTTGCGCTAAGATGTAACAGAAGTTATATTGGTAAATAGATAGAGGGGGCTCCCGGATGGATGCGCTAGGCGACCGCCTGCAAAGCTTCCGGCTGGAAAACGGGTGGAGCAAGCGAACGATCGCGAAGCGATTGGGGGTCTCGATTCCATCGATCATGCGATGGGAAGAAGGGACCTCCGAGCCGAACGACTACAACCGGTACAAGATCGAACGGCTCCTCCTCGGATACTCACCGCCTCCGGCGCGCTGCCGGATCGTCCAGTTGAGCCTCTTTCCGCGGTACGTGAAGGAGACGACTGAGGAACTGAGATGACGAAGATCAAGAAGGTCGAGCTGACGGGCTTCAAGTCCTTCCGCAAGCAGACCGTCATCCCCTTCTTCGAGGGGTTGACCGCCGTCGTCGGCGAGAACGGATCCGGGAAGTCGAACCTGTTCGATGCTGTCAGCTTCGTGATGGGGAGGCGATCATCGCAGCTGCGAGCCGATCGCCTCGAGCATTTGATCTTCAACGGCGGGGATCGCTACAAGCCGTCCGATACGGCCGAGGTCACCCTCCTCCTCGACAACGGGGACGGCGTGTTCGACCCGTTCCTGGAGAACGGACATCCGACGCCGGAGATCGCGATCGGCCGGCGGATCACCCGGAAGTCGGCGACGTACACGTTCATGGGGAAGAGCTGCCCCCGCAGCCGGATCGACGAGGTGCTCGAGGCGGCCCGGATCGACCCGGACGGCCAGCAGCTGATCGCACAAGGTCGGATCACCGAGATCATCCGCCGGAGCCCGGTGCGGAGGCGCGAGATCATCGACGAAGTCAGCGGGATCGCCGCGTACGACGAGAAGCGCCGCAAGGCGATCCTAGAGCTGAAGGACGTCAAGTCGAAGCTGAACACCCATCGCGTCATCCTCGCCGAGCGGAGACGTAGGCTCCTGTCGCTGCAGAAGGAGCGAGACGCCGCACTCGAGTACCAACGCCTGACCGAGGAGGAGGAGCGGCTCCGACGCTCGATCCTCCACAAGCAGCGCGAGAAGATCGCCGAAAAGCTCGCCAAGGCCCAGGAGGAGCGGAAGGGGATGGACGAGCGGATCGGCGAGTTCGAGGGACAGGTCGCGCGCCTCGACCAGGAGATCGAGAACAAGGAATGGGAACTCGAGGGGATCCAGGAGGACCTCACCGGCGAAGGGCAGGTCACCCTGGTGAAGGGGGTCGAGCGGCTCCGCTCGGAGATCCTCCACAAGCGGAGCGAGGTCAACTTCAAGCGGCAGCAGATCGTGAACCTCGAGGAGATGATCGACGAGATCACGCGGATGAAGGCGACGGAGGCCGCCCGCACGTCGTCCTCGTCCGACGACCGGCGCGCCAATCCCGCCGTAGAGGCGCTTCTCGAGCGGAAGCGCGGCGGCGTGTACGGCACGATCGCGTCGCTGGCGACCCCGAAGTCCGGATTCGAGATCGCGTTCGAGACGGCGGCCGGCGGGAACCTGAACGATCTGGTCGTCGACACGCGCGAGACGGCGATCGAATCGATCAACTACCTGAAGGAGAAGCGCCTCGGTCGGGCGCGGATCCTCCCCCTCCGACGCCTGGTGACGATGCGAAAGAGCCTCGCGTCGGCCGAAGCGCTCAAGCGCCCCGGGGTCATCGACTACGCGATCAACCTGGTCGAGTTCGATGACAAGTACCGACGCGCGTTCGAGTACGTCCTCTCCGACACCGTGGTCGCCGAGAATCTCGAGGCGCTGCGGGACATCGACGGCGTTCGCGCGGTGACGCTCGACGGCGATCTGCAGAGCAAGGGCGGCGCGCTGACCGGCGGTTGGCGCCCGAGCCAGCAAAAAGGCAAGGGACCGGCCAAGCCGAAGGACAGCGGGTTCGACGTCACGCGACGTCGCCAACAGATCTCGAAGCTTCGCAAGGAGATCGAGGAGCTCGAAGACCAGATCGCCCAGGCCGAGAGCCGCCTCGAGTCCGAGGAGCGGAGCCTCACCGATCAGCAGCGGAACAAGGACCGCGTCAAGGGGGAGGCGGCGACGCGGAGCGACGAGCTGCACGAGCTCCGCGAGCAGCGACGCGAGGCCTACCAGGGGCTGGAGAACCTCCGGCGCGCCCTGTCGCGCTACGAGCGGGAGGAGGCCGAGGCGGAGACCGAGCTGGAGGCGCTGGGCGACGAGCCACGGCGGGATCCCGAATACTACATCGACGAGCCGCTCAAGGAGCTGGAGCGGCGCGTCGAGCAGACGAAGCGCCGGATCCGTCGGTTGGAGCCGATCAACATGCGGGCGATCGACGAGTACGAGGCGTACGAGGAGGAGTTCAACCTGTTCCGCGAGCGCGTCGACGCGCTCGAGCGGGAGAAGCAGGAGATCGAACGGCTGATCGGAGAGATCGAGGAGAAGAAGCGGGCGCGGTTCCTGGAGACGCTTCAAGCGGTCGATGCCGAATTCAGGCGGATCTTCGAGCGGCTGTTCGATGGAGGGGCCGCGTCCCTCGAGCTGGAGAACGCGGGGGACATCACCTCCGGCCTGGTGATCAAGGCCCATCCGCCGGACAAGGATCCGCACATCATCGATTCCCTGTCGGGCGGAGAGCAGACCCTGGTCGCCACCGCGTTCATCTTCGCGCTCCAAGAATACCAGAACGCGCCGTTCTTCATCCTGGACGAGATCGACGCGGCGCTCGACCTGATGAACACGACGCGCCTCTCTCGGATGCTTCGGGACTACGCCGAGCGGATTCAGGTGATCGTTGTCTCGCACAACGAGGAAACAGTTCGCCATGCGGATCGAGCGTACGGGGTGACAATCAAGAACGGCGTCTCGGAAGTACTGGCACTCAGCTTGAATTAGGAGGGGCGCAGAGCGTGGAGACAGCGCGGATCGCCGAGATCCCCATTGAAGACCTGATCGGCTGCACCTGGGAGGGAGCCCTCGAGCGCCTCACGTCGGACATGGATCCGTGGGACATCGACCTCGCGGTCCTCGCCCGCCGGTATCGGGATTACATGCAGGCGCTCCGCGAGCTCGAGTTCGAGATCCCGGGCCGGATGGTCCTCACCTGCTCGATCCTCCTCCGGATGAAATCGGACGCCCTCCTCGCGATGGAGCGACCGACCGATCGCGACGGCCTCGTCGCCGAGCTGGAGGACGCGATCGAGGCGGAGCTCGAGGCGTGGGAGCTGCCGGACGACGCCGACGCGTTCTATCTGCCGGTCCTTCGGCGACCTCGACGCCAGGTGACGCTCCTCGATCTGCGCGTCGCCCTGGCGGCCGCGATGAAGGTGAGTCGGCGGCGTGCCGAGCGCCTGATCGAAGGGGTCGAACTGGATGAGGACGACCCGTTCGACAACTACGAGATCGGTGGCACGGACTTCGCGGGCCGCCTCCGCCTCCTGCTCGAGAAGATCGTGAACCTCCTTGCCGGACGTCGCGTATTGAGCTTTTTCAAGCTTCTCGACCGCGGCGACAGAGAGGAACGCGTGGAGAGGTTCTTCGAGGTCCTTCACCTTGCCGCCGAGGGTCAGATCTCCTGCTCCCAGCAGGAGTTCCTCGGCGACATCCTGATCCAGTTGACAACGGATGCGTAATACGTTCCCATTGCGACCCCGTTGACGACCATGCCTGAGAATCGCTCGACGCCCGAAACGGAAGATCGCGCTCTGATCGAGGCCGCGTTGTTCCTGTCCTCTCAGCCGCTCACCCGGCGTGGGTTGGCCGGGGTCCTCGGCGAGGTCCAGGCGGCGTACGTCGACCGCCTCCTCGCCGAACTCCAGCGGGAGTACGAGAAGCGCGATCACGGGCTGGAACTCCACTTGGAAGGGGGGCGCGCCGGATTCCGCGTGAAGGCGGCCTTCATCGATCGCGTCTCGCACCTGGCCCCTCAACAGGACATCCCGCGCCCCGTCCTGCGCTCTCTCGCGGTCATCGCATACAACCACCCGATGACCCAGTCGGACCTGGTCAAGGTGCGGGGGAACAAGGCGTACGCGCACGTCCAGGAGCTGCTCGCTCGCGATCTGATCCGCGCCGAGGAGAGCGGGAGGACCCTGCTGCTGCACGTGACCAAGGAGTTCCTCCGCCATTTCGGCCTCAGCACGGTCGAGGAGTTCCGTTTTCACGTCGCCGGTCTCCCCGATGCGGAGGACGAGCCGGGAGCCGAATCCGGGGCTCGGCCCGGGCAGGAGTCGACCGTCGACATCGCGCCCGAGGCCGAACCTGAGGCCGGCGCGGAAGCTGAAGCGCCAGCGTCGGAAGGAGGTGGGTAGTGGATAAGTGGGAATGCACTGTCTGTGGCTACATCTACGATCCGGCCGTCGGCGATCCGACGACCGACGTCAAGCCGGGAACCGCCTTCGAGGATCTTCCCGAAGGATGGACGTGCCCGGATTGCGGCGCATCGAAGGAGTACTTCGAGCAAATCTGAACCCGACAGGATCCGTTCGTAACCGCCCGGCGGAGCCCGGGCGGTTTCTCCGTTGAAAAACTGGGACTGATTTGGTAGGATTTTCTTGGTGACCCACGATGACTCATCCCATCTATCTGGATAACAGCGCGACCACGCGGACGGCGCCGGAAGTCGTCGAGGCGATGTCTCCCTACTTCTCGACGTCCTACGGTAACGCGTCGAGTCTCCACGCCTTCGGTCGTGAGGCGCATCGCGCCGTGGAGGAAAGCCGTGGAGCGATCGCGGAGCTGCTCGGCGCACAGCCCGAGGAGATCGTCTTCACCGCCGGTGCGACGGAGGCGAACAACCTGGCGATCATCGGCTCGGCGTTCTCCTCGAACGGCCGCAAGCACCTCATCACCACGGCGATCGAGCACCACGCCGTCTTGCACACCGTCGAGTGGCTCCGGACGCAGGGATTCGACGCGACCGTCCTCGATGTCGACCCGACCGGTCGAGTCGATCCTGAGCAGGTCCGAGAGGCGATCCGTCCCGATACCCTTCTCGTCTCGGTCATGACCGGGAACAACGAGATCGGGACGTTGCAGCCGATCGAGGAGATCGGCCGGATCTGCCGCGATCACGGGGTCCGGTTCCACACGGATGCGGTGCAGGCGCTCGGCAAGGTCCCGCTCCCCGTCGATGCGGCTGACCTGCTCTCGATCTCCGCCCACAAGTTCCACGGGCCGAAGGGGGTCGGGTTCCTGTTCGTCCGGAAGGGGATCAAGCTCACGCCGATCCTTCACGGCGGCGGCCACGAGAGGGGCCGCCGGAGCGGCACCGAGAACGTGCCGGGGATCGTCGGGATGGCCGCGGCCGCCAAGCTGGCACTCGGCGAACAGGATGCCACGTCGAGCCGGATGCGCGCCCTGCGTGCGCGGATGATCGACGCCGTGACGCAGCTTCGCGGAACCCGCCTGAACGGCCATCGGGAGGAGAGTCTTCCGCACATCGCCAACTTCAGCTTCGAGGCGATCGAGGGGGAGAGCCTCGTGATGAGGCTCGACGAGCGCGGGATCGCCGTGTCGACCGGCTCGGCCTGTTCTTCGCCCAACCTCGAGCCGAGCCACGTCCTCATCGCGATCGGCGTCCCGCTCTCGATGGCGCACGGAAGCCTCCGCGTCAGCACGGGGCGGCAAACGACGGAACAGGAGATCGACGAGTTCCTCGACGTCCTGCCGGAGGTCGTCGAGGGCCTCCGTGCGATCTCCCCCTTCAAGGTAGGTGAATAGCGTGTACACCGAGAGAGTGATCGAGCACTTCCGCAACCCGCACAACATGGGGAAGCTGGAGGACTACTCGGCGATCGGGAAGGTCGGGAACATCGTCTGCGGCGACGTCATGTGGCTCTACATCAAGGTCGATCCCGACGAGGAAGGCCGCGACGTGATCACGGACATCTCGTGGGAGACGTTCGGTTGCACCGCCGCGATCGCGACGTCGTCGATGGTCTCCGACCTCGCAAAGGGGAGGACGATCGACGAAGCGATTACGCTGACCAACCAGGACGTCGCCAAGGAGCTCGGCGGACTTCCACCGATCAAGATGCACTGTTCGGCCCTCGCCGCCGATGCGCTGAACGAGGCGATCTACACCTACCTCTCGCAACAGGGGAGGGAGATCCCCGGACCCCTTCGGAAACGGCATGAACGGATCGCCAGGGAGGTCGCCGCCCTCGAGAAGCGGTACGAGGCGTTCGTCGACAAGAACCGAGGGTAGGCACCGTGCAGCTGACGAAGAAGTCGAGCTACGGACTGATCGCGGCACTCGAGCTCGCGGCCGAGACGGCCGAAGGGCCGCTCTCCGCCTCGTCGATCGCCGATCGGTACTCGCTGCCGCGCTCCTTCGTCGAGAAGATCCTCCACCAGCTGAAGCGGGCCGGCCTCGTCTCGTCGACCCAGGGGCGGAAAGGAGGATATCGTCTCGCCCGGAGCCCGCACCGGGTCACGGTCCGTCAGGTCCTCGAGGCCCTCGACGAGTCGCTCGACTTGGTCGGGTGCCTCAGTCCCGGAACGCCGTGCGCGCTGACGCAGATTTGCCCGACGAAGAGCGCGTGGGAGCAGATCGACCGGCGGTTCAAGCAGATGCTTGACTCCCTGTCCCTCGGGGATCTGATCGAGGGTGGGGAGACATCGAGGGGGCCGTTTTGAGAGGCTCACAATCGCTGCGCAGGAGAGCGTCTTATCTTCGCGACTTCCGTAATGCGCATTACGGACAACGGGGTGCGATTGTGTTATAGTCGACCCGAGAAAGAACCCCCTCATCTTTTTCACCACCCGGAGAGGGCGGCCGGGCGACAAGCGCG
>Ga0315554_1002592_pt1 | contig 10335 bp, 11 predicted proteins | sample SalMarSW160370MG_FD_202114 | JGI IMG/M metagenome (GOLD analysis project Ga0315554, IMG submission 202114) | Salt marsh sediment microbial communities from the Plum Island Ecosystem LTER, Massachusetts, United States - Salt Marsh Sediment SW1603-70 ... | reverse complement strand
TGAGGTCCGCGCCCCACGTAGGTGTCGGTCGCTCCTGAAAGTGTTTCAAACCTTTCAGGCGGAATTCCAGCATCCAATCCGGCTCCCCCTTCATCGCCGAAATTTGCCGGACTACTTCCTCGTTGATGCCTTTGCGGGTTTTGAAAACCGAAACATCCGGATCGCGAAATCCATACTTGTAATCATCCAAACCTTCGAGATGGTCGAGATCTGATCGCGTCGCCATATCTATACCTCCACTATACCTTCACTCACTGCGCCTTTACTGGCTCCTCGGCGTACTTCTCTCGAACCCAATCGTAACCATGCTCTTCGAGCTGCAGGGCCAAATCCGCCGAACCGGATTCTACGATGCGTCCATTCAGCATGACGTGAACGAAATCCGGTTTGATGTAGTTCAGAATCCTTTGGTAGTGCGTGATGATGAGCACGCCCAGATCCGGTCCCGCCAAAGCGTTTACGCCATGGGAGACGATCTTGAGAGCGTCGATATCCAGACCGGAATCCGTTTCGTCCAAAATGGCGATGCGAGGTTCCAGCGTGGCCATTTGTAAGATCTCGGCCCGCTTCTTCTCTCCTCCGGAGAAACCTTCGTTCAAATACCGTCCTGCAAAATCATGTGACATCTCGAGCAAATCCATCTTCTGTTTGAGCAGTTTACGAAATTCGGGGATCGAGATGCCCTTGTACTCCGGGTCGTCGTGCCTTCGTTTGGCGTTGATCGCCATGCGCAGGAAGTTCGCCATGGTCACACCGGGAATGGATACGGGATATTGAAAAGCGAGGAACAATCCAAGTCGCGAGCGTTCATCCGGATTGAGTTCGATGATATTCTCGCCTTGAAAATCCACTTCTCCGCGAGTCACTTCATAATTGGGGTGTCCCATGAGTGCATACGCGAGCGTCGATTTTCCGGTGCCGTTTGGCCCCATCAGAGCGTGAATCTCGCCTTGCCCGATCGTCAGATTGACGCCTTTCAGGATTTCTTTGCCCTCGACGGAGACATGCAGGTCCCGTATCTTAAACGCTGTGCCCATTTCTACCCTCCAGTCGCAGCATAAATCGCTGCGACCTTGTCTGAATCGCATAGACGGGATTATAGCATCCTTCAATCCAGTCGTCAATATTTCTGATAAAAATATTAAATATTCCCCGATCATGCGACCACAAGGCGTCGACATCACAATCATGTGGGGGATAATAATGATAAATATCTAAAATATTGACAGATCGTTGCCCTGCGGTTATACTCACCATTACTATGACCTCTGGAACGCGTGATACGATCTTGCGTGCGTTGCGTGTTCAGGACAAGTGCACGATCAAGGACCTGGCCGAAATGGTTGGCATTTCACCCGTGTCCGTACGCCATCACCTCACCCATCTTCAAGCGGAAGGCTTGGTACAAGCCAAAGAAGTGCGCAGCGGTGTCGGCAGACCGCATCATGTGTTCCTGCTCACCGATGACGGCCGGGAGCGTTTCCCCTCCCGTTATTTTCGCCTGACCAACCGTTTGTTGGAAGAAATCAAAGATTCCATATCGGATGAAAAGGTCAACGAGTTATTCTCGGGAATCGCGGACACACTTGCCGAACGCTACGCCGAACAGCTACGATCACTTCCGCTGCAAGAACGCCTGCAGCGCCTGGTCGAACTGCTCTCCGATGAAGATTTCGACGCCGAATTGGAGTTGAAGGAAGATCGGGTCATCATCCGTGAATTGAGCTGCCCATACTTCAAACTCGCGCAAGAGCATCCGGAAGTCTGCCTGCTCGATCAGGGTTTCATCGCCAAATCCCTTTCCCTTCCGGTCGAGCGGGTTACGTGTCTGACGAAAGGAGATTCTCACTGCGCCTTCTCCATCGCTACCGCAGCAGAAGAGGTGTCTCCATGACCCAGGACAACACTGAATTGAAGACCATTTGGGAGGCCGATTCGACGCATCCCAAGCTCGCTGCGGGAATCCGAGAAACGCTGCGGCAAGTGGTCGATCCCGAGCTCGGTTTGAACATCATCGAATTGGGATTGATCCGAGAAGTGCACATCGAGGCCGATAGCATGACGGTGAAAATGATCCTCACCACGCCGTTCTGCCCATACGGACCTGCACTGCTCGAGATGGCTCGCTCCAAAGCGGAAGAAGTCGCCAACAAGCCAACGAAAATCGAACTGGGAATGGAAATGTGGGACCAGAGCATGATGGAAGACGACGCCGCAGCGGAATGGGGTCTGTTCTAACGAATCGGTGTACTCTGCTACAAGGTTATCGAAAACGATCGAGACGCTCGGTGTGAGCGTCTCTTTTTTTCTTCGACGTACGTTGATGGCCCAAGCGCCAGAATGTCAGTATATCGATAGAATCACGCTCAAGCCGATATCGATGTCGGTTCGGCGGACCCACGCCGCCTGCGGCTTAAGTTATTGATCAACCCACCCCATGATGAAAGGCCGCGCACGAAAAGCCGGATGATGGTCACGGCGACCAGGATGATTGTTGCCACGACGACGATGACCATCCAACCGGAAAACAGATTTCCACCGTGATAATAAACGAGCCGTGCTTTCAATCGTTTGACGAATCGGCTCCTGGGTTCGACGGGCACCAAGGTTTCGGCCAATATCCGCTCTAGGTCTTTATTATCCAGTTGCTCAAGCTTGACCGCGGCCATTGTGGATCTTCCTCCAACATCCAGACTCGCTCAGCTGCTGCTATCACTCACGCGCATTGCAGCGGTCGTCGAATACAACAGATTATGATGATTCCTCTTCATCTCCCGAAGCCGATCGGTTTTCTTTGGCACGGACTTCTTCGCGTAATGCAATCAGCGTTCGATGATATAGACTTTTGATTGCGCCTTCTGTTCTGCCCATAATCTCGCCGATCTCGGCGTTCGACAATCGTTCCACGAACTTCAGTATCAGCAATTGTTGCCGATCGTCGGGTAAGCTCCGAACCGCATCGAGCAACATCGATTGTTCTTCTTGTACTATCGCCTCCGCTTCCGGGTGGTGACTGACCTTGCTGACGGCCACGTGATCTTCCAGCGGAATGACGGGCCGGCGGCTTCGATCCCGGTGCCAATTTGCTACGAGATTGTGGGCGATGCGATAGAGCCAGGCCGAAAAGGGCACGCCCTTGTCTTCAAAGTTCGGCACGTGGCGGAGCGCCCGCTGGAATACCCGTGCAGTCAAATCCTCCGCATCTTGCTGGTTTCCCGTACGATAGTATATGTAGTTGTATATCCTGCGGACGTGTCGCTCGTACAACTCTCCAAACGCTTCCGCATCGGTTGCAGCCATCGCTGCAAGCTCGAGATCGTTGATCTCGTGATGCGTCATCGAGAGAGATTCCTCACTGCACATCTGCTGAAAATGAAAACACCGAGAATCATTGTTCGTTTCCCTGGCCTATTGAATTTCATGTCCCAATCGCGTGGAAATCGATTTCGCCGTGGTTGGGCACGACCCGAGTATAGCATGGATGGGACACTCTAATGCTATAATGCGCCAGGATGTCATGAAAGAAACCCTGCTTGCCTTCGATTTAGAGACTACCGGACTGGATCCCGAACGAGATTCCATCATCGAAATCGGAGCCGTCCGATTCCGTGGCAGTCGTGTCGAAAACGAATTTTCGACGCTGGTCAACCCGGGTCGACCGCTCGATCCACTCATCACCTCCCTGACCGGCATCACGGACGAGATGCTCGCCAATGCCCCACGCCTTTCGCATGTCATTCAAGATTTTCGAGATTTCGCAGGCGATCTCATCGTCCTGGGACACAACGTCCGATTCGATCTCAGTTTCCTTCAGCCTAAAGGTGTTTTACGGAACAACCTCGGTTTGGACACTTACACCATCGCCACCGTGCTTTTACCCTCCGCTGGACGTTACAATCTGGCCGGACTGGCGAGCTTCCTGGCCGTTCCCGTGATGACCTCCCATCGCGCGCTCGAAGACGCCCATACAACACGACAGGTGTTCCTTCGTCTGATGGACAAAGCGCTTGAACTTCCTCCGGAAGCGCTGGAGGAGATCTGTCGTTTGGGCGCCGAAATCGAATGGGATGCCGGATGGTTCTTCGATCGAACGCTCGAGGAGATGCAAGCAGAACGAGGAGCCTCGTATTCAATCGATGCGGAACGGGCGCACTTTTTCAAACCCGCTTCCTCGGATGCCTCTCCACTCACTGCCAACGAAAATCTCGAACCCCTCGACCGTGATGAAATCGCCGCCATCCTGGAACCCGGCGGTCCATTCGATAAACGCTTTCCGGCCTACGAACATCGCCCGCAGCAAATCACCATGTTGCAGGCGGTATGCGACGCCTTGTCCTACGGCCAGCACCTGCTCGTGGAGGCCGGGACCGGCATCGGGAAATCGATGGCGTATCTGCTGCCCTCCCTCGCCTGGGCTTCCAGGAACAAGGAACGTGTGGTCATATCCACCAACACCATCAACCTGCAGGACCAACTCATCCGCAAAGACATACCCGACCTGGGTAACATTCTCGATGCAGATTATCGCGCCGCCGTCCTGAAGGGCCGCTCGAACTACATCTGCCCCAGACGATTGGCCAGCTTGCGCCAAATCGGTCCGCGCACGCCGGAGGAAATGCGCATGTTGGCGAAGATCCTGGTCTGGCTTTACAACGGTGGCAGCGGAGATCGGAGCGAGATCAATCTTTCTTCTCGGGAAGCTGCAGCCTGGTCGCGGCTCTCCGCCGAAGGGGAAGACTGTTCCGCCGAAGTCTGCCTCGAGCACAACAACGGTGCATGTCCCTACTACCAGGCTCACCGCCTCGCGGAAAGCGCACACGTCGTTATCGTCAACCATGCACTCTTGCTGGCCGATATCGCCACGGGCAACCGAGTCATTCCGGAATATCGCTACCTCATCGTCGACGAGGCGCACCATCTCGAATCTGCGACGACGAACGGCTTGAGTTTCCAGGTCAGTCAAAGTGCGGTGGGATTCATGCTGCGGGACCTGGGAAGCGTCAAAGACGGCCTGCTCCATCAAATCTTCGAACTCGCGCGTAAAGAACTGCCGGTCGATGTGGTCAAGAGCGTGGAGCAAATCGTCGTTTCCATTTCCGACCAGCGCCACGATTGCACGGAACTGACTGAACGGTTGTTCGACACGCTATCGGAGTACCTTGCGGAGCAGCGGGACGACAAACCCGTCGGACCCTATGGGCAGCGCCTTCGCATCGTACCCGCTTCACGCACGCTCCCCAAATGGTCCGACGTCGAAATCGCCTGGGAGAACGCCCGCGGGCCGCTCTCGGCCGTCACACAATCGTTATCCGCCTTGAGCGAAGCATTGGAGGACATGACCGCCACCGGAGTGGAGACCGCCGAGAACCTGGCTACGGCAGCACGCATCGCGACGCGCAGTCTGACGGAGATCGTCACCAACCTGGAAAACATGATTTTCGAGCCCGATGCGCAGATTATCTATTGGCTGCAAACCAAGATCGGTTCAGGCGACCTGGTTTTGCACGCGGCGCCGCTCAGCGTGGGGCCACTCGTGGAGCGATTCTTGTGGCACGAGAAAGAAACGGTGGTGATGACTTCCGCCACGCTGACCGTCGGTGGAGAATTCGATTACATCAAGCAGCGCTTGAACGCTGTAGATGCCGACGAGCTTGCCCTCGGTTCCCCCTTCGATTTCGAGACTTCCACCCTGCTCTATCTCATCAACGACATCCCGGAGCCGTCTGATGGCAAGGCATATCAGCGCGCCGTCGAAAATACGTTGATTCGGCTCTGTCGCACCACCCTCGGCAGAACACTCGTTTTGTTTACATCGAATATGCAGCTTAATCGGACGGCTCGCGCCATTGCCCCTTCGCTGATGCAGGCAGGCGTCGACGTGCTGGAACAGACCTCGGGAGCTTCCCGCCACGCACTTCTCGAGAGGTTCCGGTCTTCCAAACAGTCCGTGCTTTTAGGGACTCGCTCTTTCTGGGAAGGCGTCGACGTTCCCGGAGAAGCCTTGTCCGTATTGGGAATCGCACGCCTGCCGTTCGACGTACCCAACGACCCCATCGTCGCCGCGCGTGCGGAAATGTATGAATCTCCGTTCGACCAGTACACCCTCCCGGAGGCCGTACTTCGATTTCGACAGGGATTTGGCCGTCTCATACGCACACAGTCCGACCGGGGCGTCGTATTCGTGCTCGATCGTCGAATTCTTTCCAAGAAATACGGCCGTGCCTTCATCGACTCGCTTCCCCGCTGTACGATGCGTACAGGTTCCATGGAAGAACTTGCGGAAGCCACGTCGCGTTGGTTGGGGATGTGAGATCCCACCCTCGGGATCCACTTAAGTTTAAAGATCACAAAAGCGAACGACGACGGTAGGCGATCACGTGAGGCCGGATTCCGTTCAAATCGTGAATTTTGACAAATTGCCGGAAAAAATTTGTTCCGCTATAGTATGGCCGTGATGCAGCATCAGATTTACAGATCATTTTTCGGCGCATGAAAGCCGAAAATCAGTGGAGAGACAGGATGGAGTATGGCGCTGCTACGGACACCGGTATCGTGCGCGAGAAGAACGAGGACAATTACAGCGTCGACACGGATCTGAGAGTCTACATTGTGGCTGACGGGATCGGGGGTCATCTGGCCGGTGAAATTGCGAGTTACATCGCCGTCCGCACCATTCAAGAATATTTATCAGCGCACAATCCCAACAACCATCAAACGCCGCAGGAAGCCATTCTGGCCAGTATAAATGCGGCGCATGAAGCCATACTTGCAGCAGCAGGAGGAAGTGACATCACCGTTCGCATGGGGACCACCATCGTCCTCCTCTGGATCCCCTCCCCGCCCCATACGGCCTGGGTGGCGCACGTCGGTGACAGCCGCGCCTACCTGTATCGTCACGACAGACTTCGCGTCCTCACCCAAGATCACACCCTCCTCCTGCAGGCGAAACGTGAAGGCGTCCTTCCCGAGAATCCAAGTTTATGGCCTCCAAGGCAGGCGTTGAGCCAGGCACTCGGGGCGAGCGATCGCATCGAACCGGAAGCGCATGAACTCGAGCTGCAGCCAGGCGACCAGATCCTTCTCTGTACCGACGGCTTGACCGACATGGTCTCGGAAAAGGAAATTCTGACATTGCTGCGCCGTGGCGATTCGCCACAAAAGACGTGCGACGAACTCATCCTGACGGCCATCGCCAACGGGGGAAAAGACAATATCACCGCCCTTCTCGTCCCTATCGACGCGGATACGGACTGAAGCCCGAACTTACTTCAACGATTCGGATTTCCGCGCCGCGGCCATCGACGAAGTCCGTATCGTTTTGTCCATTTCGAAACGTCACAATTGACGCTTCCACGCGAGAAACGCTATAATGCCACCATCTCAGCTTAAAGGAAAAACCAAGTGATTGACGTCAACGAACTGCGAAACGGAGTGACTTTCGAGTTGGATGGCAGCTTGTACAAAGTCATCGAATACAGCCATCATAAGCCCGGTCGAGGTAAAGCAACCATCCGCACCAAAGTCCGTGATCTTCGAACCGGTTCCGTGCTGGAAAAAACCTTCACGTCCAGCGACAAGGTCCAGGACATTCGCCTCGATTATCACGTGGTGCAATTCCTCTATAAAGACAACGACCTATATCACTTCATGGACACGGAGACGTACGAACAGCCGGCGCTCAACGCATCCGTCCTCGGTGAGGCGGTATACTATTTAACTGAAGGATTGGAGGTCAAGCTTACTTTTTACGAAGAGGAAGCGTTGGATGTCGAATTGCCCACGACCGTCGATTTGAAGGTCGTCGAAGCTGAGATGGCCGTCAGAGGGGATACTGCCACCGGAGCGAACAAAAACGTCGCGACCGAAACGGGCTTGAAAGTTCAAGTACCGCTTTTTGTCGAGACAGGCGATACCATTCGAGTGGACACACGCAACGGATCGTACGTCACCCGAGCTTGACTCCCATACATCTGGCTATGCGAACACCTGCGGGAAGCGACTGTCCCTATTACTACCAGGACTTCCATCGAGGCCGCTCGATCCAGGAATGCCGGTTAATCGAACGCACACCAAACGGTGGCGACTATACGCCCGATTTGTGTGCAAAATGCCGCGTGCCTCGGATCGTGATGGCAAACGCATGTAAGCGCATGATTCTGGAAGCGCGCGTGGTTTCCAGCTTCCTCGGGTTAAGCCGCCGGGTTGAAGTGAGTGCGTTTTGTACACGCACGTTGAAAAATGTCGCCGAACCAGAAATTGGATGCGGACAGTGCCACCTCGAGCTATCTGATCTAATTCATCCAGAGAATGATTCGTGATCTCCGCTCTGCTCGTCGATCTAGACGACACACTGCTCGTTAACGACATGAAACGCTTCTTGCCGGCCTACCTCGACCGGTTGGGCGAGTATCTCTCGAACTTGGCTCCGGCGGACCGGATTGCCTCGCTGGTCATGGCCGGCAGTCTGGCGATGATGGAGAATACGGATCCTACCCGCACCTTGCAGCGGGTTTTCGCCGATCATTTCTTTCCCCACTTCGACATCGAAGAGGAAGACTTAATCCCCGAAATCAGCCGGTTCTACGCCGAGGTTTTCCCCGGCTTGCAATCGCTCACTGCACCTCGTAAAGGTGCCGATCAGCTCATCAAGTCAGCGCTCGATAAAGGCATCGAAGTTGTCATTGCCACCAGCCCCCTGTTTCCGCTCGCCGCGATCGAACATCGATTGGATTGGGCGGGAGTGCCGGTGGATAGGTATGCGTATGCCCTCGTGACGAGCTATGAAAGTTTTCATTTCGCCAAACCTCGATTGGAATACTACGCCGAAATTCTCGCTCGACTGGGGCTACCGCCTCACCAGGCCGCGATGATCGGCAACGATCCAACGGACGATCTCGTTCCGGCGCGAAATCTGGGGCTTGCTGTGTTCGATGTAAATCACGATTCGGACCACTACCCTGGTGGAGACCTGCCCGCTGCCGCAGCCTGGATCGAGCGAGCCCATCAGGAAGTTCAAAACGATGCCGAAGGACACCCCCAGGCGGTTCTCGCCCGCCTGCGAGGAGATTTATCCGCCCTGCACAGCGTGCTTCCTGCGTTAGATGAAACGGAGTGGAATCGACCACCCGGAAAAAACGCCTGGGCGGTAAATCAGATTCTGTGCCACCTGCGCGATGTCGAACACGAGGTGTATTTACCTCGTATCCGGACATTGATGTCAGAAGACAACCCGCATATTTCCGCTGTCGACACCGATCAGTGGGCTGTAGAACGCGGCTACGCGCAGCAATCCGGCGAAGACGCATTCGAGGCTTTTACGCAAGCGCGTCTAAATCTCATCGAACAGCTCGAATCCCTCACCCACGATCAATGGAACCGGCCTGCCCGGCACTCCCTCTTGGGACCCACGAGCCTTGCAGAAATATTGAAATTCGCCACCGATCACGACGTGATTCACCTGGCGCAGATCCGCTCCAACCTGGAAACGATCCGGAAGCAGTGAGCCTGGCTTTACACAGTCCTGCACGGAAGCTATAATCACCTGAACGGGGAAGTGCTGGAACTGGCAGACAGGCGTGACTTAGGATCACGTGCCCTCGGGCGTGCGGGTTCAAATCCCGCCTTCCCTACTCCTGCATTCGGAAAATCGAGCTGAACAAGAGAAGAGTCTGCCTTCGAAGCGCACGAAATCCGCGCCCGCCGGTAGTGCAGATCACGAGAGGATAAAAGCTTTGAACGTAAAAACGCAAGACCTTGAAAATCGTCAGGTCGAAATGACGGTCGAGGTTCCCGAAGAACGGCTGCAGGCCGCCATGCGATCCGCCGCTCGCCGGTTGGCTCAAAACGTCAAAATCCCGGGGTTTCGCCCTGGAAAAGCGCCCTATGAAGTGATACTCAATAAAGTCGGCCACGAGTCGATTTTCGAGGAGGCGTTGGACGGCCTCGGTCAGGAAATGTACCGGGAAGCGATCAAGGAATCCGACCTCAATCCCTATGCTCCGGGAACTCTAGAAGAAATCGTGAGTAAGGATCCGCTCGTCCTGCGCTTCACCGTACCGCTTGAACCCAATGTAGAACTGGGTGATTATCGAGAGATCCGCGTCCCCTTCGAGAGTCCCGAGGTCAGCGACGAAGAATTCGAAAAAGTCCTGGAAGAAATTCGGCAAAGTCGAGCCTTGATCGAACCAGCCGATCGCCCCGCACAATTTTCGGACGTCGTCATCATCGACGTGACCAGCGAGTTGAAAGAGCCCGAAGAAGGGGAAGACGCTTCCATAATGGACATGAAAGGCACGGAAATTCTGCTCAGTGAAGATGCGCGTTGGCCGATAAAGG
>Ga0315554_1002590_pt1 | contig 10342 bp, 10 predicted proteins | sample SalMarSW160370MG_FD_202114 | JGI IMG/M metagenome (GOLD analysis project Ga0315554, IMG submission 202114) | Salt marsh sediment microbial communities from the Plum Island Ecosystem LTER, Massachusetts, United States - Salt Marsh Sediment SW1603-70 ... | reverse complement strand
CTCCGCGACGATCTCCTTCAGGTGATGCGAGCCGAAGTATCCGTCGACTTCCGGGATCTCATCCGCCAGCTCCTTCGCATACCGCTCGGAGAGGCAGCCCATCACGACAACCCTCTTCAGCTTCCCCTCGTTCTTTCGCCGGACCGCCTCGAGGATCGCGTCGATCGATTCCTGTTTCGCCGCCTCGACGAACCCGCACGTGTTGATCACGGCGATATCTGCATCCTCAACATCCTGGACGATGTGCAGACCACCCGGCGCTAACTGACCAAGCAGAGCCTCGCTGTCAACGATGTTCTTCGAACATCCGAGCGTAACGACGCTGACTTTCGGCCGACCGTTGCTCTTCATTCCTCCACCAACTTCCTCATGACAACACGATGAAATCAATGTAAAGATACACAATGGGCGCGACAAAAACCAGGCTGTCAAACCGATCCAGCACGCCGCCGTGCCCCGGAATAATCGCCGAAGAGTCCTTGACGCCGGCGTCGCGCTTGAACCGCGATTCAACCAGATCGCCCAGCTGACCGAAGATGCCAACGATCCCGCCGAGGATCAGCGCGTCTTTCACGGTCAAGTAGTCCAACACCACCGCACGAGCTGCCAGCATCGAGAGGAACGCGAACACGAGGCCGAAGGCCGCGCCTTCCCAGGTCTTGTGCGGACTCACGCGTTCGAACAGCTTGTGCCGGCCCAACGCGAGTCCCCCGAAGTACGCAGCCGTGTCGCATATCCAGATCGTGGCAAACACCGAGACGACGGTATAACCGCCCCAGCGTGCGATCGTTTGAAACTCCTGCTCGTTCGCGAAGCTCGTGGGGAAAAACTTGTGCACCGGGAAACCATACGGGAAGAGCTCGCGCGTCATAATGAGCGACCCGTAGAACAACGAGATGATGGAAACACCGAGGACGGTGACGGCGAGATTCACCGTGGGCGATCCCCGCTGGCGGAACAGCTCGATCAACAACACCAGGAGAAGAAAGACGAGCTGGACGACCAGCAGGAATTGAAGCTGGGAGAACATCGAGAGGTGGATGTTGCGCGCTTCGAAGAAACGAAAAACGTCCACCTGGAGCCGCTCGTAGATGAAGGAGAGGTTGACGACGAAACCTGTAATGATCCCGATGGTCTTAAGCGGAAAGGCCCCCTTCTTCTCGGTGAGCGTGTAGAATTCGTAGAGCGAGAGTGCCGAAACCAGCGCGACGAACGCGAAGAATGGATAGCCACCCTCCATCGCCACCCACACGATGAGGGGGATCGCCACGACGGCCACAAGCACCCGAGTCGGGAGATTGCTGAATGGTGAAGTGCTCACTGGTACGTGTCCTCTGAAGGTGGAAGTGAGAAGTCGGCGTCGCCGATCAATCCGAGCTGCCGGAGGAGCGCCTCCGCCTCAGCAGCTTTCGCTCTTGCCGCCCAAACGCGCACGATGGGCTTCCAATGCGCCCAGTACAGCTCAAGGTGACTTCCCGTCGAGAAGACTCTGATGTGCAGCCCGGCGTGCTGCAGATTGCGCTCAACGATGTCGGCTTCAAACTCCGACGTGCAGGAATAGATGGGCTGCCAGCCGTTTCGGATTGTACAATGCTCAGGGTCCTCGCAGAAGAACTTGCCGGCCGATCTCACCGCACAGTCACCGCACACCGGCTTCCCGCAAACGATGCATGCAGCGACCGCAAGCTGACGTGGATGATTGCTGCACTCGATGCGCTCCGCGCCACTCGCTTCAGCGCTCAAACCGCCGCAGTGTTGGCAGGACAGATCGCTCGGGCCGACCGGCATATGACAGACGGGACATGAAGGCACCGCTATTCCTCTTTCTTCGATTGCAGATCGGCGGTCAGTCGCAAGTAGGATGAGAACGAAAGGACGAACAGCGCGGCAAACAAAAAGAGCTGCGCGAGAATGGCGGAAGTGTTGACATCCGGCCCCTTTGTCGCTCCGATGATCATCTTGTCATCCACCGCAAAATACGCGACGACGACTGCCATGAGGTTGTTGAGGAAGTGAACGGTCATCGTGATGACGATGCTCTTTGACCTCATCCGCAAGACTCCGAAGTAGCATCCCAGCGCGATCAAAGGGACGATTGCGAACGGGTTGAAGTGAAAGGCTCCAAAGATAACACCGGTGATGATCGCCGCCCAGATCGGCTTGACCGCGCGCTCGAAACTCGACTGGACCAATCCTCTAAAGAGGAGTTCCTCGATGATCGCCGGCGTCACGGCAACGACCAGAATAACGAATAAAAGCTCGGGAACCGTATGGGCAGAAACGAGGGTGCGGAACATCTCGTCGATCATCTGTTTGAGCGGATCGATGACCTTTCGCAGAGTCTCCGGCAGAGGTATTCGGTCCTGAAAGAACAGATAGATTTGAAAGATTTCCTGGAGAAAAATAAGTCCCAACGCCGCGAAAATCGTTTCGCCGACCCTCGGCATTCGCCACGGGAAGACCGCGGAGAGTCTTCGATCGAGCAACCGTGCGAACAGGAGCGTCGGGATGAGAATGAAGACTGATTGTCCGATCATCGTGAAGACCCTCTGCCCCATCACGTTCTCGGCCGTCACCTTCGCCCCGATGAGGAAAAACGTCAGCGTCCCGCCGATAACTTGATACAAAAGGAAGATGGCAAGCAGGCAGAGAAGCGCAAAGGCGACGGGGGAAATATTGGTCCGTTGAACGAAGGAGAGGTTCTGAGGAGGAGGCACCTCGGGCGCTACTTTTTTCTCGTCGTCCATGCTTTCTCAGCCTTTGGTGACCTTCAATTTGATCATCGCGGCTAGCAGGGGAAGCATGATCTCGTGATGTCCGGTGAAATTGTACCCGCGTCCGTGGCGTTGCGTTGGGCGCTCTACGACGTTCTGTTGAGGGCGATACTGGCGGATCATATCGAAGTTCGCCGCGCTGAACCCCTGCGCTCTGTGCCCGAGGTTCCGGGCAACGGTAAGAGCCTTGAGAAAAACCTCGGGGAGAATCACGGCGGAACCGAAATTCAAGACGACCCCGCCACCCCGGAGATCCTTGACGGAGTTGATGAGGATTTTGAAGTCACGAAAGCTTAGCTCGCCCGTCGCCGCTCCGTCCATCGTCGGCTGCTGATGAATGATGTCCGTCCCGATCGCCGCGTGGACGGTGACCGGAACGCCCCGTTTGTAGCACGCCGCGAGAATGCTCACCGAACGATACGGGGCTCTCAACGCAATGAGCTTCTTCGCCAGAACTTCACCGTACCCGTCGGCTGATTCTCCGTACGCCTTCGCCAGCCCCTTGTTGATGAAATCGCCCGTCTCCTTCGACATTCCGAATTTCCCGTCGAGGATATTGGCTGCAACGTCCTCCGATGTCCGGCCCCACATCGCGGTCTCGACGTCGTGGATGGCAGCAGCGCTGTTCATCGCCACGTGGGTGACGATCCCGCGCTCCACCAGGTCGACGATGATGGGGGATAACCCCACCTTGATAACGTGCGCGCCCATCATCAGGATCACGGGCTTCCCGTTCCTGCGCGATCGCGCAATATCCCCCACGAGAGCGCGCAGCTCGTTCCCTGCGAGGATGCGGGGAAGCGAGTCGATAAATTCACCGAGACTGGCCTTCCGCGAGTCGGGGACTTTCGCGAAGTCTCTGAGCGCAACCTTGCTCCGACGCTTCTTGATCGAAATCAGGGCGACGCCATCAAGTTTGATCTGCTTGAATTTTGACATGGATGTCCTATTTCACTCTTGCTTTGAGGGGAGCGATGATGCCGGAGTACTCCCGAAGCTCCGCGTCGATCGAACCGATCAAGATCTTCGTGCTCACCTTGATAGGGATCTTGCACTCATCATCCGTTAACCAGACGATGACCCGGCCCTCACTCTTGAACAGTCCCCCTTCCTTGATCAACGGTTCGAGGATGATGCAATCGAAGGTACCGGCCTCGACCTCGAGACGCTGCCGCCCCAGGAATTTCACAGGAAGCGAGTACGCTGAGTCTTTGTAGAAGTTGTAGAGAATCGTCTTCTCACCGATCCGGGCGCTGGAGAAGTCCAACGTGCGCATGTAGTAGAACGCGGAGACCACATCGTGTACATAGGGAGGTACGGGGTACTCCTTCTCATCGGCGTGCGCAATGTTGTTCGCCTGATCGAAGATCGCAGTGAAATCCCGGCGGTAATTGCCCTCCCGCACCTGCTGGGTGAATTTCCACGGGAAGATTCCTCTGACATCCAGGAGGGTCTCATACCGATCTTCGACCTTGTAAATCCACGAGAAGGTCGGCGTCGTATTCACCGTGAAGGTGACCTGATAGCACGGACGGCCGAAAATTGTGTCGGTCTTCGGGATCGACATGACCGCCTCACCCGCTGTGATGAAACTGTATCCCACATCAAAAACGAGCCTTTCACCGACACCAAACGCGAACTGCGGCATGAACCTCAACGGAACGCTGCTCCGATCCTCCAGCTCGCTGGACTCCCCTCTTTTCACAGCCGTCGAATCTTGCCCCACGAGCTTCGAACTGCTCACGAGGGCGAGGGCCAGTGACATCAGAAACACGTTTCTCATATGCTCGCGCGAAGAACCGGTTGTTCTCTGAAAGAAGCCATCAATCCTCTCGCTGCTTGGAAAACCTGGCCGACGGTGATCTGCTCCATACAGTCGTTCCCCCGGCACTTTCCTCCCCTGCACCGCGCACATGCACGGTTGTCTGCGACAAAAACGACTTTCTTCTCCGTCAGCGGCCCCCAGCGTGTCGGATCACATTCACGTATCGGCGGATAAAATGCGATGACCGGAACCCCCACAGCGGCCGCAATGTGCAGCGGACCCGTGGAGTTTGAGACGAAGAGGTCAGCGAACCGGAGAAACGCCGCCAGCTCCATCAGAGAGAGCCTGCCGACAAGCGGAATCGCAGCTTGTTCCGAGCCCTCAACGACGGCCCGGACGAGGCTCTCCTCCTGAAGTATCCCCGTCACCACGACGCGTATCCCCTCGGCACGAAGGAGCTTCGCCAGAGCCCCGAAATTCCGGGGGCTCCAATCTCTCGCCGAGCCGCCGGATCCGGGGTGCAGAACAGCCACGGGCTCAGAGCCGGTCAAGCCCAACTCCTCTCTCACCTTTTTCGCAGCCGACTCCGCGGTCCGACTCGGAACGAGAGTCGCTGCCGGCACAGCCATCGATGGGCACCCAACCGCCTGCAATAACGATAAATTGTACTCCGCCTCGTGCTTTTCGGCAGTTCTTCGATGCTCCAAAACCTTCTTGTTGAAGAAGAACGAATACCATCGGTACCCGCTTCCAACCCTCACAGGGATCCTGGCGAGGAATATAAGCAGCCCCAGTCGAAAAGTGGGGTGCGCGAGGACAACCAGATCAAACCGTTGACGCCGAAGCTCTGAAAGGAACCTAAAGAAGGCCCTTGGCTTTCCCTGCCGGTCGTAGGTGAGGATCCCGTCGATTCCCGGATAGCCTTCTGCCAGCTCCCGGGTGTACTCGCGCAGGAGCATCGAAATACGGGCGCGGGGAAAACGCGAGCGCAGGCAAGTGATCATCGGGAGGGATAGGACGACATCGCCGATCCGGTCGGTCCGCACCACGAGCACGTTGGAGAATTGACGTTGATCCACTCTCATAAGTCATTTCTGCGCCTGTCAATATACGGCAAGGTGGTCTTAGGTGCAACAAATGAATCCGGCGGGAGTGAGCGCCCCTGCGCGACAAGAAAGCGGGGAGTCGGAGAAGGTGAGCGAGGGAGAACAAGGGATGATCGAATCTGGCACAACGCACGTCTCAAGCGAACGAACGATGGACTGAGCAGGAGGCCGCTCAGAGGTTGGTAACCGTCAGATGTGCCACATACTGTTCAGCCGTATGCTGAGACGGCCAACGAGGGTACGGATCGAGTTGCAGGAGCTTGATGCGATAACCGAGCGTGTCGACATGGCTTTGGCGAGCGGTGTCCTCTCGAGAGACGTAGCCGTCGATGGACAATTGGAGATCGATCTCATCAGCCCCCGGTTTGTGTAATCCCACTCTCAGATCCGCCCTCCCTTCCCAGAAACACATCACCTCCAATGGGCATCGAGAGTCACCGAGAAGCTCCTTGAACCGGAGAATCACACCGCTCGGTTGAACGACGGCCATCGCACCGTACCTCAGCGTGAAGGGATCCTCACCGACAATCTTCGGCTCCACGACGTCGGACTCGCAAGCGAGAAAGAGGAAGATGGGAAGAAAAAACGTCGATCTCATAGGATTGTGCCCCCCGAGGCCGCGGGGAGCCTTCCGTTACGATATGAAGACTTTTGCGACATCAAGGAGCAGGGACGGTTTGTTCCACAACGCGGTTCGGAAGATGCCGCCGACAGTTCGTTTCTCCTCCGGCAGCTTGCAGGCGTCATGGCAAAGTTTGTTCAGCGTCTCATCGGAAAACTGATAAATGGCCTCCTTGATGTGGTAGAATACTTCATGCCGCCAACCGAGACGCTTGTGCCATCGCCTCTCGTACTCCTTCAAATGCGCCGGTTCGTCCTTCTCCAGCGCTTCGGCTGCCACCTGACCGGCGATCATCCCGCCAATCATCCCGCTGACGATACCTCCGCCGGAAACGGGATTCACCTGATGCGCAGCATCCCCCACCAGCATGACATTGCCCTTGACAGTCTCCTTGCACGTCGTCGCACATGGCACTCCTCCGGCGATCCTGGTAAGGATGGAGGCATCGGGGAACTTACGAGCTACGAACTCCTCAAGGTATCGAATCGCCGACTTTTCCTTGGCACGTTCGACACTAATGCCGATGCCGACGTTCGCTGAATCTTTCCCCTTCGGAAAAACCCATACATATCCGCCGGGAGCAATCTCCCTGCCAAAGCAGAAGTCGAGAATGCCTTCATCGACCGTTACGCCCGCCAGCGTCATCTGAGCGCAGCTCTCCATGTCACGGATGTGGCAGGTCGTGTCAATGCCCGCCCATTTCCCCACACGACTCTCCACGCCGTCGGCCGCGATGACGACTTTGGCTCGGATTTCCACTCGTTGATCTTTGATCAATGCCCGGACGCCTTTCACTTCACCGTTCGTTCGGACGAGATCATAAACGTACGCCTTGGTAACGACATCCGTCCCCTCCCTCGCGGCGAGTTTCGCCAGCTCGTAATCGAAGATGCGCCGCTCGAGGACATAGCCGATGCCGTCGAGTCTCGGGACGATCGAGTTGCCGTCCGGCACGACGATGCGGAACTTGCTGACGGTGGCAGCGATCCACCGCGGATGAGGCTCGATGAATTGGACCACGCCTTCATGGCTCACCGCCTCGCCGCATCGGACGGGGTAACCGACATCACGGTCCTTTTCCAGCATTAGGACAGATGTGCCGCCGACGGCAGCATACCGCGCCGCCGTCGATCCGGCAGGACCTGCGCCTACCACAATGACGTCGTACTCATCTTTCATGTTGACCGCTGTCTCGTGCTTGAATTTGATGGATTGACGGCAAATCAGATCGCTTCAGGCTCTGGTGAGTCTCTCCACACACCGCCGGAATCCCTTCCACAAGGCCTTTTCGCTAGAACGCAGGCGGTAATTCCTGCGGAAGCGACAAATCTTTCGGCAAGTGCTCGACACCCTCGCGGTGGAATTCGATGACCTCCCATGGGCAGGCCCACACGCACTTCCGGCAGTTCGTGCATCGCTCATCGATGATCCGAATCTCAGCCTCCAGCAACTCGATGGCATCCTCGGGACAGACGCCCACGCAGCATCCGCAGAAGTCGCATTTGCCTGGAACGATGTAGATCATCAAGGGTGTGCTGCGCGCCAATTTCCACCTCGCTGTTTTTGAAAATGCTTTCTATTGCCGAGCCCGAAGTTCGCTCACGCCTGCTTCAAGAACTCAGGCGACTCGATGCTCCTGAGCTGTTTCTCTAGCTCCTGGTGCCGCTCGATGAGAGGTTTCGTGTCGCCCCCCTGGAGTGACGTTTCCTTCAACAACCTCTGGTTTTCCGCCACCTCCTTCTTCAAGTTCTGCTTCTTAAGAGCTACGATCGCATCGCGCGCGAGCGTCCAGGGATCAGCCTCCTCGAACTCGGAGTCGCCTGCTTGCCACTGCTTGCTCAGCTCGTACTTGCTCAAGACCACGTCGGTGATGATGCTCTTGAGCAGAGGGTCCTCGATCTCGAGGAGGAGGTCCGTGACGTGCATCGGTCCGCGCTCGTCGTAGCGCGCGAGGAGCATCTCAAGGATGTGCCTGACCTGGGGCGTACAAACCTCAGGGAGCGTGATGTGCGAGAAAACAAAACTGATGAGGTCGGCTTGGTGCTCCAAGAGAAGTTTGAGGAGATCCCTCTCAGGAGGCGGGATGACGATTGCTTCGCCGGACCGGGCACCTTCCGACTCGCGCATCCGGCTCTCCCCCGCAGCCTGGCGTCCTGCACCGGAGCCCAGAGGGGCAACAGCGCGAGCTCCCTCTTCCCGCCAGCGGTCCAGCTCGCGATACAGCACAGACTCGTAAAGATCGTACTTGGAGGCGACATCTTTGATATAGAAATTGCGTTTCAGCTCGTCCTTCATCTTCGCGATCGACTGCACGATAGAACGAACCGCCTGCGCCTTCCCCTCCGGAGTTGTGAACGCGCCGGCACGCCGAAATTGTCCCGCCTTGAAGTCGATGAACGATATCGCTTGGTCTGAGAGCTTCAGGAATTCCTTTCCCCCGAACTTGCGAACAAAGGAATCGGGGTCCTCTCCCTCAGGCAGCTCCACGATCGCCACGTCAAGATCTTGCGCGAGGACGATATCCATGCCGCGGAGGGTCGCGCTCGAACCGGCCGAATCGGCGTCATAGACCAGCGTGAGTTTCTTCGTGTACCGTCCGATGAGCTGCACCTGCTCCTCCGTCAAAGCAGTTCCGCTCGAGGCGACGACATTTTGAATACCCGCCTGGTAGAGCGAGATAAGGTCCGCGTATCCTTCGACCATCAGTGCGCGTTCTGCCGAGCGGATGGCATCCTTCGAGTGGAAGAGGCCAAAGAGAACGCGACTCTTGTTATAAATGAGCGTCTCAGGGGAATTGATGTATTTCCCGAGCGGGTCGTCCTCGCGGAGCTTCCTCGCACCAAACCCAAGGACACGTCCCGACGTCGAGAAGATTGGAAACATCGCCCGGCCGCGGAAATAGTCGTAGTCGCTCCCATCCTCCCGCGTCCGGATCAAACCGGCCTTGAGGAGATCCTCACGGCTGAAGCCCTCTGCCTTGGCGTGAGTGAGCAGTCCCTCCCAGGAGTTCAGAGCGTACCCGAGACCAAAGACCCGGATGGTTTCATCCGAAAAACCCCTGCCGTGGAAATAGTCCAGCGCAGTTTTCCCTTCCTCAGCCTTCGTCAGATTGTTGTAGAAGAAGAGCCCCGCAAACCGGCAGACGCTGTAAAGTCGCTCTGCCTCACTCTCATGTTGCTCATCGGCCTCCGTCAATCTGATCGTGATGCCGACCTTTTCCGCCAGCGACCGGACAGCTTCCGTGAAGGAAACCTTCTCGAATTCCATGACGAAGGTATAGACATTGCCCCCCTTTCCGCAGCCGAAGCAATGGTAGACCTGCTTCTCCGGGCTCACCGTGAAAGAGGGGGTTTTCTCCTGGTGAAACGGGCATAGACCAACGAAGTTTTTCCCCCGTTTCTTGAGGTGAACGTGCTGGGAGATGACGTCGATGATGTCGTTTGAGGAGCGAATTTCCTCAATCTTTTCAGGCGGAATTCGCATAGCCGGCTTGAATGTAGAGAATAATGAAAGTACAAGCAAGCACTGCTAGAGTGACCGTCACTTCACCGGGTATCCCAGAGTAAGTGACGGTCGCCTCCCTCTGGAATAAAAAACCCTCCTGCTCTCTATGGGAACAGGAGGGTTTCTTGTAAAGACCACCCGCGGGATGGGCAGGCCCCAACGTCGTCGGGGCAGGCTGCCCGGCCCGCAACAGGATTTAGTACATGTCTCCGCCCATGCCGGGATGAGGCATCGGAGAAGTCTCTTTCTTCTCCGGCTTCTCGACGATGGTCGCCTCGGTTGTGATGAGCAGCGCTGCCACGCTCGCCGCATTCTCGAGGGCGATGCGGGTGACCTTGGTCGGGTCGATGACGCCGGACTTGATCAGGTTCTCATACTGCTCCGACTGAGCATTGAAGCCGTAGTCATCCTTCCCTTCCTTCACCTTGTTGACGACGACCGAGCCCTCGAGCCCTGCGTTCTGCACGATCCAGCGGATCGGCTCTTCGAGCGAACGTCGCACGATTTCGATACCGATTTTCTGGTCGTCGTTGTCCGTTTTCACCTCATCGAGCTTCTTCAAACAGCGGAG
>Ga0315554_1002588_pt1 | contig 10353 bp, 11 predicted proteins | sample SalMarSW160370MG_FD_202114 | JGI IMG/M metagenome (GOLD analysis project Ga0315554, IMG submission 202114) | Salt marsh sediment microbial communities from the Plum Island Ecosystem LTER, Massachusetts, United States - Salt Marsh Sediment SW1603-70 ... | reverse complement strand
CCCAATATGGAGACCGGAACCTTCGGAAACAACTCTTTCCTAGTTGTCCTTCGCCCCCTGGTCGATCCAGAGGCGGAAAATTTCGACTTGCTCAGGGGAGAGCTTTAACTTCTTCGGTGGCGGCATCCACCGCCCGAAAGGAGGATTCGGCTGTATCTTCTGATAGAGGATACTCTCTTTCGAATTGCCCGGGATGATGCACTTCCCGTGCCGACCCCCTTTCATCAGCGCGTCGTAGGAATCCATGTAGAGTTCGCTTGGACGATCTTCATCGGATGAATGACAACTGATGCAGTGTTTCTGGATGATCGGTACGATCTCCTTCGCGTACGAAACCTCCGGGTCTTTTTTCTGATCTTTGTCCTGTTTAAGATCGAAGCTCATGAATGTGAGCACGGAGCCCAGGGCGAGGAGAATGAACGAGAGTAAGAATTTGCGCGAGTGTGTTTTCTTTCCCGGTCCCATCAATTGTCCTTTGCACCCTCATTGATCCATGTTTTGATAAGCTGAATGGTGCTGTCCGGCAAGTAAGGGCCGCCGAACGGCATGCGGTCACCGAATGGCGGGTTGGGGCTGAGTTTCCTAATAATGTTGCTGGCATCCGCGTTGCCGGGCACGATGGCAGGGCCATGGTTGCCTCCTTGAAGCAGCTGGGCCACGGAGCCAACGAAGAGACCACCGTTGCCGCCGTGGCACGAGGCACAGCCATGCGTTTGGAAGATTGGCTTGATGTCTGTTTGAAACGATACTCCTGAACTTGTCACAGGCGGTGGCTGGACTGGTTGCTGGTCGGCAGTCATTGGGTTACTCGCTTTATCCGAGCATCCATCGGCCAACAGGCTTGCCAGCACGAGCACGGCCGATGACACAGAGAGCTTTGTCTTCATTCCTTCATCCAGATTGTGGTCTGATTTCGGCTGCCCTCCAGACTTTCTTGGGAGGCCGATACGGCAATGCCCACACGAATACTACCATATGGGCATCTACGATCACATCAGTCAGCGTGTCAGACGGCTTGTTTCTTTTCTGAAACACAGTGTTGGTCGAACGTCTGCACGAGAGTCGCCGCAACCTGATCCGGTGTTCGGCCTTCAATCTGGTAGCGGTGAATCATCTGAATCAGTTTCCCGTCCCGCATCAGAGCGAACGAAGGGGATGAAGGGGGCTGATCCGTGAAGTACTGCCGTGCGCGCGCCGTCGCTTCCCGATCGATCCCTGCAAACACCGTTGCCAGCTTATCGGGCGTGACACTATGCTGCATTGCCTTCGCCAATGCCGGACGCGCGGCCCCGGCAGCACATCCGCACGTCGAATTCACGACGACAAGCATCGTTCCTTTCGCGTTCGGCAGGGTGGCGTCGACGTCCTCCGGATTTCGCAGCTCTTGTGCGCCGAGTGCCGTCACTTCCTCCCGCATCCGCTGAATCAAGATATCGTACATACGCGCTCTCCTCCTTACAGAATTCCTACCAGAGTTACGAAATGGTGTAGGATTAATAACAACAGTGTTGGAAAAACGTTCCCAATCCAGCGACCCTTCCGAAGGTCACCCCCGCCGCCTCAATAACCTTTCGGAAGGTTCTCAAACCACATGCTCTCATGCGATTGGGAATCTCTGCACGAACTTCCCCTCATGCTGCATCTGAGCAGCTCAAGCGTGGGGCGACCTATTCAGAGTTTGGTAGTTTGCGTGTAAGGTGGGGCGGTTTGAACCCGCGGTAGGTGTCGTATCGCGAATCGTAGAAGAGAAGCTGGAAATTCGCGTCGCGCAGCGTACCGCCTGAAGGGTAGAGATAGAATTTCTCGATGATCGCGGTTGACCGCGAAGAGGGCTTGTTATCCTCGGAATAGAACTCAAGAACGTAGTAGCCGTTGCGGTACTCTGCCGTCTTGATCTGTTCGAGGACGTTTTCGTGACTGAAAATCCGCAGGTCCTTCTCCACAATCCCGTCCTACGCCTCCAGCCCCTCTACGAACTCACTTCTGCGGATGAGCATGAGGATGGAAGAGTGAGACACGATGAGGTACTTGCGTTCTTCGTATTCGATCTCGATGGCAGAATCTCGCAAGAACAACGCGTAATCTCCCTCCTCAGCTTGAAGCGGAAGGTATTTCACGGGGTCTTTGGGGGTCGTTGACCATTGCTCCTGGTCAAGATAGTGGGGGTTGGGAACAGCATAACCAGGTCCGACCTGCACCACGAGGCCGCTGTGGATCTTTTCTTTCTCCTTCACCCCTGGAGGGAGGTACAGGCCGTGTGCTGTACGATCCGCGTCCGCGTCCGGTGCGATGAGCACTTTGTCCCCGACGAGGATGATTTTCTTCCGGGCTTTGATCTCCATGGCAGTCTCCACTACAAGCAGATCGAACTGACTCTATATTATGACGGAAGATAGCGATTTCCCAGCCGTCGCGCAATCTCATTGCTGCCCTGGATTTCCTGCGTTCGAGGAGAGATGCACGACGTGACCCTCATCAACGCAATTTGGCAGCCAGAGGGCAGCTATTGCATTTGTAAGCATTGCTCATCACCTTCCCACAGCGGCCATTGTCGCCGCATCAACTTCCTATACAGCATGGAGGTAGCATTATGAAAACAAGATTTCTGCGATGGATCTCCGTGTTCATGCTCGCCGTCTTGATGGCATCTGCGGGGGGGTGCTATGGGTCGTTCAACCTTGTCAAGAAGGTCTACAAGTTCAACGGCACACTGGGCAGCAAGTTTGTGAATGAACTTGGATTTCTTGTCATGAATATTGTTCCCGTGTACGGCGTTTCAGCTTTCGTTGACGCCATTGTACTCAACTCGATCGAGTTTTGGACAGGCAAAAACCCCTTAGCAGCATCCAACGATAGAGTTGTGCCGCTTGATGGGACGACATCGTTGACGCTGCGAGGATCCGACGGAACGATAGTGTTGACGTCAAGGACAGAGGCGGGAACCGTGCAGTACGCCTTCGAGAAAGGAAACGATGGAACGGTGGTCAAGGACTCGAATGGGAAGGTGCTCGCCCGATGCGCGATGACGTCAGAGGGCGGTATGCGTATCTACGATGGCAACGATAAGCTCATCGCCGAGTGTTCAGCCGCTCAAGTCCAATTCTTGGCTAACGCCAACTCTGCGAAGTAATCCTCACTGCCGCAACCTGTTGGTTAGAAAACAGAAGGGCACGCGTCAATGGCGCGTGCCCTTCCTCGTGTTGAAGCTACAAAGACACGGTGGGAAACGGAGACTCCTGAATAGGTGATGTCAGGACTTTGGTCCTGAAATTTCACGGCTCGATACAACGGTCCAGCTGCCGTTGCACCGCTGCAGAATTCTGTGCAATCGTCGGAACGGCCCCGACAAGAATCGTCGGGGGGCGGTCCCGCTTCCGCTTCGCTCCAGCGGGATGCACACAACGCAGATTTGTTCGAATTTGTCCCACGAGCCGCTGTCTGGCGAGTGGATGACAAATTCAGAATCCCGCACGTTGTCCGTGCGGGAAACGCCACTTGTGTCTCTCCGCCTCGTCGGAACGGCGGGATTTTCCCGAAGGTCCGAAGGACTCCTTCGGAGGATCCCTCAAGAAACCCTTACCGGTTTCTTGAGGGAGAACCCGCTCCCCGCACACAATGATCTATTGATACTAGTCGGAACGGCGGGATTTGAACCCGCGACCCCTTGCACCCCAAGCAAGTGCGCTACCGGGCTGCGCTACGTTCCGATGTTGCTTGTATTAAGGTAGCCACTTTTTCGGACGCTTGCAACACACAACGATCCCCCACCGCATGCGCCTGCAGGAATCCTCTTTCCCTTTCATTGGGGAAATGTGATACCCTCAGAATGAAATGACGTTTGCGCCGTGAACAGTTGGCCATCAAGCGTTTCAGCGACTGACGGCCCCAAGGACATAGAATGCAATGATGTGCAAGATGGCGCGTTCATGCTCGTCGGCAACATTCCAGTCAAACTCCGGACTTGCCGTCGAGACGACGATCATATCGAGATCGGGAACATTGAGAACAACTTGCCCTCCGTGACCGAGGGCAAAGTACACTCGAAAACCGCTCAATTCCCCCATCCACCATAAGTATCCGTAGTTGTAGTTGTTCAGATCACCCCAGATCTGATTCTGGAAATTGGTGAAATTGCTGAGCGACTCGTCGATCCACTGTTTCGGTATGATTTGTCTGCCATTCATGTATCCGCCCGCCAAATAGAGAGAGCCGAACTTGGCGAGATCCCGCGGTGTGAAACCCATACTATTCCCGCCAAAATAGAAGCCCTGGGGATCTTGTTCCCAGAAATGGAGCGTGATTCCCAGAGGCTCGCAGAGATACCGGTTGGCAAACGCGTACGTGCTCATGCCACTGGCCTTCGTCAGAATCCCCGACACCAGGTGCGTTTCGAATGTATTATACACCATCCTTTCGCCGGGGCTTGAGAGGAGAGGCAGATCAATCGTTGTCTGTATCCAATTCGAGCTGTTGTAAACCTGGAAATAGACATCCTCGTCGCGCCCGAAGCCGGCACGCATCATCAGCAGATGCCGGATGCTGATATCGTATTTTCTTGGATCGAGAGATGGCATGACGTATTCGGGGAAGGAACTCAATATTCTTTGGTTGAGGCTATCAAGATACCGTTGATCCAAAGCTATTCCCACCAAACCAGAGAGCACGCTCTTGGAAACGGACTTCACATCATTGGCGACCTCGCGGCTGTCGCCATTGAAGTATTGCTCGCTGATCAAGTATCCATTTCTTACGACAAGCAAGCTGTAGCTGTAAGGAAGTCTTGCCGCGGCCTCATAACCACTTGCCAGGATCTGTCGATCCAGACCTTGTGCCTCCGGCGTCGATACAGCCCATCCATCGTTCAACGCATCAGGATTGAATGCACGAACCTCGGTGGGACTCTCTTTGCAGGATGAAAGGCACAAGCAGAGCACCACTCCGGAAAGCAAGATCAGATGCCTGCGCTTGTGTGCCACGAGTTGTTTTCCTTGCGGTGAGTTGACGCCGGGAACTCGAGAAGATCGCGGCCTCGGTCACAAAGTTCGCGAACATGCAGAACCGAGAATGACGGGCGCGGCAAGCGCCAACGCCGCTGTGCCACCTCCGATGGAGAAGCATTGCCGCCGTTCAGCTCCGTTTACCGCGAGAAAAGGCTGCTGATTACCCCCACGCTCGGCTGTAGTGTTTTGGCCGATCAGAGGCGTTTGTACGTGGAGGAAATCCTAGCTGTCTATCCTCTGCATCTGGGGTGCCGGATATCGCTCGCCTGAGGCAGCTCCGGGAGGAAACGCCTCGTTGATCCTGCGGACATCCTCCGGCGTCAACTTGACATCCACCGCCTGAACGTTCTCGCGAAGGTATTCCACCCTCTTCGTTCCGGGAATCGGGATAATGTCATCGCCCTGAGCGAGGCACCACGCGAGGGCGAGCTGCGACGGAGCACACCTCTTCTCACCAGCGAGCTCCTGAGTAGTCGAGACGAGTTGTTGGTTTTTCTCAAAGTTCGGATCCTGAAATCGCGGCGAGTTACGGCGGAAGTCTCCATCGGCAAAATCTGATATCGCCCTGAACTTTCCCGTCAAGAACCCCCTGCCGAGCGGGCTGTACGGGACGAAGCCGATCCCCAACTCCCGGCACGTTGGAAGAATCTCCACCTCGACATCGCGAGTCCAGAGAGAATACTCAGTTTGCAGAGCGGTGATCGGGTGAATAGCGTGTGCACGCCGAATCGTCTTCGGCGCCGCTTCTGAGAGACCGAGGTACCGGACCTTCCCGTCGCGGATGAGCTCAGCCATAGCTCCCACCGTCTCTTCAATCGGTGTATTCGGATCGACACGATGCTGATAGTAGAGATCGATGGTTTCGATGCCGAGACGACGAAGGCTCGCCTCGCAGGCGGAGCGCACGTACTCCGGCCTTCCGTTTACCCCGACGAAGCTCCCGTCCGCTCCACGGACGTTGCCGAACTTCGTGGCGATGAACAGCTGCCCGCGCTTTCCGCGGATCGCCTTCCCCAACAATTCCTCATTGTGTCCCACACCGTACATATCGGCGGTGTCGAAGAACGTGATCCCAAGATTCATTGCCTCTTGAATCGTCGCAAGCGACTCCTGGTCGTTCCTCGGTCCGTAGAATTCAGACATCCCCATGCAGCCCAGTCCGATCGCCGAGACGATAGGACCGCTCTTTCCAAGCCTTCGTTGTTTCATTCCCTTCCTTCCTTTCGAAATCTCAGGGCCTCCGCTCCTCTTCTCAACTATTCATGCTCCGGGATTGGTTCCCGCGATTCCTTCGTCAGCGCAAACAACAGCAGCATCACCCCAAACACGGCGTAGGCGAGCGCAAACTGGTACGGGACCTTCTGCGACAGCGCGTCCAGCGTCCACGGAAGATACATGACACCGTCCGGGGAAGCGGAGTGGATGATGCCGAAGAACGTGAACACCGCCAGAATGAAGAGATAGACAGCCGACCTCGTCAACCGCCGATCGATGAGCTCCGCCAGGAATCCTCCCCACAACATCGCGGTGAGGATAAAGCCGTTGCCGAGGGCAATCGTAACGAGCATCTCCGGGAGCGCTTTCCCGGGCGCGGTGAGCAGCCGCTGAAAGTTCTCCAGCGGAACGATGTCCGGATTGCTCAGCTTGATGGCCAACAAGCGCGCCACCGTCGGAAAGAACGCGAACGCGACGGCCGGCGCATGGCGAGCCGGGCAGGCGAGGAACGATTGCACCATGATGTCGAGTGCGACGAAAATCAAAATGGGGGCGAGAACCGCGCGCGGAATCAGCTCGACGAAAAAGGAAACATAACCCAAGATTCCGCCGAGCCCGATGAAAAGTCCCGTGAGGAGCGTATAGCCGGCACGCGACCCCATGCGCTTGTACGCCGGTTGGCCGATGTACGGTGTCGATTGAGCCACCCCACCGCAGATCCCCGCGATGAGCGTCGCGATCGCTTCCGTAAGCAGGATGCTCCGGGTGTTGAAATCATCCCCGGCGACCCGCGCGCTCTCCGTCACGTTGATGCCGCCGACCACCGTCAGGAGGCCGAAGGGAATTGCAATCGGAAGGTACTTCAGCGCACGCGTGAAGCCATCCAGGAACCCCAGCGTCGGCGCGGGCAATCCGAAGTGGAGGTCCATCGCCGGGGCACCCGAGTAGGTGCCCCCCATCCAGCCCGTGGATCCCAGCAGGTAGTAGATCACGGTCCCCACCAAGATCGCGGCAAAGACGCTCGGAAAGTTTTTCGGCAACCCAATGCGGGCAACGAGCGAGTAGAGGATGAGGCCGAGCGATATCATGCCGATCACCGGCATGCCGAAGATATCGAGCAGCGGTGTCAGGCCAATCAGCGCGAGGCCGATGCCTGCCAGCGACCCGAGCAAGCCCGCCTGGGGAACAACCTTCTGCACCCATTGGCCGATGAAGGAGAAAACAATCTTGAGGACGCCGATCACCACCATCGTTGCCATGCCGATGTACCACGTCATCATCGCGGCGTCGACCTCCGACATTCCCTCCGCCTTCAGGCCGATGAACGCTGGCCCGAGCACGGCGAGCGCCATGCCGATGGTCGACGGGGTGTCGAGCCCCAGGGGCATCGCGGTGACCGTCGTGTTCCCGGTTCTCTTCGAGAGTCGAAACGCCATCCACGTGTAGACGAGATCTCCGAAGAGAACGCCGAAGGCGGTTCCGGGAAACATCCGCGTGTAGACGATCTCTGCGGGGAATTTGAAGACGAAGACGAGAATGCCGGCGAGAAAGGAAAGCACCGTGAGGTTATCGAACATCAAGCCGAAGAATCCATTGAAATCCCCGAGCGCAAACCATTTGTACTTATTCGAAGAGTTGTTCATCGGTCTGTCCTTCGTCTGGAGATAAGAGCCGAGGCTGCACGGTGAGCGGGGTCAGTTGACAAACATTCCTGCAATCGAAGCGGTCATCCACGTTGCAATCGTGCCGCCGAGGACCGCCCTCAGGCCGAACTTGGCGATGTTACTTCGCTGGTTCTCCGCGAGGGGGCTGATGCCGCCGATCTGGATCGCGATCGATGAGAAGTTCGCGAACCCGCAGAGCGCATAGGTTGCAATCACAATCGCTTTTTCGGAAAGCTGGTGTGCAGAAACCGCATCCGCCATCTTCGTATAGGCAACGAACTCGTTGAGCGCGACCTTCACCCCCATCAAGCTGCCGACGTTCAGCGCATCACCCCAGGGCACCCCGATCGCAAAAGCGACGAACTGGAAGACCAGTCCGAATAGGAGCTCGAGGGAAAGGGGCCTGCCGAATTGCGTCTGGCAAAGGGCATTGAGGCCCGTCGCATCGCCCAGCAGGCTGAGGAGGAAGTTAATCAACGCGATCGCAGCGATGAACGCGATCAGCATGCCGGCAACATTCATCGCCAGCCGCACGCCGTCGGAAGCGCCCGAGGCCGCCGCCTCGATCACATTGGAATACGTCTTCTCAATCTTCAGCTTCACCGTCCCCATGGTGACCGGTTCCGCCGCCTCCGGGATCAGCATCTTCGCAACGACAATCGTTGCAGGCCCGGCCATAATGACGGCTGCGAGCAGGTGTCCGGCAAAAAGGACCTGCGATGGATCGAGCGGCGCTCCCCCCGCCTTCGCATATGCTGCACCAAGCATGGTGTAGTAGGCGATCATGACGCCTCCCGAGATGTGGGCCATTCCGCTTGTCATGATCGTGAAGAGCTCCGATTGCGTAAGCGTTGACAGGTATGGTCGAATGACGAGCGGCGCTTCCGTCTGTCCCATAAAGGTATTAGCAGCAACACAGAGCGACTCCGCGCCGCTTGCGCGCATGAACTTCGCCATCACCCATGCCATCCCCTGGACGACCCGCTGCATGATGCCGAGATGATAGAGAACCGCCATGAACGAGGCAAAAAAGATGATCGTGGGCAGGACCTGAAAGGCGAAGAACGTGCCCAGGCTCCCCCCAGCGCCGGGTGGGGTGGCCAGCGACCCAAAAACGAACTGCGCGCCGTCCAAGGCGAACGCAAAGAGTCTCACGAACGCCTTGCTGATCCAGCCGAAGACCTCCTTGCCGAGGGCCGTTTTGATGACGAGGAGCGCAAAGATGAATTGAAGGCCCATACCGACACCTACAAGCCTCCAATTGATGGAACGTTTTCTTGGTGAGAAGAGATAAGCGATGCCGGTAACAATCACAAGACCGACAAGCCCACGAGCGATGGACGAGAAGTTCATACGGCTCCTGCGGTGCAAGAGGTGCGTGATTGAATAGAGGCGAAGCAAAGCACAACGAGGGTGAGATGTTCATTCCCGGCGGGTTTCGCGATGCTTCGCGGTGGCAAAAAAGGTAGAAAGATTTCTAGAAAACTTCCAGAAAAAGAGTTGGGTGGGTAGGAAAGAATGCCGGTAGGGGAAGACTGAACGGAGAAGTCAGAAATCAGGAGTCAGGAGTCAGAATGGGGGAGGAACGACCTTGAACTCAAGACTTGAAACCTGGAACTTTGAACTCGAAACTTGTCCGCCAAAGGCGGATCCGCCTCCGGCGGAAAACTCTAAACTCACGACCCTATTTCAACCGTTCCGACAGCTCCTCCAGAAACTGTTTCACCTCGAGCATGTCGGTGCGGATCTCTTCGTCCTGAATCTTCTTCTTCGCCGGGACATTGAGCAACTCCAATTGCTCCGCACCCTCCGATTCAGGCACGTACTCCTCGAGAACCCGCTTTGCCCCCTCGATCGTGTACCGCTCGTCCCTCAGCAGCTTTTTGATGTAGAGGATCAGCTTGATGTCTTTATTGGTGTAGATCCTGTTCCCCGCGCGGTTCTTCGCCGGTTTGAGCTGGGGAAACTCCGATTCCCAATACCGGAGGACGTACTGCTCGAGACCCGTGATCGTACTCACCTCACTGATCGAGTAGTAAAGCTTCTTGATGCCGATATGCTTCATAGGGATCGCCAGTGCGATGGTGAGGAGTAGGTGAACTCGCTGGTCAAAAGTAGAGAAAATTGGAGAGAGTTGCAATCCTCTCGCCAGGGCCGTCATTCCCTCTAAGTCTCTGACTCAATCTTCTCAATGATGGAAAATGCAACGACGGTATTCTCAGTATGGGAAAGGGAAAGATGAACGCGACACTGCGCCAGCTGCGACGCAACGTACTCGTGGAGGATGATCTTCGGCGCACCGGAGGGGTCGTTGATCACCTCGACGTCGCGCCACCGGAATTTACCGGTCAAGCCGGTCTCCATGGCCTTGCTGACCGCCTCTTTTGCCGCAAACCGAGCCGCGAAGTGCTCGTGCGGTTTCTTTTTCGAATTGCAGTACGCGATCTCGGAGTCCGTAAACATCTTCTTGATCA
>Ga0315554_1002587_pt1 | contig 10355 bp, 12 predicted proteins | sample SalMarSW160370MG_FD_202114 | JGI IMG/M metagenome (GOLD analysis project Ga0315554, IMG submission 202114) | Salt marsh sediment microbial communities from the Plum Island Ecosystem LTER, Massachusetts, United States - Salt Marsh Sediment SW1603-70 ... | reverse complement strand
AGTTCCCGATTTCACGATGAGCATCGAGTCCCGTTTCAAACTCCCGTAAATAAACAGACTCGTACTTCAGGGAACGCCACAGTCGTTCAATGAAGACGTTGTCCATCCAGCGACCTCTGCCGTCCATAGAGATACGCACGCCGGCGGCGCTGAGAGTATCAGTAAACTCATCGCTGGTAAACTGACTGCCCTGATCGGTGTTAAAGATTTCCGGCTGGCCATAGCGTGACAGAGCTTCCTCTAAAGCCTCGACACAAAAGCTGCTGTCGATGGTGTTGGACAAGCGCCACGACAACACCGCCCGGGTGTGCCAGTCCATCACCGCCACCAGGTACATAAAACCACGGTGCATCGGGATATACGTGATATCGGCGCACCAGACCTGATTAGCACGCTCAATTGACAGACCGCCAAGCAAATACGGATAGACCCGGTGGTGCGCGTTCGGTGTTGACGTTCGCGGCTTCTGATAGATCGCCTGCAAACCCATAAGACGCATCAAACGACGAATCCGGGTGCGGCCAACAGCGTAGCCACGACGACGTAAATGCCGGGCCATCTGGCGCGACCCGTAAAAAGGCGTCTCGAGGAACTGGCGGTCGATCTCACCCATCAATTCGAGGTTGAATTCACTCTCGCCGCTCGGAGTGTAGTAATACGACGAGCGAGATATATCAACCAACTCGCATTGACGCACGACGCTGAGCCGGGAATGCTCAACTGAAATCAGCGCTTGTCTTCGATCCCGGCTCATCGACCGAACGCCTTTGATAAAAAATCCTTTTCTACCGTCAACTGACCGATCTTCGCATGTAACTCCTTAATCTCGGCCTCTCGGGAACCGTCCCGACCGGCGGCCTTCCGGGAGAACAACTCAGGGAGACTCTCCTGGACCCGGCGTTTCCACTGCGAGATCATATTGGGATGAACACCATGCTTGGCCGACAACTCGGACATTGTGTGTGCCCCAGACAGAGCCTCAAGCGCAACGCGGGCTTTGAATTCGGCGGAAAAACGACGTCGTTTTCTCATTCTCTTGATCCTCCAAAATACGTCTTAAATCCACCTTAAGCAATTGTCCGAAATTCCGCAACCACCTCTGAATCCGGCAGTTCGTAAAGGAGCGATAATGCGTCAAGATGCGGAATGTAGATCGGCGGTTGGGCAAAAGGACGATGAGACCAAATGGCTTTTCGACAATATTGCAGAAGAAGCGGCAAAGTCTCATGCGAATCCAGCAAGGCCGTTTTCTGGTTGGCATGATTTGGACGACCGCCTCGGTATCCGGCAACATCTATTAGATAGCGGATTTCGCTCTATCGAAAAGCAGAATCAGGCGGAAATTTCGCGTCTGCGGTATACTGCTCCCCTGCAATTGACAATATGACCTAAGAGAGTATATTTTGGCTGAACAGCAGGAGGAGTTCAGTCATGAAGCGACGGCGATGGGATGCCAAGACCAAGGCGAAGATCGTTTTAGAGGGGTTGTCGGGTCGTTCGGTGGCCGATATTTGCACCGACTACCAGATCAGCCAGGTTCAGTATTATCAGTGGCGAGACAAATTGTTGGGTGAGGCGTACCGGGCCTTTGAGAACGGCGGTGCGGAAGGCGAGGTGACGCGTTTGCGTAAGCGCAACGCCCGGTTGCAGCAGATCATTGGGGCCCTGACGGAGGAGCTAAAAAAAAGCGACGAGGAGTTGTTATGAGGCGGCGGTCGCAGTCGGTCGAGGAGCGCAATCGGCCGGTGTTAACTCGGATCAGGGAGATCAAAGGGGACCATCCCTTTTGGGGCTACCGTCGGGTCTGGGCTCATCTTCGATATGTTGATGGGCTGATCATCAACAAGAAGCGGGTGTTGCGATTAATGCGGGAGCATGGATTGCTGGTCACGCCGAATCAGAAGCTCAAAGCCAAACGGACCTCCTCCCGTCGCAAACCACGGCCGACCCGTCCCGGTCAGTGGTGGGGGATTGACATGACCAAGGTGATCACCGATGGCGGCTGGGTGTATATCGTGATTGTCCTGGACTGGTATACGAAGCAGCTGGTGGGTCATTACGCGGGTCGTCAGGCCAAAAGTTGCCATTGGCTGGAGGCGGTGGATAATGCCGTTAATCGATTCTTTCCCGATGGTGTTCGTGGTCAAAGCTTGCGAATCATGTCGGACAACGGTTCCCAGCCGACCTCAGTGAGCTTTATGAAAGCATGCTCAACAATCGGTATTAAGCAGGCCTTCACCAGCTATAATAACCCCAAGGGAAACGCCGACACCGAACGGATGATCCGGACCATGAAAGAGGAGTTGCTGTGGTTACGGGAGTGGCACAGCCCCTCAGAATTGACGACAGCTTTGAATACATGGGTCGAACAGTATAACGAAAGCTACCTGCATTCGGCGCTGGGCTACCGGCCGCCGAATCAGGCTGAAATGGAGTATACACTCGGCCAAAATACTATCTTAGAATCAGCTTGACTAATGGGGAGCACTACAATACCTTGATACAAACATCCTGTTTAGACTGCATGGCCACCTTGTAGGGCATAGGGATGAAGCCAACAAAGATGTGCACAAGCAGTGCTATGAGTTGGCCAAACAAAAAAAAGAGATCTTCATATCTGTTCTAGTGTTAAGCGAATTCCTGCACAGGTATTTTGTAGACCGGGCCAAAAGTTATCTCAAAGCAAAAGATATTGAGTTCGATCCACGCGGCATCCTTAAAGCATTTAAGCAGGGGCATGCCCGGGAATACGAAAGGTTCTTTCAGGATAATTACATTGTGTACGATGAACTACTAAGGGTATTACAAAAATATGGTATCCAAATTATCTTCCCGGAAGATCCGACGCGAGATATAAATGAAATAAATGAGCTCGTTCGGAAATACGCCGCATTTTTACATTATAAGTATCCATCTCTGGATGCTGCAGACTCATTTCATTTGGCAATAGCGAAATATAGTGGTGTCGACAACTTTCTCACTAAGGACAAAGACTTCAATTCTGTGACAGATCTCAAGATATTCACAATTGATTCCGGAAATCGACGCAATCGGCAATAAATTGAATTGATGCGAGCGCTGTCCGACACCTAATTTTCTTGCGCGTCATGCCTTAGCATTTCCCGGCCTTCAACGAATACGTCAGGGGGACGTCGTTTTTCCGATCGGGGTAGTACCACCAGGCGCCGTCTTTCACGAACGTCGGCCAGGCATCGTAAACGCAAAACGGAAATTCATGCAGAAATTCGATGGTTAATCCGGCCTTGGCCAGGGCCGTGAGGATATCGCCTATCGGCCAGCGCCAGCCGTATTCTTTTACTATCAAATCCTTCGCACAGTAGTCGCCTTCATCTTCATAATATTCCGGTTCCGGCAGATGAAAATACGGCTCAAATATTTTCTTCTCCGCGTCCAGCATACTCCTCACCGGGTGATCGTCGGCGATATAGAAAAATCCGCCTTTTTTGACGTAGCGCGCAACGATCTCTCCCCAGCGAACGATATCGGACATCCACCATGTCACGCCATAGGATGAAAACACGATATCGAATTCATCATCGAGCACATCGGGCAAATCGAACAAATCGCTGCGAATGAAACGGGCGTCGAGACTGATTTTGGCCTTCAACTCGTTGGCCCGTTCGATGGATCGATCCGATATATCGACGCCCGTCACAAGTGCGCCCCGGCGCGCCCATGACAGCGTGTCCATCCCGAAGTGGCATTGCAGGTGAAGCAGACGTTTGCCGGTCACGTCGCCGACTTCCTCCAGTTCGAGCGGATGCAGGGATATTCTGCCGGAAAGAAATTCCTTTACGTGATATTCGGGATGATTGAAATGCGGATCGGTGCGTTGATTCCATCCCCGGCGGTTGAGTTCATGATACTTATTCATGGCGCCATCCTTCCGGTTTGCAGATTATTTCCGGGCTTTGAAGAAGATGAACAGTCCGACGAACAGGAAAGCGGCGTTGATCGACCAGGCGGCGAAGTCGGGAGGAAGCTTGCCGCTGTAGCCCAGCGACTGGTTGACCTTGAAAATGACGAAATAGACCAGCGAAATCCCCGAGGCGATGGCGAACGACACCGCCACGCCGCTCCGGCGCGGATTGGATGCCACCGGGATGCAAATAAACATGACGATGAAACTCGTGAAGGGAAACGATAGTTTGGTTTTCAAGTCGACCAGTTCATGGACGTAGGGCGATCCGGTTTTCTTCAGCGTTTCGATATAGCCGCTCAATTCACGGTAGCCCATATCCTCGGGGCGGCCGCGATATTTGACGAACTCCTCCGGCCGTTCGCGACAGTCGTTCAGCACCAGCGAATCGAATTTCTGATACGTCTCCGTACCGCCGGTAAAGGTCCGGTGCGTCCCGTTGTAGATAATCCACCGGCCGCGGTCGAAGTGCATTCGCTCTCCGCGATAGGATTCCTTGACGGTATCCGATTCGAACCGCTGGATGAGAACGTTGCGGGCTTCGTCCCGCCCGGGACGCAAGGTTTCAAAATGATAGATATAGCCGCCATCGCCCTGTTTGGATACGTTGTACAGAATAGAACCTTCGCGGCTCTGATCTTTCTTGATGCCGCCGTGTTTGATGCGGTTTCGTTCCTCGGTCGCTTTCGGCAGAACTTCCTCGTTGAAATAGAAATTGAACAGCGAGAGGAGAAAGGTGAACACCAGCAGGGGGGTGGCGATGCGATAGAGCGAGATACCGACCGATTTCATGGCCAGGATTTCGTTGTTGCGGGCCAGGAGGCCGATGGAAAATAACCCGGCCAGAAGCACCGCCGCCGGAGCGATGACTTTGTATATCCAGGGGATAAAATAGATGTAATACAGGACAACGTCCTTGATGCCGGGGGCGTTGTCGACGATGTTATTGAGGTTCTCGACCAGGTCGACGATCAGGGCCACCAGGGTGATGGCTCCCACGGCGATCACCAGCGAGGTGATAAAGCGGGTAAGAAGATACCGGTCGAGCGTTCTGATCACTTTTTCCCCCGCTCGGTTTCCCGGGTCAGCTTGAAGATCACCCAGAACGGTTTTTCCATCGAGACCACGTATATGAGGTACAGCCCGGCGGCGCCGATGAGTATATTGGCCGTCCACATGGCCCAGAAGGCGGGGATGATTCCGCGGTCGGCGAGATCCTCGCCGCCGATTAAAAACGCCCAGTACAGCACGAAAAGTCCCAGCGATATGCCGATACTGATCCCCATACCGCCGCGACGGGCCAGAATGCCCATAGGCGCGCCGATAAGCACAAACACCAGGCAGGCGACCGGGATGGAGTATTTTTTATATACCTCCACATAATAGGAATTGATCAGCTTCTGCTGGGTCGCTATGCCCTCGCGTTCTCGGGCGACCGAGCGCGCGTCGGCCTGGGCGATCCGCGCCAGGCCGGCCAGGGCGGCGTTGTCCGGCTCCAGGGAATCCGGCGAACTGGGAAGGGAATCCGAGAAATATTTGCCGATTCGGGTGGTGACCATCTCGTCGATCTTCGTCCGATACGGGACGATGCCGCTTTCCCATTTCATGATATCTGCGACCATCTGCTGTGCCGACTTTTCCCGGTCGGTGCGAAATTCGTCTTTCGACTCCTTGAAATCCTGGGATATGTCGCTTATCACTAACCGCTGGTTGGCAAAGGCCAGCCGCCGATACTTGTCGGGATCATTGGGATCGAACTCGTGGATTTCACCGTCATGCAAGTCGAATATCAGGTCTTTGCCGTTATTGGCGAAAGCCAGGTGACCGGATTGGGCGACGATGGTCCGCGGCGGTTTATCTTGCTTACCGGTTTCCATTATCTTGACGCCGGTCAAATTCGACGTCTTATGGTCGACCGAATCGATGAGAATAATATAGCCGGGGATATCGGTCACAAAGGCGCCGCTGCGCATCTGCAGCGTCGGCCGCAAACGTTTGATATCCTGCATCAACACGCGGGCGCGATGATTCAGGTCCGGCAGCACATGGTTGTTGAAATAGACCATACCCCAGGCGACCACCGCCGAGGCCAGAACGACCGGGTAGATAATCCGGAGCACCGGAATTCCGGATGATTTGATAGCGATGATTTCGAAATCGGAGGTCAGCCGTCCGAAGGCCATCAGGGTTGCCACCAGCACCGACATCGGCACCGACAGAGCGATCATCCACCCGATCTGGTAGATGAACACCCGCAGGATGACCGTGAACGGCAGCTCCTTGCCCACGATCATATCGACCAGACTGGGCACGAAATCGATAATCAAGATGAATGTTATTATGGCGAAGGCGAAGAAGAACGGGCCGATGTGCTCGCGCAGGATATACCGCGCCAGGCGGTTTCGGAAGTCGAAAAACCGCAGGAATCTGACCGGCGGCGACGGTTTCTGCGGGGCTTGATTTTTGGCGATGGTTTCCATGTTCGAACGGGAATATATGAATGTGCGCCAATAGTGTAAAGGGATTTCGGTCGATCCTCTCCTGTTGTCGGCCGGCCGCAGCCGGCCGGTTTTTTCCTCCCAGGGCTTGACACCACCCCGTTTACCCCTATTTTACAATTAATCACATGAAAGAGACTTTCGTCGATCAAATAAAGCCGGGCGATCACATCACCGAATATTTCGCCCTTCGCAAAGCCGATGTGCTCGAAAAAGACGGTCGTTTTCGGCTGTCGATGGAATTGGGCGACGCCACCGGGCGGATCGCGGCCATCATGTGGGACGCCACCAAAGAGCACGCCGAGCTGTTCACGCCGGGGAAAATCGTCAGAGTGCGGGGCTTGGTGGGCGTCTATATGGATCGTCTCCAGATACGGGTCGAACGGATGCGAACGGCCAAGCCCGAGGAGTACGACCTCGGCGATTATTTCCGCAAAGCCTCCAAAAGCACTGAGGAGCTCGGCGGCATCCTGAAGGCGATGATCGAACGGGTGGGCAATACCTACCTGCGCCGGCTGCTTGATGCAATCTTTACCGACGACCTGCGACAGAAATACCTGACCGCGCCGGCGGCCAAACTCCTTCATCATGACACCATCGGGGGGTTGGCCGAGCATTCGCTGTCGATGGCCGAAATCGTCGTCCGGCTGGCCGACCACTACCCCAAACTCGACCGCGACCTTCTCATTTGCGGCGCGCTCCTGCACGATATCGGCAAATTGTGGGAGTACGAGATCAAGACATCGATTGATTTCACCGACGTCGGGCGGCTGGTCGGGCATATCACGATCGGCGACGAATTCGTGACGACGCGCGCCCGAACTATCGAACATTTTCCCGAAGATCTTCTGACCCATCTCAGACATTTAATCGTCTCGCATCAGGGTGAGCGCGAAAAGGGTTCGCCGGTGGTGCCGATGACGCCCGAAGCAACCTTTCTGCACTATGTCGACGAACTCGACGCCCGCATGGGGGCCATCGAAAAAATCCGCGAGCGAACCGGCGACGAGGGCTGGTCGATCTGGAGCCCGGTTTTGGCCCGGTTTTTCTTTTTCGGCAACGCGGAGCAAACTGGTGAAAATGATGAAGAGTCGAGAAATGACGGATAATGGACATTTCCTCTGCGCAAATCGTATCCAATATTTGTAACCACAAAAGAGGATCATGGAAGAAACCGTAGACTGTTTTTTGAATATACCGATATATCGGTGCAGCCCCGACCAGTATGAGAAGGAAATGGCTGTCGTCCTCGAGAAATTCGTGCGAGATTTGGAAAAGGGGACAAAGCCGTATCAGAGGGCAGTTGATTATTTCAATGCGAATAGATGGTATCCATGGCGATATAATCAGATAATTGGCTGGCTAAGCCTCCATAGACTCCACACTCAAATCCGAGCATATTGCGTGATGGCACGCGGCAAGAGATTCACCCGGACCATGCGAAAATACTTTGTTTACATCGATCAATTTCTCATCCTTGATACGGCCACAGATATTGAGAAATCTGAAACGTCAGACGAAATATTTGATAAGATACTTGAAGGTATTCGGGAGCTGAAAAGGGAGAAATTCTTAAAAAGGCGATTCATAGATTTTGAAGAATTGCGGCGCCAGGGAATTCTAATCGATTGGAAAAAAGCCCTTGGTATTAATTTCCCACGGTAGGTCGAAACCCTCTTAGAGCTTCGACGTCCCAACCGGAATCAACTCGATAGAGTCTTCCGATAAGAATGCCAGAAGGCAATCGCGTAACAAATCAACCCCATCAAAAGAAAGCTGTATAGATATGGCGACGGCATCTGCTGGTGCAGGGCCGCGTCTGTGTCGCGCATAAATGAATATAATATCGCGCCGGTACCGATCAGGGCAAATATCCACGTTATGATCGTCGGGTGGAATGCCCGGCCTTGCGCATAAAGCCGCACGATGAGTATCCCCGTGATAATCATTACGGCCGAGATCAGAGCCGGTGCGATAACCGGGCCGATCCAGGGGAGAGGTATCAGGAAAAGTATATCCCAGTCGAATACCGACGGGGGCCATCCGATGGTCACTTTCAGCCAGACATAATAAAAAATATCCCAGACACCGAACATGATGACGAAATACCCGAACCGTTCCCAGAACCGCCTTCCGGCCAGCGCCGCCGCCACAGTAAGCATGATCATCGTACAAAACTCGCGTCCCAGTTCCACCTTCAGCAGATGATTGGAGATCATTTTCAGGGGAAACGAGAATCCTTCGGGATAGAAAATCTGCCGCAAATAGACCACAACGGCCGCCTCGAAATATCCCATCGCGACGGCGAATAAGACGGCATACGCGATTCGCTTGCGATAATTCATGATATCCGATGATAACATTGCGGGATTCATCGTCTCTAGTACTAATTTATCAAAGCCGTCACGTGCGCCTCGACCGAATCGGCCAGCGCCGACAAATTATACCCACCCTCCAGCATGGAAACGATCCGGCCCCGGCAATGCTTTTCGGCGGCCTGTTTGACCAGCTGTGTCATCTCGCCGAACATGACCGTGCTCAACCGCGTCCCGGATAGCGGATCGTCGGCGTGCCCGTCGAATCCCGCCGAAATGAGAATAAATTCCGGCTCGAAATCATCGATAGCCGGGATGACACGTTCGGTGAACGCCTCGCGATACTCATTATCGCCCGCACTCGATCCCATCGGAACGTTGAGCGTATATCCGGTTCCGGCCCCGACGCCGATCGCGCCGGCATGCCCGGTGCCGGGATAGTGCGGGTATTGATGGAGGCTGATATAGAGCACGTGCGGATCATCATCGAACATCCGTTCGGTGCCGTTGCCGTGATGAATGTCCCAATCGAGTATGACTACTCGTGACAGCCCGCCGGTGTCAAGCAGATCGGCAGCGGCGATGGCAATATTATTGAAGATACAAAAGCCCATGGCCCGGTCGGCTTCGGCGTGATGTCCCGGCGGCCGCACGGCGCAGAAGGCCGAGGAGAGCTTCTCTCCGAGCACTAGCCGGACGGCCATGACGCCGGCGCCGGCGGCATGAAGCGCCGCCTGCGGCGTGGCTTCCGTCGCCACCGTATCGCCCCAGTCGAGCACAACGGCGTCATCGATCTTGAGCGACAGAATGCCGTTCACATATTGACGGTCGTGGACCCGTTCGATCCAGGCCGGCTCGGCGGGTTGGGCCTCGATAAATCGCAGCTTTGTCGCCAACGGCCCGGATTTGATTTTCTGTATGATGGCCTTGATCCGTTCCGGCCGCTCGACATGCGTATAATTCTCGAGATGTTTCTCGAACAACGGATGATACAAGAATCCGGTCATGGTATCCCCGATTGCCAAAGTTATCCGAAGAATAACAGATTATTACTTACCGGGCAAGAGCGAAATCGCCTTCATTCGGATTGTGGGACATGCTGTTCCAGTACATCCAGATACTTGTAACCGCTGCCGGTGATGAAGAGGACGATGCGATCGTCAGGGGAGACGTCGCCGTTCGCAAGCATCCGTTTCAAACAGGCCAGCACGGCGCCGCCCTCGGGCGCGGTGAAGATGCCCTCTTTGGATGCGATCTCGAACGTATCATGGATGATCTCATCGTCAGAGACGGCCATCGCCAAGCCGCCGCTATCGCGAATGGCCCGCAGCATCAAAAAGTCACCGATGGCGCTGGGGACGCGAAGCCCCGCCGCCAGGGTGTGCGGATTTTCCCATTCGTCGGCGTAGTCTCTGCCCTGGTCATAGGCCCGGGGGATGGGCGCACAGCCATCCGATTGAACCGCGACCATGCGCGGACGGCAGCTGTCGATCCATCCCATCCGTTCCATTTCGTCGAACGCCTTCCACATGCCGATCAATCCTGTCCCGCCGCCGGTGGGGTAGATGACCACTTCGGGCAGATCATAACCGAAATGCTCGG
>Ga0315554_1002585_pt1 | contig 10359 bp, 6 predicted proteins | sample SalMarSW160370MG_FD_202114 | JGI IMG/M metagenome (GOLD analysis project Ga0315554, IMG submission 202114) | Salt marsh sediment microbial communities from the Plum Island Ecosystem LTER, Massachusetts, United States - Salt Marsh Sediment SW1603-70 ... | reverse complement strand
AATAGCGATATTTACCGATAGGATTTCGCAACTTCATATCAATATGATCGAATTCCAGATACTTGCAGTAGTTATAATACTGTTCAGTATTTCCCTTGGATATATATTTATGCTTTTAATTTTAATATCTTATCTCTTTAAACGATTCCTTAAACCTAACTGGCTTTTAATTATTCCATTATTTATTGCGGGTTTTTCATTAATTTTCCAGCAAGACTCCTTTAAAACAATAATTCCGTTAAAAAACGAGAATATTGAATTAAAAGGAAGAAAACTTACAGGTTGGACTTACTTTTTAAACGGTGATTATAAAAAAGCTTTTTTTATATATCTAAAAACTCATTCCATTTCATACGACAATGAAACTCAAAAAAGAATAGGACAGTGCTATCTTAACTTAGGCTATCTTGAAAAAGGTATACAGGAACTAGCAAAAATAGAAAATCCCGATTACGAAACAATTCTTTCACTGGGGCAAGCATATACACAAAATGGTAAAAATGAAAAAGCTATAAATATTTACAAAAAGGCAATTAAAGAAGGAATCTCACCGGAAGAATTTTACGTTAAAATTGCACAAATCGCTTCGCGCAGTGGCTTGGAAAACGAAATGAATAAGGCAATCGATAAGGCTTTTTTATATGGGACTCCAAGACATAAGCTTTATCAGATAAAAGCAGATTTTTACTTCCGTGGAGAAAATTTTGAAAAGGCTCATCTGATGTATGATAAATCATTAGATTATAATCCAAGATCGGCTGCATCACTTACAGGTAAAGGGATGACATATTACAGACAGGGAAAAATAAAAGAAGCGGAAGAACAAATATTAAAAGCCTTAAAAATCGAACCGAATAACGATGCTGTATATAATAACCTCGGAGCTATATATATTACACAGAACAATTACAAAAAAGCTGAAAAAGCTTTTCTTAAATCTTTAAAGATTAATCCCAATCAGGAAGAAGCCTATTATAATCTCGGCCTAATATATGAAATTATGGGAGATATACCGGAAGCTTTACAGATGTACCAGAGAGCATTGAATGTTAATCCTGAGTATTTGCCTGCAAAAATAAAAATAAAGGTATTGCAAAAATGATTTTTACTTTTACTCTACCAATTCTTATTACTATGGTTGGTTTTTTATTCATAAAAATAAAAACTCCCGGATTTATAAAAAACTGGCTTAAAGCATCCCGCCCTCTTATATCCCTCCATTATATTTTTCCCACTATCCTTGGCATAGTACTCGGAAACTACATTTACCAGGAACCGATTAATTTCTATAATGCATTCCTTCTTCTCTTTTCCGTCTTCTTTTCTTTTCAAACCTCTGTAATTATAAACGATATAAACGATATGAGAACAGACCATTTCTCAAATAAAAATAGTTTCTTAAACCCCGGTACTTTTCCGATAGAATACTACCAATTTTTAAGTGTATTTTTCCTTATGATTTCTTTACTTTCCGCTTTAGTTATAAATTACAGAATATTTCTTATAGTTTTATTCGGCCATATACTTCATTTCTCTTATTCTTCAAAACCTCTTAGATTGAAACGCTTATTTCCAATATCTATATTCTTACTTTCATTGGCTGCTCTACTAACTGCAATCTCAGGATATGCCCTTTTCAACTCATACAAACCTTTCATTTCCTTCCCGATAAAAACTGCCATGCTTATCTTTATCCCTCTATTTCTTTCGTTAAGCTTCCGGGATTTGCACGATTTAGAAGGTGATAAAAAAACCGATATAACGACTTTATTCACAATATTCGGCATAAAGAAAGGAAGGCACATAAATGCCTATTTAATACTTCTTAGTTATCTTCTTGTACCTATAATTTTAGGATTTTATCCCTTATTTATAGCCACTATACCTCTTGGAATTGCAAGTTTTTACGCTTGTCTTAAAAAACCATTTAATGAAAAAATAATATTTTATATATATTTTATAATGATAGCAATTTTAGGAGTATTTTTACATACAAAAACGGAAATTTTCCTCAGCTCAATCTTTTAATTTTATATTTTTTCTGCCATTCCAATTTTCACATTTGGCGACTTTACAGTATTACAAAAAACTTATTGACATTCCAGGTAAATACATTACTCTGTATATTGAGATAAAAATGGCAAAAATCACTGAAAAAGATATAGAAAAGAAACTCATAGAAGCGATAAAGAAGGCTGAAACAGAGCTTCCAAAGGACGTTTTAAGGGCTTTGAAAAAAGCAGCAACCAAAGAAAAAGGGCTTGCCAAAATACAACTGGAAACAATCCTAAAAAACATAAAAATCGCTTCAAAAGAAGGTATTCCAATGTGTCAGGATACAGGTATAATGACATTTTATATAGAAGCAGGCACCGAATTCAAATACCTTTCCGCCTTAAAAAAAATAATAAATAACGCGGTTAAAAAAGCAACAAAAGAAATTCCTCTCCGCCCAAATACCGTTAATCCTTTTACAGGTAAAAATTCCGGGGATAATACAGGTATGCATATTCCTTATATAATTTGGGATATGGTAAAAGGTAGCGAATGCACGATTTACATACTACCAAAGGGAGGCGGGTCGGAAAATATGAGCGCTTTATGGATGTTAAATCCCAACGAGGGTTTTGTTAAAGCAAAAAAACTTATAGTAGAACATATCATAAACGCCGGAGGAAAACCCTGTCCTCCAACCATCGCGGGAATCGGTATCGGCGGCGGCGCCGATATATGCTTGAGTCTCGCGAAAAAAGCTCTCCTGCGTAAAGTCGGAGTAAGGCATAAAGAAAAACAGATAGCAAAAATGGAAAAAGAATTAACCGAACTGATAAACAAAACGGGGGTTGGCCCTATGGGAATGGGAGGTAGCACTACGGTTCTGGATGTACATATTGAATACGCGCATCGTCATCCCGCTTCTTTCCCGGTAGGTTTGGTTTTACAATGTTGGGCAGACAGAAGAAAAACAATTAAATTTACTAAAAATGGTTCCATAAAAATTTTATAATGAAAAAACTGCACTTGAGAACACCACTCTCAACAAAAGACATAAAAAAATTATCAGTCGGCGACAATGTTTACCTAACGGGAAAATTATTCACAGCACGGGACGAAACACACAAGAAAATGCTCGAGTTAAAAAAGAAAGGTAAGAAAGTACCTTTTAATCCAAAAGAAATGGCGCTTTTTCATTGCGGTCCCATCGTCAAAAAAGAAAAAAATAGATGGATAATAGTATCCGCGGGTCCAACTACTTCAAGTAGAATGGAAGATTTTGAAAATGAATTTTTATCACAATTCGGAGTAAAGATGATTATCGGTAAAGGAGGAATGGGAGGAAAAACACTAAAAGCTCTTAAAAAAACGGGGGCAGTATATACCCATTTTACAGGGGGCGCCGGTGCGCTCGCGGCAAAATCCATAAAAGAAGTTGAAAATGTATATTTCCTTGAAGAGCTCGGAATACCAGAAGCCGCCTGGATACTAAAAGTCGAAAATTTCGGACCCCTTATTGTAACGATGGATGCGAAAGGAAATAGTTTTTATGAAAAAAAGAAAAAAACATAAACCACAGAGAACACTGAGAATTTAATTGTTTAAAAAAAACACAGAGTACACAGAGAAAAACAAAAAAGGAACAGTCAATGGCTGAGAACAAAAAACATGACATAGAAAAATTAATAAAGAAAGCCGAAGAGCCTCAAAAGATATCCCCGAAATGGCATGAATATTACCGGGGCAAAATTGAAAGTTCTATAAAGTGCTCAGTAACAAGCACGGATGATTTCAGTATATGGTATACACCGGGTGTCGCGGAACCATGCAGAATGATAAATAAAGACCCCTCACTTGCTTACAAATTCACGAATAAATGGAATAATGTCGCGATTATATCAGATGGTTCTAGAGTTCTTGGGCTGGGTGACATAGGTCCACTTGCCAGCCTGCCGGTTATGGAAGGGAAAAGCCTTTTATTCAAATACCTCGGAGGAGTAAGCGCATTTCCAGTCGTTCTCGACACAAAAGACCCTGAGAAATTCATTGAAACGGTCAAAATAATCGCTCCCGGTTTTGGCGGAATAAACCTCGAAGATATAGAAAATCCGAAATGTTTTTACATTCTGGATCGACTCAGAGAAGAACTAGACATTCCGGTCTGGCATGATGACCAGCAGGGAACAGCATCTATAGAACTTGCCGGAATCATTAACGCGCTAAAACTCATAGGAAAAGACTTAAATAAAGCAAAATTTTCTATTATAGGTGCGGGCGCCGCGAATGTTGCACTCTGCAGGATATTATTCAAAGCCGGAGCAACCGAAAAAAATATTGTAGTTTCCGACAGTAAGGGAATCCTTCATAGAAACCGGGAAGACCTCGAAAAAAACAAAGAATATAACCCCTATAAATGGGAACTAGCTTGCAAGACAAACGGAGAAGAAAAAAAAGGAAACGCAGGGGAAGCAATTAAAGGCACGGACGTTATGGTCGCGGCCTCGAAACCGGTTCCGGGAACAATAAAGAAAGAATGGATTTCCGGAATGAATGAAGACGCAATCGTTTTTGCCGTGGCAAATCCGGTTCCCGAAATCTGGCCATGGGAAGCAAAAGAAGCAGGCGCAAGAATAGTCGGAACGGGACGCTCTGATTTTGAAAACCAGATAAATAATTCTCTCGGTTTCCCCGGCATATTCAGAGGAACACTCGATGTAAACGCGAAAACCATAACGGACGAAATGACAATAGCGGCAGCTTATTCGGTGGCGAAAACAGCTGCAGAAAAAGGTCTCAGAGAAAACTATATAGTCCCATTGATGGACGAATGGGAAGTTTTTATAAACGAAGCAGTCGCCGTCGGGCTTAAAGCAATAGAACAGGGAATAGCAAGAACACCTTTAAGTGAAAACGAATTGCGAAAAAGTGCTGAAGAATTAATAAGCAATTCAAGAAAACAAACAGAACTTCAAATTAAAGAAGGATTGATAAAAAAACCACCTGCTTAGTTCCTCCGGATCGGTTATTAGTTAATTAGTTGATTAGTAACAAAAAAGAGCGCCCCGTCCGGGGCGCTCTTTTTCTAATTCCGCATTAAAAGATTACTTCATTCAACTAGTAGAACCTTATCTGTTTTAGTAAACTCTTTCCCGTTTGCTTGCATTCTTACGAAATACACTCCCGCAGGTATACCTTTTATATTTATTTTCTCTGAATAAAAACCCGCTTGTTCTTCTTTTGAAATCTCTTTTACGACTTTTCCCATTACATCATATACGCTAAATATGACATTAGCCTTATCAGGAAGAGTATATTTGATTTCAAAGCGACTATCTGTTGTTATTCTCTCTACATTCATTGAATAAGTTTTGGGTAATTCATCGGAAGGAACACCTAAAACAATAACAACAGTAAATACCGCGTCGCTTTCGTCGGTAGGGTCTCCGTCCGTATCACTCACGCTTACGAGACAATTACTCGAAGGAACATTCGGTATCGTCCAGGAATAGGAACCGTCATCCGGCGTACTTGCTATTTCTTCGTTCCATGAACTGCCATTGTTTGTTGAATATTCGATTTTAACAGTACCGCTGGTACCACCAGACGTCCAGGTAATATTATACAAACTATCAATATTCCATTCCTCTCCACCGTTGGGAGAAATCACTGTGATATATGGAGTTATTGCAAAAAGTGAATCACTTGTATCTGACGGACTTCCGGATGTATCGCTCACCCGCACAAGACAACTATCTGAAGGAGCATCGGGAATCGTCCAGGAATAAGAACCGTCGTCTGGTGTACTGGTGATTTCTTCGGTCCATGAACTACCGTTGTCTGTCGAATATTCGATTTTAACATTACCGCTGGTACCACTGGATGTCCAGGTAATATCATATATGTCATCTACACGCCAATCTTCACCCCCATTCGGAGAGGTCACTGTGATAGATGAAATAACTTCCGGCAAGACTTTCACCAATTCAATACCGTAGTCCTCACCAAGATTTCTCGAATATTGTCTGTCTGTCCCATTGTTCCAGTGTTCGTGTACTCCAAGGCTTGGGAGTGGAGTTCCATCTCCTTCAGGGTCATAAACTATATCGTCCGGCCAGTTATCTGAATCGGCAGCCTGCTCTAAATAATCATCAGTCCCCTCCATCTGAACATAGGTAAGGTCACTACCAGGATGGTTCTCCTCAGTATATTCTGTTCTCAGAAAATCAAAACCTACCGATTCGATTGCCACATTATCCTGAGAGATGAATATCGATGAACTCCAGTCGTCGTCGAATGGGGCAATTTGCCATTTAGTAGGTTGATCTATCTCATAACCCGCCGACCACAGGGCATCCATTAAGAAGACTAAATTTTTCCCTCTGAATAATTCCCAACCCATAAGATCTACTGTGACTCTATATAATCCATAACCATATCTTGCGTTTTTCTCATCAGGATATCCATCGGGAACAACAAGCCCCATATGAAGGTGTTGAGCGTCGCCTCGTGTATGAGAACCAAAATGGTTTTTGGCAAACATTGTGACTCCCGCTCTCATATGTCCCTTTAAGGTCGGTACATTTATAAGATATTCGCAATCTTCAAAGATTTTATAAACGTGATCGTTGTAAATAGGATCCCCATCTGAAGCGTCATGCATGCTTCCGTCTCCTTCACGAAGGACCGCTCCGCTGTCAGAATAATAAATCATAGAATCGCCCACTTCGGCTATTTCTCTTCCTCCATAATCTCTATCATGATCCAGATAATGAATATCGGGATATTTTCCGTGCCAGAGGGTATAGTCATGATTATAGATATGTTTCATCGGATCACCAATATAGATATCAGTTTCCGCGACACCAACGCTATCTACTAAGTGCCTTAAAAGGGATAATATTAAGTGAGGAGATGTTTCCGATATACCATAGTTATAGGGTTCGAAGTTAGCGCCAATGGACCAGGCACTTGTTCTGTTAATCTTTATGAATATTATTTCGCCCGCTTCGTATCCGACATCACCTTTTCCTCTGTTTGAATTGTTATATCTGAAAAATACATCCCAGGCGTCGGCGATATCACTTTCCCCTGTAAATGCCCTGACGGCGGTATCGAGCATCGCGTCTATTACACTCTGATCGTTATTTTCATCAAGAAACCATCCATGTCCACTTAAATCGGGGTCGCAATCTTCATTTGTCGCGTCCGGGTCATGCACCCACACTACCCTTCCCGGGAAGGTACCCTGTTCTTCTCCCATGGGTTCGTTTGCTTCGAGCTCTCTTGTTTCATAAATCGGAATTTGCTGCGCGTAGGCGTATTTATTGGTATGTAATACTAAAAATGTCCCGGCTGCTACGCTTACTAAAAGAAGTATTATACCGAAAGAATATCTGGACTGACTTAATTTTTCCTTAGCTTTACGAAATGAGAAAAGCGAAGTAAATATTGCGATGATATACGCGAGAAAAGTCGTAGCGGTCGGTACCGCAACCTTCATACAGGGATATCTCAGCCTGCTTGGTTTTGTTCCCACTCTAATAATTACCCATAACAGGGAAAGAAGTCCTATAATAGGAAACAAGAATATCGATTTGGTTCCGCTGTATTTGCTTTTAGCTCTCTTGAAGTTGTGTTTTATATGTTTTAGTAAGAGGACTAAATTTTCTTTTGTTTTTCTGAACATTTTTTCTCTCCTTATTTATATGATTTTTGCTTGAATTGATATCTTTCTAAAACAACTCCTGTATCTATTCTATCAATGAAAGATAATAAGCAATCCGCTTTTCGCAAGTTTATTTTAATTATACAAACAAAAAAGGGATCAAGGATTCGAGGTTTCGAGAATCCTAGAAAAACAAAAACAAAAACTTTGTGTTCTTAGTATCTTTGCGTGAGATTATTTTTTGGTGTTGGGTGTTGGTTTTTTGAAAATACAAAAATATTTTTCCTCTGTGTTCTCAGTGTGTTCTTTTTTCTCTGTGCTCTCTGTGGTGAAATCCTTAAAGAAGTCCTTGCGGAAAAGTTAATTCCCTTTTATTGTTCGTTTATGGAAAACGAATTTAAACTTATATCGGATTATAAACCAACAGGAGACCAACCTCAGGCTATCGAAAACCTTATAAAAGGTATAGAAAAAGGGAGAAAGCATCAAACTCTCCTGGGTGTAACAGGTTCCGGCAAAACATTTACAATGGCAAATTTAATAGAGAAATTAAACATGCCGACCCTTATCATTTCACATAATAAAACTCTATCGGCGCAGTTATACGGTGAGTTTAAACAATTTTTTCCGGAAAACGCTGTAGAATACTTCGTATCATATTACGATTACTATCAACCGGAAGCTTATGTTCCGGAAAGTGATACATATATAGAAAAAGACGCGTCTATAAACGAAGAAATAGAGCGATTAAGAATGAAGGCTACGACTTCTCTTCTTGAACGAAAAGATGTAATAATTATCGCCTCTGTTTCCTGTATATACGGTCTCGGTTCCCCAACCGATTTCAGAAAACAATTAATAGAAATCTCACCGGGGATGCGAATATCAAGAGAAAATTTAATAAAAAAACTGGTTTCAAATCAATACAAGCGTAACGATATCGAGTTTGAACAGAAAAACTTTCGAGTAAGAGGAGATATAATCGATTTATTTCCATCTTACGAATTCAGGGGATACAGAATAGAATTTTTTGGAGATGAATTAGAAAGAATATCCGCTATAGACCCTATAAGCTCAAAAAGAATAGAAGAAATAAATAAACTTCATATATATCCCGCTCATCATTTTGTTTTACCTGAAGATAGAGTCTTAAATTCCATAGAAAGAATTGAAAAGGAAATGGAAGAAAGAGTTCAATATTTCTTGGATAATAAGAAATATATAGAGGCGCAAAGAATAGAAAGCAGAACAAGATATGATATTGAATTTTTAAGGGAAATCGGTTTTTGTTCGGGCATAGAAAATTATTCCAGATATTTATCTTTGAGGGAAGAAGGCGACCCTCCTTATACGCTTATAGACTATTTTCCGGATGATTTCCTCACCATTATAGACGAATCTCATAGGACAATCCCTCAAATAAGAGGGATGTACCACGGAGACAGATCTAGAAAAGAAACTCTTGTAGAATACGGATTCAGACTTCCTTCGGCTCTCGACAACAGGCCTCTCGATTTCGTGGAATTTCAACAAAAAACAGACAAAGTTATTTACACCTCCGCAACGCCACAGGATTGGGAAATAGACAAATCAAAAGGAAAAATCGTAGAACAGTTGATTCGACCAACAGGGATTATCGATCCCCCAATCGAGATAAGAAAAACAGGAAATCAAATCGATGACCTTATAGAAGAAATACGAAAAGAAGTCGAAAAAGGGCATCGGATACTCGTCACTACACTAACAAAAAAAATGTCGGAAGAACTTACAGAATACTTAATCGATGTTGGGTTAAGAGTAAAGTATTTACATTCAGAAATAGACGCCCCAAAGAGAATGGAACTACTTAGAGGCCTGCGTCTGGGTGACTTTGATGTCCTGGTAGGAATAAATCTCCTAAGAGAAGGTCTCGACTTGCCGGAAGTCACGTTAGTTGCAATTCTCGACGCAGATAAAGCGGGTTTTCTACGTTCAGAAACCTCTATAATACAAACAGCAGGAAGAGCTGCACGTAATATCAACAGTAGAGTTATACTCTATGCGGAAGGAGAGACAATTGCGATTAAAAATGCTTTAAAAGAAATACATAGAAGAAGAAATATTCAGCTTGAATATAATAAAAAACACAATATTATACCTGAAAGTATAAAAAAAACACGCGAGCAGATAATGTTGACAACAGCAGTTGCCGGAGAGAAGAAGAAAGACAGTGAAATAATGATTGATTTAGAAATACCCGAAGAATTTTCTTCGGAAATAGAAAGAATAGAAATGATAGAAAAGCTAAAGGAAGAGATGCAACAAAGCGCCGAGAAATTGGAATTCGAAAGAGCGGCAAAAATAAGGGATGAAATCAGGAGGATAATCCGTGACCAAATTAAAGAAAGAAAAAGTTCTTCCGTTAATAAAAAAAGCTCTAGCGGAAGATATAGGCAAAGCTGATTTAACAACACAGCATATTGTACCAAAAACACACACTTCATCAGGCATAATTAAGACAAAAGAAAAAGCAGTCCTCTCTGGCTTAGAAATAGTCGGGTGGATATTTAAAGAGTTAGGCAAGATCAAAACAGAGATTCTCGCAAGCGAAGGGGTGTGGTTAAGCCCTCAGGAAATAATACACGTTCAGGGAAATACGCGAGCGATAATGACGGGAGAAAGAGTCGCTTTAAATTTTATCCAAAGATTAAGCGGAATAT
>Ga0315554_1002583_pt1 | contig 10365 bp, 13 predicted proteins | sample SalMarSW160370MG_FD_202114 | JGI IMG/M metagenome (GOLD analysis project Ga0315554, IMG submission 202114) | Salt marsh sediment microbial communities from the Plum Island Ecosystem LTER, Massachusetts, United States - Salt Marsh Sediment SW1603-70 ... | reverse complement strand
ACGGATGCTCTTGGGGTCTACGTCCGGTACGCCTTCGATACGTTGGAGGTCGAACGGCTGCAATCGTCGGTTTTCGGCTGGAACCCGGCTTCAGCGCGGGTGCTGGAGAAATGCGGCTTCCGTCTGGAGGGTCGCCGCCGCGGCGCCGTACGCAAGTTCGGCGAGGTCACCGACGAGTTGCTCTATGGACTGCTGCGGTCCGATCTGGAGGAAGGCGAGAAGGTCAGCGCCTGAGGCCGTGAGGCCGACCGATGCCCCTACGCCAGGCCGAGGGCCACCGTCAGCGCCCGGTCCAGTTCGGCCAGCTTCGCCGGTCCCAACGCCCCTCGACGCTGGGTGAGCACCCGCTTCGGCAGGGTGAACAGGTTGTCGCAATTGGCGGCGCTCGACCTGTCGAGTCCTTCGTCTGCGCTCACCTCGACCTCAGCCACGTGGCCGTGAAACGGACTCGTCACCAGCACGCAGACCACCGATGACAGGAGAGGTATCGCCGAATCGCGAGTGGCGATGACCACTGGATGCGGCCCGACCCCCGGGATCTCGGCATCCCAGACCTCACCTCTGGAGATCAGCGCCCGGTGTCTGCCAGGCATGCGGCAACCGAGAACGCGGCGATCTTTTCGAGGAGCTCCTGGCCGGCGGGGTCGGATTCGGCGTAACGCCGCCGATACGACTCGACAATGGCATCTTCCGCATGCCGGTCAAGCCACTCCGACACGGCGCGGGCGACGACCGCGCCTCTGGTAGGTGCCATGCCGGCGTCGACGGCTCGATCCAGCGCTTCGACTGCTGACTCGTCGAGTCTGGCGGTCACGGGGATGCTCATGCCGCCAGGATACCAAAGCGTGTACGAAATGTATACACCCGTGCGGCGACCGAGCCGCTGGGGGCCTCAGGAGGTGTCCTCGCCGGTGTCGGTCATCCGTCTCATCACGAAGTGCGTGACCGTGTAGCCGAGTACAACGCCGGCTCCGTTGGCCACCATGTCCCACACGTCGAAGTAGCGTCCTGGGACGAGGATCTGCAGCAGCTCCAGGACCATGCCGAGCACAAACAGCCCCAAGCCGGCGCCGAGCCGTGTGAGCCGGCGAGGGAAGGCGAGAACGACCGCAACCGCCAACGCCAGGTAGGCGGCGCCGTGTTGGATCTTGTCTGAGACGCTGATCTCGGGCAGCTCCTCGCTGGGAATGAGCGAGAGGACCGAGACGGCGACCACGCCGAGGAGGAGAGCGACGCGGGCCGTGAGCAAGAGGCGGCGCCGAGTTGTTGCCTGGGCCGGGACCATGTGCCCTCTCCGGGATCTTCGAGCACGCTAGCGCCGTTCCGGTGATGTCCACTCTGCGCGGCGAAGACGGATGCGGCGGGGGCGGTGGGGTTGTCTTGGACGGAGCGGGGGGAGTTGGACTCGGTTTCGGATCCGTTGACGGGGTTGACGTTGTCGTATGCGTGGGATGCGGTTTCTGAGCTGACTTCTGTGGATTACGGATCGGGTGCTGGGTCAGCCACCCGTTCGTTGGCCTATGACGGCTTAGGGAGGCTGACCAGTGATGTGCTGCGTGACGGGTCGGGGGTGGTGACGGCGCAGCACACCTACGGCTACGACGATGACGGGAATCTGACGCTGCAGGGTGTGGGGTTGCCGGGTAATCCGCAGAGTGGTGTGCACACGTACTCGTATGATCGGTCGGGTCGGATTATCTCGTGGACCATGCCGGATTTGAGTGTTGTGGAGTACGAGTGGGATGCGTCGGGTAACCGTACTGGTGTCGGGTCGGATGTCTATGTGTATGACGAGCGGAATCGTCTGGTTTCGGGCCCGGAGGGTGCCTACTCCTATTCGGCGAGGGGCACGCTGGAGTCGGTTGCGGGTGTTGGCTACACGTTTGATGCTTTGGGTCGGTTGGTGGATTATGACGGGCAGGCGGCTTTCAGCTATGACGCTTTGGACCGTATCGCTCAGGCGGGGGCCACGGTGTTCCAGTATGCGGGGTTGGGTGTTGACCCGGTTGATGACGGGTCGTTTGTGTATTCGCGGTTGCCGGGTGGTGGGGTGGTTGCGCAGTCTGACGGTGTGTCTTCGTTGCTGCATGGGGTGAATCCTCACGGCGATCTGACCTATCTGTTCGATTCGGCTGGTGTGGTGTCGGATACCAGGGTGTTTGACCCGTTTGGTGAGATTGCCGGCGAGTCGGGGTCTACGGGTCCAACACTGGGGTTTCAGTCTGATTACACCGATCCGGTGTCGGGTGAGGTGTGGATGGGGGTTCGCTGGTATTCGGGTGCTGATGGGGTGTTTCGGAGCCGGGATTCGGTGTTTGGGGTGTTGGGGGCGCCGGTTTCGTTGAATCGTTATGGCTATGGGTGGGGTGACCCGTTGGGGTGGGTGGATCCGGTAGGTCGTTCTGCGGTGTCGATCAGCGATGCACTGGGGTATGTGTCTGGTTCTGGCCTCGCTGGTGCTGCGGCGGAGCAGCCGGGTTATCGGGCGGTGCGTCATGTTGGTGGTGTGGGTCGGGTGCCGGCGACATTGTTGTTGGGGGAGAGGGGTGAGGGTGATTGGGTTAATTGGGGCCGCTCGGAGTTGGGGTTGCGGTGTTCTTCGGTGCTGGCGCAGGACTTGTTTGATGCGCTGAATCGGCCGGATTCTGAGCCTGACGGGACTCTGAACGGGGTGCCGTTGCCTGATGACTGGGACCGGATGGACAACGAGGCGCGTGAGGAGTGGATCCGCGACACGATTGGGGCGCATGATCCAGGTTTGATTGCGGGTTGGGGTCAGGATCTGCGGGGGGCGGCTGAGGCGGTGACCTGGGAGTCGGTGCTGGATGCGATAAGCCTGATCCCGGTGGTGGGTGACATTGTTGATGGGATACGTGCGGTAGTCGAGTTGTGCCACGGGAATCTGGGTGAAGCGGGGTTGATGGCCGCCGGGTTGCTGCCTTTGTTTTGGAGTAGCGGGGGGGCCCATGCGTTGCGTAACAGCATCGAAGAGATCGTCCAAGGTGGCCTGCGCCGCGCCGACGATGTAGCCGACCTAGGCAGAACCGGCCGGCGAGGTGTCCGGGCCGGTGAGCAAGCACTCGAAACCGCCACCCGCCTCGACGAAACCACAGATGTGGCCAGGGGCGCGAACCGTATAGATGAGGGGGTAGGCGGAGCCCGGTCGCACTCGCGGGTGGCATCACCCTGCTTGCCTCCCACCGCTTCTCGACCGTGCGTATGGCCGATCGCATCATCGTGGTCGCCGACGGCCCGGGTGCTGGAGCACGGCAGCCACGACCAGCCGGTGGCCAACGTCGGCCTCTACGCCGAGCTGTACGAGCTGCAGGCTGCCGGCTGCCATTAGAGACGGCGAGCCGGGGCTCCGGTTCGCACCGTGGTGACCACGTGATCAGCGAGGGACCAGGCGGATCTTTGCCAGCAGACGCCAGCCGTGCCGGGTGAAAGTGACGAGGAGTCCCATCTGCCCGAGCGTCTCGAGTATCTCCTCGATGAACTGCTGGTTGCGCTGGACGATCTCTCCCCGGGCCGATAGGTCGGCAACGTCGATCAGAGTCGACGCTAGGGCGGTCACCACCCCCGCCACGAGCCAGATCCTCGTGGCCGGATCCCCGTCGAAGTAGAGGAACAGGCGGTAGGCCACGAAGATGCCGCCGGCGGCGACCAGCAGGATGGGGATCTCACCAATGCCGATGCCGGGGATGCCGGCCGTCGTGCCCGCAGGTGCAGGCGCTGCCTCGTGCAGGTGCACGCGGATCTGGAAACGCTCGTCGAGGGAAAAAAGCACGAAGGTGCCGGAAAGCAGGAGCCACACGAGGCGCTGCTCTTTTGCCAGCCGGACTCCGCTGATGGGAACTCGGCAAAGAAGGGCGAGCAGAAGGCAACACACCGCGATGAGGATGAGCTGCACGCTGCTGAACCAGGTGAGCGGGGACAGCTCGTAGGTGATGCGCTGCCACCAGTTGGGCCAGTTCCAGAGGACGAGCAAAAGAATGCAGCCGACGTTGACGCCAACGATCGATGCCGTGGTCACGGTGCGGCCGCGAGCGGCATTGAGGGTCAGGCCGACGGCCTCACTCTCTCCCGGACTGCGCGGCGTCGAGTTGTCCATTCCGGGGAAGCATAGGGCGGGTTGCCCGGGGGTCCTCCCCGGCGTGCAAGGGGCCGATCGGAGACGACCCGCCGGTCGTCCGTCCCGACCGTGCTACTCCGCGGTGGCGCGCAGCATCCAGGCCGTCTTCTCGTGGGTCTCGATGCGCACCGTGGCCAGATCGACGGTGGCGACGTCACCGGCGGGCTCGGCGATCTTGACCACGTCGCGGGCGGTGCGAGCGGTGGCCTCGTGTCCGGTGGCCAGGCGGCGCACCATCTCCATGGCCTCGGGAATACCCTCTTCCTCGGCCATGGAGCCCAGCTTGGAGTACTCGGCGAAGCTGCCCGGGGCCGGATAACCGAGGGCTCGGATGCGCTCGGCGATGGCGTCCACGGCGTCGCGCAGCTCCATGTACTGCTCCTCGAACATGAGGTGCAGGGAGCGAAACATGGGTCCGGTCACGTTCCAGTGATAGTTCTGCGTCTTCAGGTACAGCGTGTAGGAGTCGGCGAGCAGGCGGGACAGCTCCTTCGAGATCGCTTCGCGGGCTTTCGCATCGATTCCGATATCGACTTCCACCGTTCTTCCTCCCGGTCTCGGCTTCGTATCAGCGTCGAGTATGGCATCAGGCGCGTTCTTGTACGGGGTGACAGGCGCAGAGAGGGAGTGCGGCTAGCCGAACTGCACGCCGATGCCGCGGCGGCGCATCGACGTCCGGAAGAAGAGCACCGAGGCCAGCAGGGCAAGGCCCTTGACGGCGATGCTCACCGCCGAGCGGGTGAGCACGTACGTCTGCCCGGATTCGTGGAGCAGCATCCACATGCCGAGAAGGCTGTTGAGCACGAAGGCCGCTCCCCACAGCATCGTGATCCTGGTGAACACCCGGCGCATGACCGGCTGCTGGCGGAGATCGCCGAGGGGAACGAAGTCCCCGGCCAGGCGCGCCGCCATCGGCTCGCGGGTGGCGCCCGAAGCCAGGAAGATGAGGCCCAAGGCCGCCTCGCCGAGGACCGGCTGCACAAAGTAGAGGCTGAGGCTGCCGGAGAGGCCGGCGACGATCGTCCTTCCCGAGAGGGTCAGGGCGGCGAGTACCAGCAGGCCGCCGACCCGCTGCCCAAACAGGTGGCGCCTGGCGATGCTGCCGTACGCCCAGGCCAGTGCAGCGGCGAGGCCACCCCAGAAGCCGGCAAAGGTGAGGCCGACGTAGAGGATGATCGTGGGAACGACGATGCCCTCCAGGATTCCGGGCATGGAGTGGCGGGCGATGCCGCGCAGACCCGGAAGCACGATGGGTGGGTCGAGGGCAGGTGCAGTTGGTTCGGCGAAGGTAATGGCGGTCATCCAGGCGTCCCGGGCGGCGACAGCAGATGGTTGGTCATCGGGATCGCGGAGCCTTTCCTTGAATGCGAGGTTTGCTGGCCGGGCCGCACGCTAGCGGCATGGGGGAGTATCGATAATCACCGAGACACCAGGCCGGCGTCGCCGCTACCCTCGCCGGCGATGCGCCTCGTCATCGCACGCTGCGAGGTCGACTACTCCGGCCGCCTGTCCGCCCATCTGCCCATGGCGACTCGCCTGATAATGGTGAAGGCGGACGGGTGCATCGCGGTGCACGCCGACGGAGGCGCCTACAAGCCGCTCAACTGGATGAACGCCCCCAACCACGTCGAGGAAACCGACGACGAGTGGCGGGTCACCAATCCCGCCGGGGAGACGCTCGTCATCCGGATCGAGGAGATCCTCGCCGACGTGAATCACGAGCTGGGCATCGACCCGGGGCTCTCCAAAGACGGCGTGGAGGCGAACCTTCAGGAGCTGCTGGCCGAGAGCCCGAGCGCTCTGGAGGAGGGTCTCAGCGTGCTGCGCCGCGAGTACCCCACCGACATCGGCTCGATCGACCTGCTGTGCCGGGACGCCGACGGCCAGGTGGTTGCCGTTGAGGTGAAGAGGCGGGGAGAGATCGACGGGGTGGAGCAGCTGGCCCGATACCTGGAGCGCCTCAACCGGGATCCGGCCCTGGCGCCGGTAAGGGGGATCCTGGCCGCCCAGTCGATCAAGCCGCAGGCGCGGACGCTGGCCGCCGACCGCGGCATCACTTGTGTCGAGATCGATTACGACGAGCTGCGAGGTGCCGAGGGCAACGTGCTGCGCCTCTTCTGAGGCTCAGTTCCCCATCTCCTCGAGCTGTTGTTCGAGATCGGCCTCGCGGCTGTTGAGCTGGTCGGCGACGTCTTCGGCCTGGTCGAGGACGGCGCCCGGGGTCGAAGGCACGTCGTCCGGAAGCGTCGTGTTGCTTTGCCCCGGGGAGTTAGACGAAACGCAGCCGGCCAGGGCCAAGACGGCGACAGCCGCAGCGAGGGCGCGTCGTATCCGCATGGGGTTCTCATCGGCGCTGCTGTGGCCCGACCTGAGCTAGAGAAGGCTCTCCAGGTCGAACGAGCAGGAGGGATGCCGCAGCTTGGCGAGGGCTCGGCCTTCGATCTGGCGGATCCGCTCCCGGGTCAGATCGAAAGACTTGCCCACGTCGGAGAGCGTGCGGGGATTGCTGCCGTCCAGCCCGTACCGCAGCACGATGACGGCGTGTTCGCGGGGATCCAGCAGGCACATGGCCTGCTCCAGGTGGCGGCGTGCCGATTCCTCGGCGGCCCGGGCGAACGGATCGGCGGCCGTGTCGTCCTCGACGAAATCGGCGAGCTCGGCGTCACCGTCGGAGCCGACGGGCCGGTCGAGGGAGACGGTGTCGCCGGGGGCTTCCAGAGCAATCTGCACTCGTTCCTCGTCGAGGCCGCTCGCCTCGGCGATCTCGTCGATGGTCGGGGGCCGCCGCAGCCGCTCGCCGAGGCTCAGAGCGGTCTCCTGGACGGTGCGGACCACGTCCACCATGTGCACGGGCAGGCGGATGGTGCGGCCTTGATTGCCCAGGCCGCGGGTGATGGCCTGCCGGATCCACCAAGTGGCGTATGTGGAGAACTTGAAGCCCTTGCGCCAGTCGAATTTCTCCACGGCGCGAATCAGGCCGAGATTGCCCTCCTGGACGAGGTCGAGCAGATCGAGTCCGCGGCCGGTGTAGCGCTTGGCGATGGAGATGACCAGGCGAAGGTTGGAGCGGATGAACTCCGCCTTGGCCTCATCGGACCCGTGGATGTCGCGGTAGAGCAGGGCGCGTTCGGAGGGGTCGAGGTTGGGCTCCGTCTCCAGGCGGGCCTGCGCCTTCCGCCCTCTCTCCATGGCCCGGGCTAGACGCACCTCATCGTCGGCGGTGAGAAGGTCGTGCTCGGCCACGGACTCCAAATACATGCCGACGCCGTCGGACAGCCCCGGCAACTCACGGACCCGTTTGGCCACGCGGGCTGTACCCCCTTCGCAACCGGAGGGCAACGGTATCACGACGCATAGTGCTGCCGCAAAGGGACCTGTGGATTTCTGAGCCCGCGACCAGGGCTGCGTTCCCCCACGTCAGGGGCGCATTCGCCGTCCTTCGCCGGCCGTGGGCGCAGGTTGTCCACAGGCAGCGGAGGGTGGTCGCAGGGTCTAGGGTGGTCGGGCTGTGGAGACGCTCGATCGGCTTCGGGATCGCATCGTGGGATGCCGACAGTGCCCTCGCCTCGTCGCCTGGCGGGAGGAGGTGGCCCGCACCCGCCGGGCCGCTTTCCGGGACCAAGAGTATTGGGGCCGCCCCGTGCCCGGATTCGGCGATCCGGAGGCGAGGCTGCTGGTGCTGGGACTGGCTCCCGCGGCGCACGGTGGCAACCGGACCGGGCGCATGTTCACCGGCGATCGGTCGGGCGATTGGCTCTACCGGGCGCTGTACCGCGCCGGGTTCGCCTCGCAGCCGACGTCGGACCACCGAGGCGATGGGCTGGTGCTGGAAGGCGCCTTCGTCACCGCTCCGGTGCGCTGTGCCCCTCCGGCCAACAAACCCACCGCCGAGGAAAGGGACGCCTGCCGGCCCTGGCTGGTCCAGGAGTACCGCCTTCTCCCCTCGGTGGAGGCGATCGTCTGTCTGGGTGGGCTGGCCTACACGGAGGCGATGCGCCTTCTCGAAGCGAGCGGTGTGCCGGCGCCGCGGCCCCGCCCTCGTTTCGCTCACGGGCTCGAGGTGGGCACGGCCGGCCCCACGGTGCTCTGCTCGTACCATCCCAGCCAGCAGAACACCTTCACCGGCCGCCTCACCGAGCCCATGTTCGACGCCGTGTTCGGCCGGGCCCGGGCCCTCTTGGGATAGACGGCCCTCAGGCAATAGAGTTCGAGCGTTCCCGAGGAGACCGGTGCTTCCGCTGAACGAGGAGACTTTCCAGGGCATTGCCGCCTCGCTTCCCGCCTGGGCGAAGACGCTCGCCGAGGGAGGCTTCGAGGCATTCGACACGCTGCCTATGCCCAGCCCCAAGGAAGAGAACTGGCGCTACGTCGAAATCGCCGTCGACCTGGACGCCGTCGGCCTGCCCGAGAGCCCGGGTGATGCCATGCCGAAGGACCGCCGGGTGCTCGACGCCCTCGGGTCCCTGGCCGGCCATGCGGTCAACGTGGACGGCGCCACGGTGTCCGTCGACGGCAGCGAGGGCGCCGTGTTCACCTCGCTGGCAGAGGCCGTCGCCGCAAACGGCGAGGCGTTGCGCGGTGTGTACCGCTCGGGCCCGCCAGCCGACCTCGATCGTTTCTCGGCGGCGCATCACGCCTTTGGCCGCGACGGCGTCTACGTGCACCTGCCGCTGCGCAATGTGGTGGAGAGGCCATATCTGGTCGAGTTCCAGGTGGTGAGTCCGGGCATCGTCGCCCTGCCCCGGCTCACCGTGCTCGCCGAGGACGGAGCCGAGGGATCGGTGGTGCTGCACTGCCGCTCGCCTCACGGCCTGGCGGCCGTCGCCATCCCACAGATCGAGGTAGTCACCGGCGACGACGTGCGCCTCGACCTCACCATCGTCCAGGAGTGGGGCGACGCCACCTACGCGGTCACCCAGCAGCGCATGGTGAGCGGCCGGGATGCCGGTTTGGGTTTCACCGAGGCCGGCATCGGGGGCTGCAACGCCCGCCTGCACCTCAGCATCGACCTCGAAGGCCAGGGGAGCGACGTCCGGGTGCTCGGCCTCTACTTCGGCGACCGCAACCAGACCCTCGACTACCGGTACTTCATGAACCATCGCGCCCCCAACACCACGTCCGACATGTACCTGAAAGGCGCGGTCGGTGATACCGCCCGATCGGTGTTCACCGGCCTAATCCGGATCGATCCCGAGGCGCAGAAGAGCGACGCCCTTCAGACGAACCGCAACCTGGTGCTGTCCGAGGGCGCCGAAGCGCACTCCGTGCCCAATCTGGAGATCCTGGCCAACGATGTGCGCTGCGGGCACGGCTCGGCGGTGGGCCCGCTGGACGACGAGCAGCGGCACTACCTGATGAGCCGGGGCTTGGACCGGACCCGGGCCGACCGGCTCCAGGTGAAGGGGTTCTTCGAGGACGTGCTCGTCCGCTATCCCCGGGCCGAGCTGGAGCCTCCGCTTCGTGAGGCGGTGATGGCCAAGTACGACGGCATCGTGGAGCGGGGGTCCTGATGAAACGCATCCGGGTAGCCGCGCTGGACGACCTGGTCGAGGGCCGGGGCCAGCGCGTCGATGTAGCGGACCGCCGCATCGCCTTGTTTCGCGTCGGAGAGGAGGTGTTCGCCTTGGCCGACACCTGCAGTCACGCCGAAGCGTCCCTTTCCGAAGGCGAGGTGTTCGACGACGTCGTGGAGTGCCCCCTGCACGGGGCGGCCTTCGATCTGCGCACCGGCGAGGTGCTCACGCTTCCGGCTACCAAGCCGGTGGCCGCCTACACCGTCGAGGTGGAGGATGGAGAGGTGAACCTGCTGCTGCCGGGGGAGGAGGCGCCGTGAGCAAGGCGGCTTTGCGCATCTCCGGCGTTGAGGCTCGGCTGGGCGAGCTGCACATCCTCAAGGGCATCGACCTCGAGGTGCCCTTCGGGGAGGTGCACGCCCTCATGGGACCCAACGGGTCGGGCAAGTCGACGCTGTGCCACGTGTTGATGGGCAAACCCGGGTACACGGCCTCGGGGTCGGCGCTCGTAGCCGGGACCGAGGTTCTGGGCGAGCCGGTGACGGCACGGGCCCGGGCGGGTCTTTTTGAGGCGTTCCAGTACCCGGTGGAGATACCGGGAGTCAGCCTGCGTGAGCTGCTGGCAGAGGTCGACGAAGCCGTGGGCGGCGGCAAGGCTTTCCGGAAGCGGGTGGAGGCGTCCGCACACGACCTGGAGCTGGAGGCCTTCTTGGATCGTCC
>Ga0315554_1002580_pt1 | contig 10369 bp, 8 predicted proteins | sample SalMarSW160370MG_FD_202114 | JGI IMG/M metagenome (GOLD analysis project Ga0315554, IMG submission 202114) | Salt marsh sediment microbial communities from the Plum Island Ecosystem LTER, Massachusetts, United States - Salt Marsh Sediment SW1603-70 ... | reverse complement strand
GCACTGAAGATCGTACTTATCGATGTCGGCGAGATTCAGCAGGGATACAATCTGCGTTGGGACGAAGTGAGCGTCCGTAATCTGTTCCTCTGCGATAGTGTTCAGTACGTCTGGCAGAGAATAGGATTTGGGCATAATGACATTGCACCCGCCCCTCAAGAAAAAGGGCCAGATGTGGCTATCTCCACCAATGTGGAACATCGGCAGAACATCGATGTGCCGATCGCCACATTCCACCCCGATGTAGAACGCCTTGTTACGGACGTTTTCCATCTTCTGTCTATGTGTGTAGATAGCCCCACGCGGCATCCCAGTCGTCCCGCTCGTGTAGAAAATGGTGAGAGGATCATCCTCCCCGACCCTGGATTCCGGCTCTTCGGCTGACTGAGCCCTCACAAACTCCGCATACGATTCGATTGGCCCCTCCGAACCTGCAAAGGAGAGCACAACTTCGATGCTGGGAAGTTGTTTACGGCGGCCCTCAATCGTTCCCACCAGTTCCGGCCCGATGAACAACACCCTTGGTTCAGAGTTTTTGATCACTTGAATTAGCTCTTCGGCATTCAGACGGGGGTTGTAATGAGCGAGGACAAAGCCCCCCTTCATTGCCGCGCCAAATACCTCGGTATATTCGAGTTGATTCCATGAAAGGATTCCAATGACATCGCCCTTTTGAACATTCAGGGCTTGAAGAGCATGGACCAGCCTATTGACCCTCCGATTGAATTGGCCAAAAGTTACTCTTTCAGAACCGTATACGAAAGCCTCTTCCTCAGGATAGAGAATGGCATTTCGATAGATCATGTCCGCAAAGGTCCCCAACGGATAGCGACTCAATTCCCGTAACAAGTATTTCTTTTTCATCTGATCCACGGCATATTCTGAACGCTTGAATCTTTGCGTTCGCACTCGGTTAGAAGGGCTCGAGATGCTGAACCATCAATACTGGGTTCGCAAGGTCGGCGGTGCCTTGACCTCTCCATGCAGAACCTCATCTTGAGATTGGCACCTGAAAGAAGGTGGTCGATTGTACCGTGAGCACCCGGATGCCTCTCAATGGCAACGGCTTGGAATTCCTCTTCTCCTAGCAATCCTTCCAGGTGCTTTCGAGCATAGCAATCAAAGTCCTTTCTACGGCTGAGATGTGTTCCCGTCGAGGATGGACGAAAGAGTTGCTTCTGCTCCGTGCCGGTCTAGCGCAGCCTTGACCCTCTGGGCAACGCTTCATCGCCCAGCGCTGTATCGGCTGCATGTCGTCAGCATCACCCACGCCCGACGTACCTATGCCTTACGACTCGCTCAAAGTGGCACAATCAACTTCCAAGACTTCTCTCACTCGTCTTTCCAGTTCCAATTCCTGCCGCCTTTAAAGACGCCTGCGTTCATTTCGTTGCTGATAAAAAGGTTGGCTTCCGGGAAGCGCTGGACCATGGCATAATAGAAGCAACCCTCATCTTTGGTTTCGGCTATTGCCTCTTCTGTAGCAAGCAGGTAATCTTTCGTAAAACTGTACGAAGAGGAATCGAAAGGCATGCCCGGTTTCTGATGGCCGGGAATGGTAACCTCGGCACCCAGCTTCTCCAACTGCTCGATATCCCGTATCCATTGCTGACGTTCTTCTGCCGTAACTTCGCAGGTGAAGGGGTGCGCCTGGTTAAACAGAACGTCGCTGCCGTAGAGGGTCTTTATGGAAGGGATCCAGATCACTGAATTGTATTTGAGGTCGCCCATCACTTCTGGGATAATCTCGATCTGCTCCCCTTCCAGCTCGATGTGGTTCTGGCTTAGAGGCTCAATATGAACGGTCTTTCGGCATACATTGGTAGGCCCGATAACTTTTTCCCAATGATCGAGTTTTCCAAAAAACTGACGATTGATGACGTGGGCAACTGAAGCGAGTGCGGTGACCTGGGCAGAGGGGAAGGCGTCCGCAATAACCCCCAGCCCGAAGTAATGGTCAGGATGAGCATGAGTCACATAAATTGTTTTGAGATGCTTGCCAGTTTCCGCGATTTCTGCGATGACTCGATGGGCATTCGATAGTGTCCACTGGGCATCAATCAGAACGGCATCGGTCTTTCCCATCACGATGACGGAGGCAACTTCAAACCCCTTTTCATCGCTAAAGAAAACCTTCGTGGACAGCGAATTCGGTCCGTGGTTGTTAACTCTAACTTCCAATGGCTTAATCCTCGCTCAGTAAATGATCTCTTTCTCACACTCCCCACTTCACGTCGGCATTGGTCAACGCAGCTCCGGCGACATCCACAATCGCTGATCCTCCATCAATGAGCAGAACCGCCCCGGTCATAAACGTGGAATCATCGCTGGCGAGGTAACTGCAGATACCGGTGATTTCGCTGGGGCTGGCCGTCCGCCTTAGTGGGACCATCGAAGATATGCACGCAAAAACACCTTCCAGGTCTGTCCCGAGCGCCTCTGCGAGGGGGCCCAGGGACGTTTCCAGCATCTCCGTCCTTGTACCTCCCGGGCAGACCGCATTACATCGAATGTTGGATGAACCGAAATCCAGCGCCACCTGCTTGGTGAGCATGATGAGACCTGCCTTCGATGAGCAGTAGGCGGGCATGCCTGGCAGACAGCGCAGGCCTCCCAAGGAAGCGATGTTTATGATAGAACCGCCACCTCCCTCAATCATATGCGGTATGGATGCCTTCATAAGATACAAGGGGCCGGTGAGATTTGTTTCGAGGACTCTGTGCCAGAGCTCTGGCTCTATGTCAACGACGGTCGTACCGCCTGGGTCTATGGCTGCATTGTTCACCAGCGCGTCGAGTTTGCCGGTGAATACCAGTGCGGTCTCAACCATTCGCGTGACGTCTTCGAGCCTGGTGACATCTCCGGCGCATGTGAGCACTTTCCCCGCCGGCAACGATTGGGCCACCTTGCTGAGCATTTCCTGACGGCGGCCGGTGATGCAAATCTTCGCTCCATCGGCAACGAACCGCTTGGCAATGGCAGCGCCTATGCCAGTACCCGCTCCGGTAATGAGTGCTACTTTCCCATCCAGTTTCACTTCCGTCTCCGATCCAGGCTACAGCCCCATATAGGCCTGCCTCACGTAGTCACTGTGCAGGAGCTCGCCACACTCTCCTTGCAGGCAGATCCGGCCGTTTTCTAGCACGTAGGCCCGGTCGGCTATCTCCAGAGAGTGCCGCACGTTTTGCTCGACCAGGAAGATGGTAATCCCTTGATTGCGCATCTCGCCTACGATGCGAAAGACTTCGGCCACCAGCAATGGCGCGAGACCGTAAGAGGGTTCATCGAACAGGCACAGTTTGGGCCTCGACATCAGGCCTCGGCCCATGGCCAGCATTTGCCGTTCACCGCCACTCAAGCTCCGGGCCAGTTGCCGTCCCCTTTCCTTGAGCAAAGGGAAAAGCAGATACACCTGCTCCAGTGTTTCCTGCCTTTGCCTCCAGGCGCGGAGGGGATAGGCGCCCATCTCCAGATTCTCACGCACCGTCATATCGGGGAAGACCCTGCCGCCCTCGGGCACATGGGAAATGCCCAGTTCCGTAATAGCGTGAGGCGGCAGGCCGTCGATTCGCTGGCCAAGGAATTCCACGGTGCCGGATACCGGACGCAACAGACCGGTGATTGTCTTGAGCAATGTCGTCTTGCCGGCTCCATTGGAGCCGATCAGGGCAACAATCTCTGCCTCATGGACCTCGATGCAAACATCCCACAAGACTTGCACCTTGCCATAGGCGGCCGCTACATGGCGTACTTCCAGCATAAGCCTATTCTCCTAGATAGACCTCAACAACGGTTCTGCTGGTGGCAATTTCCTGAGGCGTTCCTTCGGCAATCTTCTTGCCATGATGAAGGACGATGATGCGGTCACATATGCTCATGATGGCCTTCATCACGTGCTCAATCATGAAGATGGTGGTTCCTCTATCTCGAATCCTCTTCACCAACTCCATCGCCTCGGCAGTCTCAGTGGGGTTCAACCCGGCCATCAGCTCATCAAGCAGCAGGAGTTCTGGCTTCATGGCCAATGCGCGGGCAACTTCCAGTCGCTTCTGGTTGGCTAGGGTGAGGTCCTTGGCTGGGGTCGTCCACGCAGTGGGCAGACCCACAAAGTCCAGCAGCTCCGTTGCCAGCCCGGTCGCGTCCGCCGTTGTCATGCCGCCGGATGCCCCAAACATGGCCCCCAACAACACATTCTCCGAAACTTGCAAATTGGCGAAAACCTTGACCGACTGAAACGTTCTCGCTATACCCATCTTGCAGATTCGGTTCGGCTTCAGGCCACTGACCTTTTGGTCCTTGAATCTGATGGTGCCTGTTCTGAGGGGCAGAGCGCCTGATATCAGATTGAATAGCGTAGTCTTTCCAGCGCCATTGGGGCCAATCAGTCCTACAGCCTCACCGGACTCCACAGAAAAGTCTACGCCAGAGACGGCGGCCAGCCCGCCGAAAAACCTGGTTACCCCTGTACCCTCAAGTAGTGGCATCTTGCCTCTCCAGCCTACGCTTCTGCCATTTCTCTATCAGTCCTGCAAGTCCATCGGGAAGGTATAGGATAGCCACCAGCAGTATGATGCCGATGAGGAGCATGTAGTGGTAGGAAAACTTGGTGATTAGGATTTCTCTCAAGTAGGAGAAGACAGTGGCGCCAAGGACAGGGCCGTACATTTGTCCCATGCCCCCGAAGATGGCCATTAGCACCGGCATGAAGGAGTTGTTGACATCGAAAGCGATGTACGGGTCTATGTATGTCAATCGTATGGCCCAGATTGCGCCAGCGGCCCCCATGAAGACCGCGCTGAGGGCAAAGGTGAGAACTTTCAATAGGGTTACATTGACACCAGTGTGAGCCGCGGCCTCCTCGTCTTCACCGATGCTTTGCAGGGCCAGGCCATATTTGGAGCGCCTGATGAAGTAGGTGGTAAGCAGCAATACGACGAGAATGGCGAGCAGGACGTAGTAGATGGTGTTGTTATCTTCGGGGAGAAGGAAGCGGCCACGCGTGCCTGTGAATTTGAGCTCGTACCACAGGACAGAATGCTTGATGAGCTCAACGAGTCCGAAGGTGAATATGGCAAAGTAGATGCCTTTCAGCCTCAGCGTCAAAGCACCGACGAAGAGGGCGAGGCAGAAACTTATCAGGCCACCGGCACAGATAACGACAGGCAGGGGCAGTTTCATGCCCAGTACGGCCGATGTGTACACGCCGGCCCCGAAAAACGCCGCCGGCGCCAGTGAGATGTAGCCGGTAGGGCCGGAGAAGAGCACCCAGCTCACTGTCAGAATGACGTACATCACGATGGTATATACGAGCACGACCGTGTAGCCTGCCCGAGCGCGGGGCACCGCAATCAGTAGAAGGAGAATGATGAGAAGCAGCGCTGGTACCCACACCTTTTTCAGGCCCACTTTCGCAGCATTCATTTCTCTACCTCCCCATAATGCCTTTCGGCCTGACCAGTAGCAAGAGGATGAAGATGAGATAATAGGCCACCAATGATAGGCCGGGGTCTATATGGGTTACCACGCTGCCAATAAGGCCCAATAGAAAGCCTCCAATGAAACTGCCGGGGATGCTGCCCAAACCACCCAGAACCACTACAATCATGGCGATGATGGTATACTCTTGACCCATCACGACGTGCACTGGGTAGCACATGCTGATGAGCATGCCGGCCATACCGGCCAGGGCAGCGCCGAAGCCGAAGCACAAAGCAAGTACCATGTCAATGTTTACTCCCATGAGTCCTGCAGTTGGCGCGTCCTGAGCCGCCGCCCGGATGGCCTTGCCCATTCGTGTGCGGGTTACAAAGAGGTAAAAGGCCAGACCTATGATGATGGAGAAGCCAAGGGTCACGAGCCGGTTGGCGCCAAACACCGCTCCCGCAAGATCGACCGGCACACGCAAATAGGAATACGCTCTAATCTCAGGCCCCCAGATAATTGAGGCTATGTTCTGTACAATGAACAGGAGAGCGAACGAAGCAAGCATGGACTTGCTCTCGAAAATGGCCGGTGATGCTGACGATGCCATGAGACGTTTGAACACAGTCCGGTGAAGGATAAAGCCTAAGATGAACGTAAGGGGGCCGCAAACGGCAAGACACACCAGCGGGTTGATGCCAAACGCAGTGTAGAGTGTCCAGGTGACCAGACCCCCGATCATAATGAACTCGCCGTGAGAGAAATTCGCCACCCGGGCAACACCATACTGCATGCTGAGCCCCATGGCAATCAGGGCATAGAGGCCGCCCAGCAACAGGCCAGCGATCACCACGTTCAAGAATGTAACCATCGAAGTATTGATGCCTCCTTGTGTCGGCAGCAAAAGCAGCGCAGGCTGCCCAGAGGGCGCAACGAGACTCCTGCGGAGAGAACAACAACTCTCTGGAGTTGCTGTTCTGCACCCTTTGGACAGCCTGCTTAACTACTTGTCGTCGTTGCTGAACTCAATGTTGGCTCTGACCATCAACCTGTTAGCCAAGGCGGTTTGGGATATACCAGTTCCGCGGTCTCCTTGTCTACAGGCCCAACGACTTCATACACTCCGTTGATCCACTGGCCAATCTCTCCGGCATGGGCCTCCTTGGCCAAGAGTCCATTCTCGAACCAGGTCGGGCCCAGAACCGTCTCCAGCGGGTTCTCGGCGGACGCTGCGGCGATTACGTCTCTTACCTTTTCCTGGTTCAGCGTTCCTGCCTTCTCTATAGCGGCCTTCCATATATCCAGCGAGGCCCAGTAGAACGGATGCCCCCACCAGTCCTGGATGTCTTCAGGCTTGTCGTTGTAGAGTATGTCGGCCAGTTCGTCGAGCGCCGGAGAGGACCCCCGGGCAAAGCAGGTGAAGCCGAGCACCCCCTCCACCATCGGGCCAAACGCTGTATGGTAGAACCCGAAGTTGACGCCAGGGCCGCCGATCCAGGCATTGGGGTTGTAGCCGAGCTCGATTGACGTCCCAGTGGCAGGCATGACCTGGTCGGGATAGGCGAAGCAGCAGAAGATGTCAGCTCCCGACGCTTCAGCGTCCTTGATCACCGGCGATAGGTCCTTGATGTCAGGCGGCAGACTCTTGCTACCGACGACCTCAATTCCCTTCTTCGGGAATTCAATCCCTGCCACGCCGGAATACTCAATGCCGTGGAGGTCAGCGATGTAGGTTACGTAGGCCGTCTTTGCGCCCTTGGCCGAAAGAATGTCGGCCAGAACAGGCAGTTGGTACCAGTCGGAGAAACTCAGGGTGACGAACACGTAGGGTAGGCTGGGCAGCATGTCCTTGATTTGCGTGGCGCCGCCCTCGGCTGTCAGCAGCAGGTACCCGTACTTGTTGGCGATGGGGGCCTGGGCGAAGATGAAGGCCGTGCCACTGGCAGGCCACAGGAAGTCGACCTTGTCCTCCAGGATGAGCTTCTCGGTCAGCCTTGCCATGGTGCCTGGGTCGCTTGTGTCATCGTAGACAATCAACTCGATGGGCAGTTTCTTGCCGTACTCCTCCACATAGATCCCACCCTCAGCGTTGACCATCGGAACCCAGGTCTCGTAGATGGGCCTGAATGCCGAGTCTCCGATGATGGCCAATGGGCCTGATAGGGGTCTGGACATGCCCACGACAATGCTATCTTTGCTAGGTGGTGCGCTGGTTGAGGTGGGCGCTTTGGTGGGCGCTGTGGTAGGCGCCTTGGCAGGTGCTGTAGTGGGCGTTGGCTTTGCGCCACATGCCGCTGCAGCCAACCCAACGCCTGTTAATGCTGCACCGCGAAGGAATTCACGGCGTGTTACACGTTTGCCTTTGGTATCCATCTCTTCCTCCCCTTTCGTAGAGTTTCGACTTGGCTGCGACGTCCTGGCACAGAGAATCGAAACGCTCTTCTCGTCTGACCACAAGAGAACCGCTTTTCCTACATACCTCCGCACCTCCTCCCTACGACAAGTACTCTCGAGACTTTCACCGCGCCCTGTGTCATGTCTACGCGTATGCAGTTCATGCCTGCCCCGTCTTGCCGGGGGCTGGCGTCTTCGCCCAGTGCTACAGCCGCAGTACCGGCTTAATCACCCGTCCTGCCTCCATATCCTCCACCGCTTGGTTGATTGCGTCGAAGGGGTAAAAGGTGATTAAACGGTCGAAGGGGAGTCGCCCCTGTCGATACAGTTCAATCAGCCTTGGGATAAACAAATCGGGAATGGCATCACCTCCGAGGATTCCCTTGACCGTCCGGCCGTTCATAAGCAGGTCCATGTCCAGGGCGACCTCCGTACCGGGCGGCACGACCCCCAGGAGTCCACATACGCCCAGGCGGGGCAGGACGTCCACGGCCTGGCGCAACACTTTCGGGCTGCCGACGCATTCCAGGCTGAATTCCACGCCTCCACCCGTCATATTCCGTATCGTCTCGACCGGGTCCGCCTCGTTGGCGTTGACGGTATGGGTAGCCCCCAGTTCCTTGGCTACCTCCAGGCGGTCTGGACTCAGATCCACGGCAATGATGGTGGTGCAGCCACATACGGCGGCGGCGAGAACAGCGCTCATCCCGACCGGGCCGACGCCAAAGATGGCGATAGAGGCTCCCGGCCTGGGCCGGAACGAATTCATCACCGCCCCGGCGCCTGTCATCACGCCGCACCCCAGGGAGCCGAGGATTTCAAGGGGCACGTCGTCCCGCACCTTCACCACGTTCCGTTCGTTGGCCAACGCGAAATCGGCAAAAGAGGACTGGCTGAAGAAGGAGCCATGAATGGGCTGCTCACCCTTGCGCAAGGTGATGCTCCCGTCGGGACGAGCGCCATGGAAATTATGTAGGAAGAAGTTCAGGCAGTAGAGTGCTTTGCCGGACTTACACGGCGTGCATTCCCCACAGTAGTCCCATGCCAGGACCACGTGGTCGCCCGGTTTCACCTTCGTTACGCGCGCCCCGACCCTCTCGACTACGCCAGCGCCCTCGTGTCCAAAGACGCTCGGCGGCGGCGGGATGGGCAGGTGTCCGTCCCTTCCGGCCAGATCGGTGTGGCATATGCCCACGGCCACGATCCGGACCAGGACCTCGTCGTCCCTGGGCTCGTCCAGCTCCAATTGTTCGAAACGGAAAGGCCCCGACCTCTCGGAAATGACGGCGGCCCGTATCTCCATGATACCTCCCCCCGTTGGCGCCCGGCAGCAAGCGCTTGCCAGGGCCCTCTGCCCTCGCTTGTGCCCTGGGCTCGGCCCCTTGAGCGCCTACTTGTACGCGCCGTACTCCTTGGCGGCGTCAACCATCGCTTTGACATTCTCCGGCTTGGCCTGGTCGAAGAACGCCCCATTGCAGATGATGAGACCACCATCTTTGCCAGCAACATCTATGAGATTCTTGACGTAGTCTCCCACATCCTTGGGCGTGCCCAGGCTCAACATTGCGGAGGGCACGTTGCCTAGGAGACAGGCCTTCTGGCCCAGCGTTCGCTTGGCGTCGGCCATGTCCGACTGGTCGACCATCCACAGGGCCTTGCCTTTGGGGATGTCCTGAATGACTTCCAGCCGCGTGTTCCAGAACCCCTCAAGCGCAGGAAGTGGCACACACCCTCCCTCAATCAAGCCCAGGATGACCTCTCTAAAGGTGGGCCAGTAGAACTTCTTGAACTGCTCATCGGAGAGGAAGCCATCTGCGCCTTTGTGCAGAGGGATGAATACCAGGGGATTGCCGGTTTGCTGCGCATTGGCTACGCCCATACCGATCATGAGAGGTACCAGCGCCTCCATGGCCTGGATGAGTTTATCGGGCTGCCGGTAGATGTCCAGCATAATCCCCTTCGTGCCGCGCAATGTATCGCCGACGACGTCAAACGGCGCCTTGGTGAATCCCGCCAGTATGTTGGGGAAGCCGAACGTGGCCAACGCACCATCCGCACCACCCATGGCTCCTATCCATTGCAGTGCCTCAGCACCGGCCTCGGAAAGGGCCTGGAAGGTCGCCTGTACTGGAGGCAACCCAAAGGGGATGAAGAAGATGGGAAGGCCGTATATCTCGAGGATGCCCGGGAAGAATGGCAGCATTGGGAATCCACCCAATGCACCGAACACGCGCGGCATGTACGTATGGATGAAGAAACCCGTTGGATCTTGAGTCAAGCCGTCGTATTCATCCGCCTTCATGTATTCGCCTTCGTTGCATTGGTAGCAGTGTTCCGGCGCGACCCCATGGCCTGGCCAGGAGTAGAGCCGGTAGTCCAGGGTTTCATACATCTTCCCTGAACCGGGTGCGTATGCGCCCCAATGCACGTCCGGCTCAAACTCGAGCACGAAATCCTGAAAGACTTGGGCACATTTGCCATAGTCATACATGGCCTCTTCCACAGTCATGCCCGCGTTGGTCCATGGGAACATGCTGGGGAAGATGGTAATCGG
>Ga0315554_1002575_pt1 | contig 10380 bp, 8 predicted proteins | sample SalMarSW160370MG_FD_202114 | JGI IMG/M metagenome (GOLD analysis project Ga0315554, IMG submission 202114) | Salt marsh sediment microbial communities from the Plum Island Ecosystem LTER, Massachusetts, United States - Salt Marsh Sediment SW1603-70 ... | reverse complement strand
ATGAGTGATTACAATAGATTTGAATCGTGTGTAACTACTTGGAGAGGATGGTTCGATTCTGATAAAAGTAATTGTATTCTCAAACAAGTTCAAATGCTTTTATTTGAGAATTTAATATATAAATGCATTTGCAAAGCTCGTGAGCTAGCTCCAAAGGACGAAAAAAACAGAATCAAACTTAATGGTTATATGCATTGGTTTATCGATAAGTATTATTTTCAGAACCAGTCTATTGCTATAAGACGTTTGATAGATGGTGGAAAAGACTCAATTTCTCTCCGCAAGATTATTGAAAACATGAAAAAACATAAGGATCTGCTTACAAGGTCAAATTATTGCAGATATCTGAATATTCCTCTTGATTACTCCGAATTGATTATAAAGGAGCAAGAATATATTTCCAAACATTTGAAATTTGGAGAAGTAATTTGTATCCCCGATGATATTGATCCTTCCCCAAGCCAAGATTTTCATGCTGCGTTTGATAAGTTAGCTGGAGTTAATGCTCCGCAGAGGAGTCCTAGCGACAATTTTTCAAAAACTATTTTTGAAAAATTGTTAAGTTGCTTAGATAATTGTAATGAATTTGCGAGAAAGGTCTCCAAAACAATTGCTCATACAAGTCTTGATTCCTATAGTAATCCGCCTGTTATTAGCTACGGCGATATTCAAGATGCACATAAAATACTATGTGGCGTGTGCCATTTTATCGGCTTGAACTTTCTTGGCCGTATCAGTTATTCCATGTTTATTCAGCCGACAGCTGGTTGGTTGCGATATGTTACGGAGCCCCTGATAAGCAAAGAACATAAAAATGAATTGTTTAAAATTCTCGAGGATCACCGAGCAAAAATACAGCAGTGGGAATCGGTATATAATAAGTCTTTATTCTGATAAACTACATCATTTTACCTGAAAAATTATCTCTTCTCCATCGTAGTTGTTTTTTCCAGTTGCTTATGATATAATGACCTTTTGGTTAGGGGTGTTGATTAGTTTTTAATTTGTGAAAATCAGCCTGCCCTACGAAGCTTCGGCGAAGGCGGGTGTTAATCTGTAGTTAAAAATTATTTCTCTGTGAACTCTGTGTCCTCTGTGGCTTATTGAATTTAGTTATGAAAATCGCCAATAGAATAGTAATGACAATCGCAGGCCTGTTGCTCATCGTCGCCTCGGCTCTAAAAGCTCATCAAATGCTCACCGAGCCCATAGTCAGCAAAGGCCTCTGGGAATCGTGGCATTTCTTCCTTATTGCAGTCCCGCTGGAAATGGGCCTGGGTATCTGGCTCGTCTCCGGATTATTCAGAAAGGCCGGCTGGCTCCTTGGCGTCCTGTCATTCGGATTCTTCATAGGCGTCACAGCATACAAAGCAGCGACTGGCGAACTGTCCTGCGGCTGCTTCGGTAAGGTATCCGTAAATCCCTGGATAACGCTTTTAACTATAGATGTTCCGCTCTTTTTATTACTTCTGATTTTCTTTCCGAGAGGTGAAAAGCTCCTGCCGCCGCCCTGGCCGCATCCTTTTCATTGCCTGGCCGTTGCTATTCCTGCTTGTTTGTTTCTCGGTGCACTGGTCCCCACTCTGGTCTTTAACAAACCGCCCGACCGCGGCGAGACATACGTCGTTATCAAACCCGGCAACTGGCAGGTTAATCCAAAGCCAAAACCCAACCATGTTCCCATTGTAGTCGACCCCAATATAGAACCGAATTTAACAGTGCCGATTGTTGAACCGAATCTACCTGCTCACCAGACGGCAGCCGAGCCGAACGAAGCCGACCTGCCAGACTGGCAGCTTATGCTCAACCACGTAGATATCGCCGACCAGTTACGCACCGGCGTCAAGATAGTTCTCTTCTATCACTATGACTGCCCCGACTGCGCCGTCGCTATACCTTTATATAATCAGTACAGCAAAGAGCTTGCTTCCGATGAGGAAATTCAATTCGCATTTATCAAAGGCCCGCCTTACGGACCCGAAGACCAGGACCCTGTCCTTGCCGATACCACCGCATTGGTCGGAAAACTCGACCAGAGCCGCGACTGGATTTTCGAAAGCCCGCTCATTTTCCTGCTGAAAGACGGCCGATTAGTCAAATGGTGGCTGGTCGAGTATCCCGATTTTGACCGGCTCCTCCAGATAATCCTCACCGCCGAATAAACTCCGCGCCGCAGTTTTTCACACTAACTAACTACTTCTGCTTTTTTCTGATTTCTGCGTTCTCAGCGCTCTCCGCGGTGAAATACTTTGTTTTCTCACATAACACTTGAAATCCCGCCGATAGTTCTGGTATAAAGGGTTGTTCACGAAATGGATTTATCTACTATCTCAGGTAGGCAAGGCAGATGCAGCTTATTGCAGGGATGCACAGTAACACCAGGCGCGGCGGTTCGGCCAGGCAGTGGGTCATCAAACCAATCGACAGCCGCCGTGACCAGCTTGCACACTGCCTGAAAATCTCACCCGTCGTCGCCCAGGTTCTTATCAATCGCGGCATCGTCGATGTCCATTGTGCATCCTCATTTCTAAGACCACGCCTCAGCGAGCTTATCGCGCCGCAGCGGATGCCCGGCGTCGAAAAAGCCGTACAAAGAATCAAAAAAGCAATCGAACAAAAGGAAAAAATCACCGTTTACGGCGATTACGATGTTGACGGAATAACCGGTATTTCGATTTTGTGGCACCTGATACGGCTGCTCGGCGGCAACGTCGATTATTACATCCCGCATCGAGTCGACGAAGGCTATGGCCTCAACCGCGAAGCCGTCGAATCGCTCACTCGCGAAGGCACTCAGCTTATGGTCACCGTCGATTGCGGAATCACCGCCGTCGAATCCGCAAAGCTTGCCGGACAGCTGAACCTCGAACTGATAATTACCGACCATCACCGCCCCGACTGCCAGCTTCCCGAAGCAGTCGCGATTGTTCATCCTGCTTTGAATGAGACTTACCCTAATCAGGATTCCTCCGGCGCTATGGTCGCATTCAAATTGGCATGGGCACTGGCCGATGCATTCAGCAGCGGCGCCAAACTCAACGCCGACCTTCGCGAGTTTATGCTAAACGCCACCAGCCTTGCTGCAATCGGAACAATCGCCGACGTCGTTGACCTCAAAGGCGAAAACCGCATCCTAACCAGCTTCGGCCTCAGGACACTTGCCGAATGCAAACTCTCCGGAATCAAAGCCCTTATAGAAACAGCAGGCCTGAGCGGGCAAGGACTCGACAGCTACGATATCGGTTTTAGACTTGCCCCGATGCTCAACGCCGCAGGCCGAATGGGCCACGCACGCCTGGCCGTCGAGCTGCTTACCAGTGACAATGACGCTCGCTCGATGAATATTGCAGAGTATCTAAAACAGCAGAACGAGCAGCGGCGACGCTGCGAAAGAAAAATTCTCAAACAGGCCTGCGAAATGATTACACAGCGGCACCTGAATCATCCCGACCGAAAAAGCATCATCCTCGCAAGCCCTGACTGGCACGTCGGAGTAATCGGAATCGTCGCCTCACGCATCGTTGACAAATACCATCGCCCGACAATACTGCTCAATACCGCCGAATCCGTCGCCCAGGGCTCCGCACGCTCGGTCGATGGTTTCGACTTGCTCGCCGGTATAAAAGCCTGCTCGAAGGACCTTACAAATTTCGGCGGTCACGCTATGGCCGCCGGCGTCCGGCTGCCCGCCGAAAAAATCAGGCAGTTCGCGCTCGATTTCGAAACCTACGCCGCCGACAACCTCAGAGACGACGTCTCCGTTGCCCAGGTGCACATCGACGCCGAAATACCGCTCGAACATTTCAGCCGCGATACGGTAAAACAGCTTCAAATGCTCGGACCATTCGGCCAGGGCAACCCCAAACCGCTTTTCGCCACCAAAGGCGTAAAGCTCGCCGCTCAGCCGAGACGCGTCGGCGCACGAAGCGACCATTTACAGCTCGCCGTAACCGACAATACGAATTCCATCCGCTGCATTGGCTTCGGAATGGGAAAACTCGAAAAGAAACTCTTGGAAAAGGACTGCTTCCACGTCGCATACGAGCCCGACATCAACCACTTCAACGGCTCATCAACCGTCCAGCTCGTCCTGAACGACATCCAATTCGATTAAAGCTGCCGCCTTATCTCTCAATCCTCACCTCTTCTATCTCGAACTGCCCTATATTGAAAAGCAGGCTGAAATAATCTTCCAGTTCGCCGCTGCCCGACGCAAGCGCTATATGTCCCGCGTCATATCCGCCTCTGCCGGCGGCCTTAAATGCCGCATCCAGCCCGACCCACCTGTTGCCGATGTAGGCCTCCGTCCACGCGTGCCCGCCGAACACGTTTTCGTATCCCATAAACTCCTCGACGTACGCAACGCCTACCACAATCCGCGCCGGTATCCCCACAGCTCTGCACAGCGCCGCAGTCAAAACCGCAAACTCCGTACAGTCCCCCTGTTTGCTCTCGGCAACCTCCGCCGCCGACGCATAACCCACAGACAGGGTCGTACCTTCGATATAATCGCCTACGAACGACTCGATTTTCCGCGCAGCCTCAGCCGCGTTCTTCGTCTCGCCTATGGCCTGTTTGGCGAGCTCTTTAATTTTCTCGTCGTCGCTTTGCACAAAACGATTCGGCTTTAAAGCTTCGAGGACCTCAGGGTCTTTACCGCGATAGCCTAATCTCGCCCTGTTCGGCATGTACACAGGCTTTACGATTACAAGCACCGTCCCGCTTGCGGTCGTCTTGGTTTTTTGATTATCGTTCGAGGGTATCTTAAAATCGTTTGCATTGTCCTTCGGCTTTATTCGGTAATGTGCCAGTTTCGCCGACTCGATTCCCGGTAATGGTTTCGGGCTTGCAACAAACGTCTTGTCCATAAAATCAGCCGGCGTGGTTTCACTGAGCGCAAATTCCTTCGAACACGCCGTCATCTCGAGCTGCATACCTATCATTGTCGTTTGTGTTTTCATCGCGGCCAGTTCGTCGTCGACATACGAAGTGCTTTTCACCTCTCCCGCCATAAACATATTTGTAATGCTGGTAACTTCCGTAAGAGTCACCGTTTTCCCCAACAGGTCGACTTGTTTCTTCGGGCCGATTCTTATCTTGCTGTCCAGAGCCTGCAGCATTGACGGACTGAAGACCTTAGCTGAATATTCCGTCCCCTCCGCCAGCCCTTTTCTTTCCTGCAAAAGCCGAAGCCCTTCCGCCATCAATGCCCCCTTCGGCCATTCGAAGCTCTTCTGCTGTTCGAACTGACCCGTAACCGAAGTTACGTTAATTGTACCGTCCTTTGAGACCGTCCCGCTCATCGTTGTTCGCAACATGCTCATATCTTGTATCGCTTCGAACCCAATGGGCTCACCCTTGTTCGTCTCGATACTGGTCTCGGCAGTGCTCACCGTTACCGGCACACCGAGCCTGTTTATCGTAAGCATGACCGTATCCGTAGTTCGAACTTCCTGCTCCGAGACGACCCTGCTGTGCACCGCATAGCCGGCCCTTTGCCCGTCGATGAATATAGCCAGGTACTGCTCTTCGCCAAATACGCAAAATTGAAACGAAAATACAATACCGACCATAAATGCGAAAATTATGCTTCGAATTCTCATATTCGACCCCATTGAACTGTAGAGTGGCTCTTCTTGTGCCCGCTGCCATATACAATAGCAGATTCTTGGCCCTTAATAAAGACAGACTTATTGCAAATTTACCTGTTTTAACTAAAATAGCCAAAAAACAGCGCAGGATGTGCGATGGATTTTGATAGCTTGCTTGAACTTGTTCGCGGAAAGGACGCCCCGCGTCTTTGTATCGACTCCCGCCTCGTCCGCAGGGGCGATTGCTTTATAGCCATCCCGGGCACAAATTTCGACGGCCACGATTTTATCCCCCAGGCCCTCGCCGCCGGCGCTAAATACATCGTTCACCAATCGGGTTTAGCCCCCGGACCTGTGCCGGGGGTTGTCTTTATTACCGTCCCTGACACTACCACCGCCGCAGCACTACTCGCCCAGGCCCGCAGCGGCAGCCCAGCCTCGAAGCTGACCAATCTCGCCGTCACAGGAACAAACGGAAAGACAACCATTACTTTTCTGGTTCGCTCAGTCCTCAACAGCACAGGCCGAAAGTGCGGACTGCTCGGAACCGTAATTTATGATACCGGCGAACAGATTACCGAAGCCCCGCTGACTACTCCCGATTGTTTGACCATTGCACAAGCTCAAAAGCAGATGGTTGACGCCGGCGCCAGCTATATGGTCATCGAGGCAAGCAGCCACGCCCTCCACCAGAACCGCCTGGCAGCTATCGACTTTATCGCCGCAGCTTTTACCAATCTCACCGGCGACCATCTCGATTACCACAAAACCGAATCAGCCTATCTCGACGCAAAGACTAAACTTTTTGAAAGACTGTCCCCTGACGCTACAGCCGTCCTTAACAGACAATCATCACATTCGGACGAAATTGCAAAACGAACCGCCGCAAAAATTCTCTGGTACGGTATCGATAGCCCCCGCGTCTTGCTTTCACAAGAAAGCAGCGGGGGGGACATAACCGCCCGTATAGAATCAATGACAATCGAAGGAACGCGCTTTAACTTGTCTTACGCAGGACAAAGTTGTACCGTTTCGACTCCGCTTCTCGGTTTATATAATGTGAGCAACCATCTCGCCGCTGCCGGCCTGTGTCTTGCCGCCGGCCTGGACTTGAAAACTATTTGCTCCGGCTTATCGACCCTTAAAAACGTACCAGGCCGACTCGAAAAAGTAGATTTCGATGGCGACTTCACAATACTCATCGATTATGCCCACACCGACGACGCCCTCAAAAACGTACTTTCAACCCTCAAACCGCTTTGCAAAGGAAAACTCATAGTCGTCTTCGGCTGCGGCGGAGACCGCGACCGAACCAAGCGACCAAGAATGGCCGCAGTCGCCGAGCAGCTTGCAGACCTCGTCGTCGTCACGAGCGACAACCCAAGAACCGAACCGCCGGAATTCATAATCGGCGAAATTATGACCGGATTCGAACGCCCGACCGCCGACAAAATTAATGTGGAACTCGAACGTGATGATGCAATCCGTTATGCTGTCAGACAGGCCGAAAAAGACGACATCGTCCTCATCGCAGGCAAGGGCCACGAGAACTACCAGATAATAGGCAAAGAAAAAATCCACTTCAGCGACAAAGAAATAGCCCAGCAGCTTGTTGCAAGCCGACTCGCAGAAAGAATGGGACACCAAACATCGTGATTTGACGAGGCTATCGCGAGGACGCTGTGTTCTGGGTAATTCCGAAATACAGCCGCGTGTTCTGCTACCACTCGAACATTTTAAGGCGGCTTCTCGGTACTTTGTGATTCAACCCGCCGTATCGTGACTTAACATCCAATTCGGTACCTTTGCGCCAAGACACCTTCACATTGCATTGTTGGGTGTCTTTAAGAATCTGCAATTCCTTCACTTCATCAGCATTCAACAGACATATGTGCTCATGATCGCAAACCAGACAAACCAATACATTCCGGTTTTTCTCAGTGAATTTTCTCATTCTTTGGATGTCATCCATAGAAAACGTGAATTGACTGTAGTAAGCGGCATAAGGTCCCGTGTGAATATAGGAGGTCGATTTTACGAAAAGCACATAATCCTTGGAATCGGAATATACCTTGTATGTGCCCCAGCCGTCTTCCCTGTTGTTGGTTTCAACTATCTTCAGGCTGAACTCCGGTTTTCTGACCATTTGCAGTAATGCCGCCCCATGGTACATTTCATATTTGTGCAGCCCCATTTTCTTCGCTCCTGCCTTGCACGTGTCTGAAATATTCTACCTCGATGTTGAGCATAACTCGCTTATCTAAATCGTGCGAGCAGAAGTAATATTGTCAATAGAACCATGTGGAATAACCGCCATCTTGATAGAGATTCGGTTCTGTTGTTGGTGCATGTGGGCAAAGTCATACTTCGCCAACCTGATTTTCCACGTTGTTGTGGCACAATAGGGTGCAGAACGTAAAGATTGCGACCAGCGAGGCGACCGTGATAGGTAATTATAGGACGATTATGTACAAACCAGCCTTTTTACATCCTTTTCTATTTGGGCGGCATGTTCGTCCATTTCTACGTCTAGGTCGTAATCCATCTGGAGACCCAGCCAGAACTCGGCCGAATTGCCGAAGTAGCGGCTCAGTCGTAATGCGGTATCCGCTGTTATACTTCTTTTCCCATGGACTATTTCATTTATCCTTCTTGCCGAAACGCCCAAGTCACCGCCCACCTGATTTTGGCTCAACCCCAGCGGCTTCATAAACTCTTCAAGCAGCACTTCTCCTGGGTGCAGCGGTGGAATCTTATTCTTTCTCATTTTCACACCTCAGTGATAATCCACTATCTCCACGTTAAATGCGTTGTTCTCGTGCCATTCAAAACAAATACGCCATTGGTCGTTAATGCGGATGCTATGTTGACCTTTGCGACCACCCGTCAGCTTTTCCAGGTGATTGGCCGGCGGCGTTCTTAAATCGGTTAATGACTTACTGTTATGAATCATACGAAGCCTTCTAAAAGCTACTTTTTGAATATCAGAAGGCAACTTCCGAGAATAACGTCGGGTAAATATCTTTTCGGTTTCATCGCACTTAAAGCTTTTTATCATAGGCTGGTTGTATTATATAACGCGTAACGTTATAAGTCAAGCGGAATTTTAAAAATTTTTCATTTTTTTCGCGGTTAGTTAGAAATTCTTCCCTGGGTTATGGTCTTGATTCTCAACCCCGCGGAACATATGCTGTACTACATAAGCCTTGTCTTTTCATAAATTTGTACCCCTAAAGTTTGGCCGAAAAGCGAAAAATGGCACAATTTTCAATAACAGATTTGGCCCACATCATCAACGCCCGCGCCTTGCAGCGAGGCGGTAAGATAACCGCCGTCTCCACCGATTCACGTTCGGCAAAAAACGGCGATTGCTTCTTTGCTATACCAGGCCCGAACTTCGACGGCCACGATTTTATACCGCAGGCCCTCGCCGCCGGCGCCAAGTACATCGTTTATCAATCAAATTTATTTAGCCCACAGGCCTGCCTGGGGGGTGTCTTTATCAAAGTTGACGATACGGTAAAAGCCCTCGGCGGCCTCGCCGCTCAATACAGAACCGAGTGCGGTTTTAAGGTCATCGCAATAACAGGCTCAGTCGGCAAGACAACCACAAGACACATCATCACGCACGTCCTGAGCAGCAGATACCGAACGTTCCAGGCCCCCAAAAACTTCAACAACCAAATCGGCCTGCCGCTGACTTTACTCGCCGCCCGTCCCGACGACCAATTCGTCATCGCCGAGCTCGGCGCCAATAAGCCCGGAGAAATCGCTTACCTTAGTAAAATCGCCCGGCCGGATTTGGCCGTCGTCACCAACGTCTGCCCAGCACACCTCGAAGGTTTTGGCAGCCTCGACACAATAGTTGAAGAAAAACTGTCAATCGCCCAAGGCCTTTCACCCGGCGGCTGCCTGTTCATAAACGGCGACTATGAAAACCTTATTGATGTTGCACGCCGCCGCACTCTCAGCTTCGTTACCTTCGGCCTTTCAGATACCTGTGACATCCATCCGCAGCAAATTGATTGGAATCACGCGAGCAGTCGGTTTACCGTTGGCTCGGTAACGGTAAACGTGCCGCTCGGCGGAAAAGGCAACCTCGAAAACACCCTCGCCGCATGGGCCGTCTGTGACAAATTGGGCTTTACTGCCGAACAATTCGCCGAAGCCGTTAAGAATCTCCCACCCGTACCGATGCGGGCCGAGATTAGGCGATTTGGTACAATTGAAGTTATCGACGACTGTTATAACGCCAACCCAGGCTCGATGAAAAATGCACTCGAGCTGCTCTCCAAAATGGCTGCGAGCGAAAAACGGCGTCCCGTATTTATCTGCGGTGACATGGCCGAGCTGGGCGAACAGTCCGAAAATCTTCACAGACAACTGGCTTCTGTAATAGTCGCCGCCGGCGTCCGGCTCGTCGTTGCGGTCGGACCTCTGGCAAATATCGCCGCCTCGACGGCGCAGAAACTTGCCGATTACGCTCTTGCGGTTGAAACTTTCGCCGATGCAGACTCAGCCGCTGATAATGTGCACAAATTTATAAAAGATTACGATATAGTATTAGTAAAAGGCTCCAGAACCGTCGCTCTCGAAAAAGTCGTACAAATACTTCAAAAACTTTTCGAGTATCGAGCATCAGGTATCGAGAATCGAGAAATAAATTGATTTACCATTTACTTTACTATTTTCGTGACAGTTTCACGCACCGGCTCGGCTTCTACGCCTACCAGAACGTGATGTTCCGCTGCATCGTCGCCAGCATCACCGCCTTCGCCATCGCCATCCT